>Ga0172382_10009786_pt1 | contig 12995 bp, 11 predicted proteins | sample Leawel138RmetaG_FD_122245 | JGI IMG/M metagenome (GOLD analysis project Ga0172382, IMG submission 122245) | Leachate microbial communities from a municipal landfill in Southern Ontario, Canada - Leachate well 138R metaG | ecosystem: Engineered > Solid waste > Landfill > Unclassified | place...
CGCAACTAGACCAGAACCTGCTGGGAAAGAAATACCCATTGGGAAACGGGTGTGTGAGTCACCACCGGTACCAACGGTGTCAGGCAGCAACATACGGTTCAACCAGCTGTGGATGATACCGTCACCTGGGCGTAGTGACACACCGCCACGGTTCATGATGAAGTCAGGCAATGTGTGGTGCGTGATTTCGTCAATTGGTTTTGGGTAGGCTGCAGTGTGGCAGAACGACTGCATGACGAGGTCTGCAGAGAAACCTAAGCACGCTAAGTCTTTCAGCTCATCACGGGTCATAGGGCCTGTGGTATCTTGCGAACCAACGGTGGTCATTTTTGGCTCACAGTAAGTGCCAGGACGTACGCCTTGGCCTTCTTCTAAGCCACATGCGCGACCCACCATTTTCTGCGCTAAAGTGAAGCCTTTGCTACTACCTGCTGGTGGAACAGGCTTTTTGAATAAGTCTGATGGGCCCATGCCTAATTCAGCACGTGCTTTTTCAGTCAAGCCACGACCAATAATCAATGGAATACGGCCGCCGGCACGTACTTCATCAAGCAGAACGTCAGTTTTTAACTCAAAGTTAGTCACTAACTCATCTGAACCGTTGCGACGTACTTCACCTTTGTATGGGTAAACGTCAATTACGTCGCCCATGTTTAAGTTGCTGCAGTCGAATTCGATTGGCAGTGCGCCAGCATCTTCCATGGTGTTGTAGAAGATTGGTGCAATGTTAGTACCGAAGCAGAAACCGCCTGCGCGTTTGTTAGGTACGTTCGGGATATCGTCACCGAAGAACCACAGCACGGAGTTAGTCGCTGACTTACGTGAAGAGCCGGTACCGACAACATCACCAACGTAAGCAACTGGGAAGCCTTTAGCTTTCAGTGCTTCCATTTGCTTGATTGGACCGACTTTGCCTGGCTCGTCTGGAGTAAGACCGTCACGCTCCATTTTCAGCATCGCTAAAGCGTGTAAAGGGATGTCAGGGCGTGACCATGCGTCGGGTGCAGGAGACAAGTCATCTGTATTGGTTTCACCAGTGACTTTAAATACGCTTAGCGTGATTTTTTCTTCAAGCGCTGCACGAGATTTGAACCACTCACCGTCAGCCCATGATTGCATTACTGCTTTAGCGTTAGCATTGCCTGCTTTGGCTTTTTCAGCAACGTCATGGAATGCATCAAACATCAGCAGTGTGTGCTTCAGTTCGACAGCAGCAAGATCAGACAACTCTGCATTGTCTAAAAGCGTTACTAGGGTTTCGATGTTGTAGCCACCTTGCATAGTGCCTAACAACTTAACAGCGTGTGCTTTATCGATTAGCGGTGAAGTTGCTTCACCTTTAGCGATGGCTGATAAGAAAGCTGCTTTTACATAAGCAGCTTCGTCAACACCGGCAGGTACGCGGTTAGTGACGAGGTCCAACAGGAACTCTTCTTCGCCAGCAGGTGGGTTTTTCAGTAACTCAACTAAACCAGTGGTTTGTTCGCTATCAAGTGGCTGAGGGACAATGCCCTGTTCAGCGCGTTCTGCTACGTGTTTGCGGTAGGCTTCAAGCACAGTATTTTATCCTCATCATTGGCCCCCAAACAGGAAGGGGCGCTTATCCAGAAGCTGTTTTCAAAGTATTGCAGGTCGATATAATCAGAGCAATGCTGACTTTATCATTGCTATTTACGTTACAGCGAGCAGGGTGAAACCCTTTGCGCTTTGAAAACAGCCTCGATTTTTGGACGTGATTGCCTAAAATGGCGTGCTTATTCTAAGCTACAAGCGCCATAAAGTTAAGGGGCATTCATGGTTTTGCATAGTAAATTGCATGTTAGACCTTGGGCTAACACGCTTTATATATAGTTTTAAGCCTGCTGTATCGCGACAGCAGGGCATAAAAACTGCTCATTCCATTGAGCGAAATGGTAAAACGTATCAGCTCTGCAGCTGGCTTTCGAGGTGCGTCATAACATCATCAGGCTTGAGCACTAATACGTCTGTTTCGACAGCATCCAGCACCACCTCGGCGGTATTGCCGATCAAAGCTCCTGATAAACCAGTGCGAGCCACAGTACCAATAACGGTTACCACGGCATCCAGCTCTTTTGCCATTTCAGGGATGAGTACATCGGCGGGCCCTTCTTTAATGTGCATTTGCTCCTCATCAAGTTCAAACTCTTTTACGAAGCTTGCGCACTGTTGGCGGTAGCGCGCTTCAATGGTTTCACGCAGTTGGAAGGTTGGATCAGAAGCCGACAGCATTGGGGATGGATGCGCAGTAAACACATGCAGTGTTGCTTTTGCAATGTTCGCCACTTCAAAGGCGTTACTGATCAGACTCGCATGCAAGCGGCGATGCTCACCGCTACTGTTACCAACATCAACGGCTACCAAAATACTGCCTTCAGTCCATGGGCGATTGGTTTTTGCAATCAGTACAGGGCAAGGGCAGTAGCGCAGGAGCTTCCAATCATCAGGTGTTAATAAGGCGCGTTTGAGAGGGTTTTCAGGAAAGTGCTGCTTAATCACCAAGCCGCAGTTTTCAGCTTGCTGGACTTTGATAATGGTTTCATGGAACGTTTCGTTCCAAGCTTGCTGAGTGGTCACATCATAGCCATCTTCTTTAAGCTCTTGGGCAATATCAGCTAAATACTGGCCGTGCTCACCACGCTTATCGCAGACCAGCAAGTGCAGGTGTGATTGTGTGACACCGGCAATCAACTTGGCGCGTTTCAGGGCTAAGCCTTCAGGTTGATTGGGGGTCATTACAACCAGAATATTACGAATCTCTTGCATATTTTTCTCCCTGTGGTTTTTAGGCCATTAGTTTTTCGCTGACATGAATGTCAATTTAGTTTGCAGTTGAATACTGATGCTGATGAGCCGACAAGGCTGGCTGTTCTACTTTTGCTCCGTATAATGGCGCTCAATTATGATCGCCTCTAGTGCATACCCATGTTAATACCTGAAATCGAAGCTTTTTTACAGTGCCAGACACCACAAAGTTGGATTGAATGTGCGCTGGATCAACCGCACGTGTTATTGCTCGATCACGCCAACTGCGAAAAGAAAGCGGCAGGCACTGCATTAAGCTTGATGTTTCGTTATGCCGAGCGAGAAGAGCTACAACAGTACCTCTCGCGTTTAGCCCGAGAAGAATTGCGTCACTTTGAGCAAGTCACTGCGCTGATGAAAAAGCGCGGTATACGCTACCGTCAACTTAGCGCCTCGAGCTATGCGCAGCGCTTACAACAGCACATTGCTAAACAAGAACCTGAGAAGCTCATCGACACTTTAATTGTCTTGGCCTTTATTGAGGCGCGCTCTTGCGAGCGTTTTTACCGTTTAGCGCCGCATTTAGATGACGAGCTTGGTCGCTTTTATACGTCGCTGCTGAAGTCAGAGTCGCGTCACTTTGAAGGATATTTGCGTATGGCTAAACTGTACGCTAAACAGCCGATTGATGAGCGTATCGCATTTTTTGCTGAAGTGGAGCGCCAAGCGGTTTTAACTGAAGATACTGAGTTTCGATTCCACAGTGGCGCGCCAAAGCCGCAGCAAGCAAAGCATATCGAGGATATAGCGCAGACTTAGTTACTCAAGGTGCTGTCTTGAAATGGCAGCGCTTGCAATGTAAGAGTCTTGGCTGTGGCTTTAATAAACCAGCCTTGAGTGTCCCAGTCGCCCAGTACAATACGCTGTTTATGATCAGCTAAATCATGCACGGCGGGTCGGTGGGTATGACCATGAATTAAAGTGCGCACTTTATGCTGCGCCATTACGCGGCCAACTTCTTCTGGGTTTACATCGGTAATATCGCTGGCTTTCATCCGCGTGCTGGTTTTGCTTTTTTGCCGTAGATCGCCGGCTAAGCGTTGTCGAGTGCGTAAAGGTAAGTTACGCAAGATAAATAAAATCAAGGGATTGCGCAAAACTCTTCGCAAACGAATATAACTTCGATCGCTGGTGCAGAGGCTGTCGCCATGCATTAATAACACCGACTCTCCAGCTAATTGAACAATACTGGGGTCTTTAAGCAGTTGGCAGTCGGCCAGTTTGCAAAAATCTTCACCAATTAAAAAATCACGATTGCCGTGCATCAGATAAATTTGGGTGCCGGTTGCTGCAACATCACTCAGCGCTTGAGCGATTAAGCGTTGAAAGGGCGTTATGGCATCATCACCAATCCACACCTCAAAGAAGTCGCCTAAAATATAGAGCGCTTGTGTGTGTTTGGCGCGCTGCTCAAGAAACGCAAGGAACGCGCCAGTGATATCCGCGCGCTCCTCGTGTAAGTGCAGATCAGAGATCAGCTGAATCACTCGACGATCTCGGCTTTCTCTATGATCACGTCCTCGCGTGGAACGTCTTGGTGGCCGTTTTTGCTGGTTGTCGCAACGCTTTTAATGGCTTCAACCACGTCCATACCTTCAACCACCTCACCGAATACGGTGTAGCCCCAGCCTTGTGTAGTCGGCGCTGAGTGGTCTAAGAAATCGTTGTCTTGTACGTTGATAAAAAACTGCGCTGACGCTGAGTGCGGTTCCATAGTACGTGCCATGGCAATGGTGCCCGCTTTATTAGAAACACCATTGTTGGCTTCGTTTTTAATGGTCTCGCGGGTGCTTTTCTGTTTCATGTCAGCATCAAAACCACCGCCTTGGATCATAAAGTTGCTGATCACGCGGTGAAAGATGGTGTTGTCATAATGGCCGTCTTTAACGTATTGAATAAAGTTGGCAACCGTTTCAGGTGCTTTATCAGCAAAGAGCTTTAGCGTAATAACGCCGTGATTGGTGTGTAATTTAATCATTAAATCAATCCATAGAAGCTAAAAAGGCATAGACCTGTCGGAGAGGTGACAGGTTCGGGTATGATAAGCACTTTATTTGAACCAGCCTACCCATAATAGGCAGTAATGAGTATTAAAGAGCCCATGAGCACGTCTGAATCGTCCGTAAATGTCGCAGCGAACTTTCTTCGTCCTATTCTTGAAGCTGATTTACAGTCAGGCAAGCACAGCAGTATTGTGACGCGTTTTCCGCCTGAACCCAACGGCTACTTGCATATTGGTCACGCCAAATCCATCTGTCTAAACTTTGGTTTGGCGAAAGAGTTTGGTGGTGTCTGTCATTTGCGTTTCGATGACACCAATCCTGCTAAAGAAGAGCAAGAATACATCGATGCCATTAAAGACGATGTCAATTGGCTCGGCTTTCAGTGGGATGGTGAGGTGCGCTATGCCTCCGACTATTTTGAGCAGTTGTATGCGTGGGCGGTGCATTTAGTTGAGCAGGGCAAGGCTTATGTCTGTGATTTAACCCCAGAGCAAGCTCGCGAATACCGTGGCAGTCTAACTGAACCAGGTAAAAACAGCCCATTCCGTGAGCGCAGTGTCAGCGAGAATTTAGACTTGCTAGCCCGTATGCGCGCCGGTGAGTTCCCTGATGGTGCGCGTGCGTTGCGAGCTAAAATTGATATGACTGCACCGAATATGAATCTGCGAGATCCAATTCTGTACCGTATCCGCCATGCCCATCACCACCAGACTGGCGACGCATGGTGCATCTACCCAAGCTATGACTTCACCCACGGTCAGTCAGACGCCATTGAGCGCGTCACGCACTCCATCTGTACCTTAGAGTTTGAAGACCACCGTCCATTGTATGAGTGGTTTTTAGAGCAATTACCGGTGCCGGCCAAGCCGCGTCAGTATGAATTTGCGCGTTTAAACTTAAATTACACCATTACCAGCAAGCGCAAACTTAAACAGCTCGTCGATGAAAATCACGTGACCGGTTGGAATGATCCGCGTATGTCGACGATTAGCGGTTTCCGCCGTCGTGGTTATACTCCGGCATCAATTCGTAACTTCTGCGACATGATTGGTGTCAACCGTGCCGGTGGTGTGGTTGATTTAAGCATGCTGGAATTTTGTATTCGTGAAGATCTGGATACCAATGCCAGCCGTGCGATGTGTGTGTTAAAGCCGATCAAGGTGGTGATTAGCAACTACCCAGAAGATCAGCAACAAACCCTACAGCTGCCACGTCACCCCAAGCGTGATCTGGGTGTGCGTGAGTTGCCGTTTTCACGCGAAATCTACATTGATGCCAGCGACTATGAAGAAACACCACCCAAGGGCTACAAGCGTTTAGTGCCCGGTGGCGAAGTACGTTTGCGTGGTAGCTATGTGATTCGCGCTGATGAAGCGATTCGTGATACCGCTGGTAATGTGGTTGAGCTGCGCTGCTCTTATGATCCAGATACTTTGGGTAAAAACCCAGAAGGTCGTAAAGTTAAAGGCGTAATTCATTGGGTGCCAGCAGCACAAAGCGTTGAATGCGAAGTACGCTTATATGATCGTTTGTTTAGCACCGCTAACCCAGATAAAGATGATGATGGCGAAACCAGTGAGTCATTCCTCGATAACGTCAACCCAGAATCACTTGTGGTGTTAAAGGGCTGTCGCGCTGAGCCGTCCTTACTGCAAGCGCAAGTGGGCGACAGTTTTCAGTTTGAGCGCGAAGGCTATTTCTGCGTAGACAGCGTTGATAGCACGCCTGAATCCTTGGTTTTTAACCGCACAGTAACCTTGCGTGATTCTTGGGGGAAAGCATGAGTTTAATGATTTACAACACCCTAACTAAGCAAAAAGAGCCGCTACAACCGCTGCAAGGCAATCATGTACGCATGTATGTCTGCGGCATGACCGTGTATGACTTTTGCCATATTGGCCATGCGCGGGTGATGGTGGCTTTTGATGTGGTGACGCGCTGGTTGCGACACCGTGGTTATGATGTCACTTATGTACGCAATATCACTGATATTGATGACAAAATTATTCGCCGCGCGCAAGAAAATAACGAGCCATTTGAACAGCTGGTTGAACGCATGATTGCCGCAATGCATGAAGATGAAGGTCGCTTAAATGTACTGCGTCCTGACCAAGAGCCGCGAGCGACTGGTCATATCGATGGCATGTTTAACATGATCCAAACCTTGATCGATAAAGGCTTTGCTTACGCTGCAGACAATGGCGATGTGTATTACCGTGTGGCCAAGTTTGTTGGCTACGGAAAATTATCACGCCGCAAAATCAGTGATCTAAAAATCGGTGCTCGCATCGAGATAGATGAAGCAAAAGAAGATCCACTGGATTTTGTCCTATGGAAAGCGGCCAAGCCTGGTGAGCCAAGTTGGCAGTCGCCGTGGGGGATGGGTCGTCCTGGCTGGCATATTGAGTGCTCAGTGATGTCCACCTGCTGTCTCGGTGATAGCTTTGATATTCATGGTGGCGGTCCGGATTTAGTCTTTCCGCACCATGAAAATGAAATTGCGCAAAGTGAAGCGGCGACCGGTAAGCAATATGCAACGACCTGGATGCATGCTGGAGCGGTGCGCGTGGATGGCGAAAAGATGTCCAAATCTTTGGGCAATTTTTTCACCATTCGAGATGTCTTGGAAAAGTATCATCCTGAAGTGGTACGTTACCTTTTAGTCTCCAGTCACTACCGCAGCCCGATTAACTACTCAGAAAACAATCTACGCGAAGCACGTTCAGCGCTGGAGCGTTTTTACTTGACTCTTAAAGACATGGAGTCGGTTCCTGCAGAGGGCGGTGAAGCCTATGTTGAGCGCTTTACTAAAGCAATGGATGATGATTTTAATGCGCCTGAAGCGTGCTCAGTATTATTTGAAATGGCTCGCGAAGTAAATCGTGTGCATAAACAAGATCCAACGACAGCTGCGGGTTTAGCCGCACGGATGAAAGAGCTCGGTGCTGTATTAGGTATTTTGCAGCTCGAACCCAGTGCGTTTTTACAAGCAGGCTCGGAAAAGCGTGTTGATGCAGCCCAAGTTGAAGCATTGATTGCGGCGCGTTTAGCCGCGCGTCAAAATAAAAACTGGGCAGAATCCGACAGAATTCGTGACGAGTTGACTGCTTTGGGCATCTTGTTGGAAGACGGTAAAGATGGAACAGGTTGGCGCTTAGCTGACCAATAAAAGCTGCTATGTTGGTGCTGCACGCAGTAACATGTTGTGCAGTATCAATTGGGCTGCGATCTATTTGCATAAAGACTGGAGAGTTTCATGCAGCATTTTTTAAATACGCGAGTACGCTGTATTGTAGGCACAATGCTGGTTGCAGGATGTTTGAGTCTGCCGAGCATAGCTGTAGCGCAAGAAACTGATTACACCGATGAGTATGACGAGTGGCAGGACTTCGGCGAAAGAGAAGACCCTTGGGAGCATGCCAATCGTGCTGTTTTTCGCTTCAATGACACCTTAGATCGCTGGGCACTGAAACCTATTGCTAAGGGTTACCAAGCAGTCACACCTGATGTGATTGAAACGGGTGTACATAATGTGTTTAGCAATCTAGGCGAAGCAAGGAATTTAACCAACAATATTTTGCAGTTTAAATTGCGTGATGCTGGTGTAGATACAGCGCGTTTTTTCTTTAATACCAGCTTTGGTTTGTTAGGTTTTTTTGATGTGGCAACCAAAATGGGTTTACAGCGCAATGATGAAGACTTTGGTCAGACCATCGGCGCTTGGGGTGTGGAAAGTGGACCTTATGTGGTGTTGCCGTTATTAGGCCCAAGTACGGTGCGTGATGCGGCAGCTTTGTACCCAGATAGCTTTACTCGACAGTATCGCTATATTAATGACGTGCCAGTGCGTAACTCTATGTTTGCTTTAAATATTGTTGACGCTCGTGCGAGTCTGCTTGCGCGCGAGCGTTTGATTGCAGGTGATAGATACCGCTTTATTCGTAATGCGTTTTTGCAAAACCGTGAGTTTCGAGTGCGCGACGGTAACGTAATTGATGATTTTTAAATTACTGCATTGAGGTAATTTCTAGGCCGAGCGCTTGGCGCCCATCGTCAAGCCTATCTAGCCTGCGTATGACGGCCTCTGCCGACAGACTACTGAGTTTTGAGTGTGATGAGGGGATGAGTACGCGAATTACTTGTCCTTCACTCAAGGAGACTGATCCGCTCGTTTCAATTTGCATACCTGTGCTGGAAAGGTCGAGACAAACTGCATCGTAACGTGTTCCGTTGCATTCAAATGTTATGTTCGTTTCAACGCGCATGCGGATAAAATCTCGTTTTTCGCTGTAGTATTTCATGCTAAGGCTCCAATTTATGCGCGTTATTTTCTAGTATAGCGTTGCTCTGCTTTGGTTTATGCTACGTTCCTAGCGTTGAATAACATTACTGGTCTTGTGAGAAATGTAAAGTGCGCAGCGATATTGACTGTAGACTGTTCTGTAAATCCTACTGTGCTATTGCTGTTTACCTGCCGATGAAGCCGTCTTGGGTTCAACTCCGGCGCTGCGTCATCTTTGGCTGCGTTTGACATAGCAACAGCGCAGTACGCTTGACTATTTGCGCAGTTTTAGCTGTTTATATAGCGCTTTTTTGAACCTACATAGGCTCTGTTCTACGACTATCTCCAATATGCGAACGCTTTTTTGGCTCCGTTTATCGTCGTAATGCTGCAATACTCTTGACTATTTACGCAGATAGATAAGATTGTATAGGGCTTTCTTTCTCTGATTAATGTATCTGACAGCTTCTGTTTTTGTATGTTGTGCGTAGCAATTTTTACTCGCTGAGTGACTTGTTTTTTTGAGTGTACTTCTCTTTGTGTGTCCAATGTTTGCTCGGCCGTACAGCTGTTTTTATGCTGAGCCTCTCTAGTCTAGATGATTGCAAAATGTTGCTATAGCACAGAGCCCTTGAATCAGTCTGGCGATAAGAGTACCTTTTGCGCCTAGACACTATTTACGATTTATAAATAATGCATTCTACTTCGCAACAGTCCAGTCATAAGATTACAGCTGAAGAGCTGATTTTATTGCGCAAGCAGCAGGCTTTATTGATTGACGATCAACTTGCTGGTCATAAGCTGCAACAACAAATACGCCCTAAAACACCATGGCAAGCACAAGGCATCAGTTTTGAGCATTGCGTGGTGCCCGCATTGTATTTAACTGGCGATTCTCTCGACTATTTTGTTTTGCCTGATGGCCGTTTGTTTTTGTACTTGGCCGATGTGTCGGGGAGCGGTACCGCAGCGGCGTTGATTAGTATGCTGCTGAAAAACACTGTTCGAGACTTTATTTTTTGTACACCTGCAGCCGCTTCTGAGGCGTCAATTACACCTGTTTCGGTATTGACGCACCTTAATCAGCGTTTACTGACCTACAATTCTGATCGACATATCACATTAATCTGCGCGATTATTGATACGCAGAAAAATATTTTGTCTTGGAGCGTAGCAGGGCATTTGCCTTCGCCTGTACTCTACAATGATGGGCATGCAACGTTTTTAGAGGGTACAGGGCAACCAGTGGGGTTATTTGAGCATGCAACATTTAACGACTTGCAAATGCAACTGCCAGACGCCTTTAGTTTGAGTTTTTTTTCTGATGGGATTTTTGACGCACTGCCCCAAGATAGCTTGGTTACTAGTGAAGCGGCTTTGCCGGCCTTGATGAAAGCTGCACAGGGCAACTATACGCAGGCAGTACAGCTGCTAGGGCTAGCTAACTGCAGCAATATGCCTGATGATATCGCCATGCTGGTGCTGAGCAGGAATCTTGCATGAGTGATGGTAAAATTCAGTTTGCTGAATACAATGACACCTTTGTTTTAAAGTGTGTAGGGGATGTGCGCTTAACCTTTTGTTCTGCGCTCAATGAAACGATTGAAAACACTATTAAAGCGAACTCAGCTAAGTCAATTGTAATTGATTTAACTGAGGTGATCAGTATCGATAGTACTACTTTGGGCCTACTGGCTAAGTTGTCGATTCTATCCATGCGTAAATTTGGCATGCTACCAACCTTGGCCAGTACCAACCCTGACGTCAGTCGCGTACTGGACTCCATGGGCTTTAATCAAGTATTTAATCTCGTTCATACCGCAGCACCGTGCCCTGAATGTCTGGATGATCTGCCTGAGCAGGATCAGTCGGAAGCGGTGGTTAAGGAGCGCGTCTTAGAAGCTCACCAGATTTTGATGAGCTTAAATGAATCCAATCGTGATGAGTTTCGTGACTTGGTCAGTGCTTTAGAAAGCAGCCCAACATAATTCACGTTAAAAAGGCGCGCTGCAAGAGCGTTAAATCACACAGCAGCGCGTTATTTTTAGTTAAATAGTTGTTCTAGTTTTTCTTGATCTCGGGCAAAAGCACGAATACCTTCGGCCAGCTTTTCGTTGGCCATAGCATCTTCATTGTGTGCCCAGCGGAAACGTTGCTCATCAATAAACATGCGTTCTTCACTGTAGCCATTGCTCTGCAGTTTGCGCTCGAGAGGGGCGTGATCATTACTGAGTTGCTCTAATAGCTCAGGACTGATGGTGAGGCGGTCACAACCTGCCAGCTGTTCGATTTGGCCAAGATTACGAAAGCTCGCCCCCATCACAATGGTTTGATAATCATGGCTTTTGTAATAGCGATAAATACGCGATACAGATTGCACTCCTGGGTCTTCAATGCCTGTATATTCACGGTCTAACGTTTTTTTGTACCAGTCATAAATACGACCAACAAAGGGTGAAATTAAAAACACCCCGGCATCAGCACAGGCCGCTGCTTGAGCAAAAGAAAACAACAGCGTCAGGTTGGTTTGAATGTTGAGCTTCTCTAATCGACGTGCAGCCTGAATACCTTCCCATGTTGCGGCAATTTTTATCAATACACGTTGACGGTCGACGCCATGCTGTTCGTAGCGATCAATTAAGCGCAGGGCATACTCATAGGTGGCGTGCTCGTCAAATGATAACCGCGCGTCCACCTCGGTGGAAATACGTCCGGGAATCAGCGACAAAATCTCACTGCCCACAGCTACAGCAAACTGCTCGCAAGCGGCTTGCGGCTGGCCAGAAAAGTCTTGCTGAATCTGCGCCATCATCCGCGCATAACGAGGGAAAGTAGCAGCCTTTAACAGCAACGATGGATTGGTTGTAGCGTCCACTGGCTGTAAGCGTGCAATGGCATCTAAATCACCAGTATCGGCGACCACAGTGGTATATCGTTTAAGTTGTTCAAGTTTTGACGTCATAATATGGACTGCGTTGAGAGGCTAAAAAAATCGTGAACAGAACATAACCGAGCATTGCAACAGATGCAATTATTTATAACTGTCTAGCGGCCTTCGAGGCCAGTAACTGCTTGGTCATAGATACGCATTGGCTTATCGGTTTTGTAGATATCTGCTGATAAAAGCTGACGAAAACGCCGTGCACCTGGAAAACCTTGCGCTAGACCTAAGATGTGCCGCGTGACATGAGGTGCTTTACCGCCTTGAGCGAGGTGAGCCTGCAAGTAAGGGCGTAATTGCTCCAGAATTGCTGTGCGAGTAATATCGCGCTGCGCGTCACCAAACAGTTGATGATCAACTTCACTGAGCAACCAAGGGTTGTGATAGGCTTCGCGTCCCAGCATTACGCCGTCAAACGTTTGCAAGTGCTCTGCACACTGCTCAAGGGTTTTAATGCCACCATTTAAGATGATTTCCAACCCAGGAAAGTCGGTTTTGAGTTGCGCTGCGATGTCATAGCGCAAAGGTGGTACATCGCGGTTTTCTTTGGGCGATAAGCCTTCCAGAATTGCAATGCGCGCATGCACAGTAAAGCTCGTGCAGCCTGCGTCACGCACGGTGCCGACAAAATCACAGAGTTGGGCATAGCTGTCACGGCCATTGATACCTATACGATGCTTGACCGTTACTGGAATATCTACTGCATCCTGCATCTGCTGAACGCAATCTGCGACCAACTGTGGATGCGCCATTAAGCAGGCGCCGATCATATTATTTTGTACGCGATCGCTAGGGCAGCCGACATTCAGGTTCACTTCATTAAAGCCAGCAGCTTCTGCCATTTTTGTGCAAGCCGCTAAATCCGCTGGATTACTACCACCCAATTGCAAGGCCACTGGATGCTCACTTACGTCATGGCGTAAAAATCGTGCGCTGTCGCCATGCA
>Ga0172382_10009789_pt1 | contig 12992 bp, 15 predicted proteins | sample Leawel138RmetaG_FD_122245 | JGI IMG/M metagenome (GOLD analysis project Ga0172382, IMG submission 122245) | Leachate microbial communities from a municipal landfill in Southern Ontario, Canada - Leachate well 138R metaG | ecosystem: Engineered > Solid waste > Landfill > Unclassified | place...
AGAAGGCAGGATTCTCACCGCAGTCGTGGGGCATCAACGACGGCACCACCGCCCAGGCGACCGCAACGGAGATCCAGCAGCGCGAACGCCGTACGGAGACGACCAGGTCGAAGAAGAACCTCTACGACCGCACGGTCCTCTCCCGCATGGGATCGGTGGCGCTCGAGCTCGACGGGATCCTCTTCCCCGGCAAGGGCGGCGGGCGGTACGACCTGAACGTTGTCTTTCCTGATATCTCCCGCGTCGACCCGAAAGTCGAAGCGGAAACGATCGGACTACTCAAGGTCGCTGATGCGATCTCCACGGAGACTGCGGTGCGCCGTGCAAACCCTGACTGGGAAGACTCCGCAATCGGCGAGGAGGTCGCACGGATCCAGGCCGAGCGGACCTCGCAGGCGGTCCCGGACCCGTTCACGTTCGGCCGCATCGACGAAGACGACGTCGAGTGAGCGAGCACCACTGCAAGACGTGCGGCAAACCCTATGTGGTCCCCTCGCTTGCCCGCGATTGCGAAAAGCGTCACACCGAATAACTCAAGGGAGGTGGCGTCATGGCTGAACTCTGGCCAGGCGCCACCCCCGCCGACTGGATCGACGACCTCGGCCACGCAATCGCCGAACGCTACCGCCGCATCGAAGACGCCCTCTACCAGAACCTCCGCCGTCACCTCGAACATGCACTCGACAGCCCGGACGATCTGATCGCCCGCTACCGTGCGATCCAGTCACTCCGCGAACAAGCCGAACAACTGGTGCGCACGGTACCGCCGGAAGCGCTCGCACGGCTCGCCACGCAGGAGACCGCGCTCGCGGCGTCGGCGGAGATCTCCCGCATGCTCCTCGACTTCCCCGCCTACCAAGCAATGGGAGTCCAGCAGGTGACCGCGCTCACCGCAGCAGGTGCTTACGCGGTCGCAGCCGTCGAGCTCGACCTCCGCGACAGCCTCCGGGCACTTAATGCCCGCATCCTCCGCGCCCCGGTCGACGCCTTCCAGGCGATGACCTCCCGCCACATCGGAGATCTCCTCGCCGGGTCGACCACACTGCAGTCGATGCATCGGCGGATCCTCGACGAATACCTCGCCGACGGCATCACCGGCTTCACCGACAAGAGCGGCCGGCGATGGACGATCGGCCACTACTCCGAAATGGCCACCAGAAGCGCGGCAGCACGCGCCTGGCGCGACCAATCCATCGTCTCAATGGAGACAGCCGGGATCGACACGTTCACGCCCGTGATCGGCGTGTCAGCATGCGAGGCATGCGGACAGTGGGAGGGGAAGATCCTCTCCCGCAGCGGATCCGGGCCACGTATCGTCCGGCATGCGTTCACCGCCGAACCGGTCGAGATTCACGTCGACGCAACTATCACCGAATGGCAGACCTCCGGTGCCGGGCATCCGAACTGCAGATGCGTGCACGTCCCCGGTCTCCCCGGCGGCCCTGACCCGACGAAGTACTCCACGCATGATCCGGTGAAGCAGCAGCAGCGAGAGACGCTACGCGAGTACGAGCGCGACATCCGCAACGCGAAACGCAAAAACGACGCCGAGGCGCTCGCCACGGCACGGAAGTCGCTCCGCAAGCACATCCGCGACACCGGCATTAACCGTCGCCGATTCCGTGAGCTCCTGTCGTTCGCGGACGGCCACCAGTAAGAGCACGACCAAGTGCACCAACCGCCTGAGGAGGCACCATGTCCATCAACACTTTTCGACGCCAGGGCGACCCTGTGCAGGCGGGCTGGTCGATCGGCCGCGCACCCCTCGCATTGCGCGGTATCCGTTTCGCTGACGGCGAGGGCGGCGCACCGCCTGCAGCACCTCCCTCGGCACCTCCGGCAGGGGGCCAGCCGCCCGCAGGCGACCCGAACAGCGCCGCCCCGAACCCTGCACAGCTCGCAGCGTTCTACGCAGGCCAGAGCGGCGGGCAGACTCCCCCGGCAGCACCGACACCGCCGGCACCGCCGGTGCAGCAGGTCCAAGGCTTCACACCAGAGCAGGTGCAGAAGCTCATGACCGAATCCGAGGCTGCACAGCAGGCCGCGAAGGAAGCGCAGGACGCGCTCGCGAAGGCCCAGCAGGAGCGTGACGAGTTCCAGGCACAGGTCACACAGTTCGCCCGCGAGAAGGCAGTCACGACCGCTGCAGCCGACAAGGCGAACGCCGCACTGCTGCTCGATTCGGCCTCATTCCAGGCTGCGATCAAGGACGTCGACCTGAACGACCCTGCCGCGCTCACCACCGCCGTCGACGCGTTCGTGAACGCGAACCCCGCTTACGCGGCGGCACCGAATCTTCCCGGAACCTCCGGGGGCACCCCATCGGGTGGAACGACCGACACACCGAAAACTCTCGAGGGCGCCATCGCTGCGCGCCTCGCTAGCTGAAAGGAGTAACAGCCATGGCTGTATCACTCGAAGAATCCAAGAACAACGCCACCGACGACGTCAACGTCGCCGTAATCGACGAATTCCGGAAGACCGGAGTCATCACCGACTCGCTGATCTTCGACGACGTCGTCAACCCCGCAGGAGGCGGCGACACCCTCACCTACGGGTACCGGCGCCTCATCACCCAGGCGACCGCGGCAACCCGTGAGATCAACACCGAATACGCCGACCAGAACGTCGAGACCAAGCGCGAAAGCGTCGACCTCGCCGTCATGGGCGGTTCGTTCGCTGTGGACCGTGTGACCGCGAAGCTCGGCCCCGCCGCCTCCGCAAACGTGGCACTCAACATGGGGCAGAAGGTCAAGTCGACGAACGCGAAGTTCGCCGACCTGGTCATCAACGGCGACACCGCGCTCGACGCGCACGGCTTCGACGGCCTCGACAAGGCGCTCTACGGCTCCGACACCGAACACAAGGTCGACGCAGTCACCGACTGGTCCGACTTCGACACCAATGCGCGTGCGGAGCACAAGGCGCTCGACCTGATCGACGAGTTCCTCGCGCTGCTCGACGGCACCCCCACGGTGATCGTCGGCAACTCGAAGTCCCTCGCTCGTGTCCGTGCCGCTGCACGCCGTGCGGGCATGTACACCCGCAACCCCATTGAGGGGCTCGTCGGCCAGAACGGCCGCCCCATCGAGCGCGAATCCTACGGCGGCATCGTCTTCGGTGACGCTGGCGCGAAGGCCGGAACCAACGACCTCATCGTCCCGGTTGTGGCTCGCGGCACCGTGTGGGCGATCACCGCACCGTCCGGTGCAGGGAAGTACACGATCACCGTCGACGGTCACGCCACCGACGAACTCGATTACAACGCCAACGCGGCCGCGATCAAGACCGCGCTCGAAGCGCTCCCGAATGTCGGCACCGACGGTGTCGCAGTCTCGGGCACGAAGGCGACGTTCCCGCGACTCGTCGCGCTCTCCGCGCAGGGAGTAGCCGCAGCAGAGGCATCGGCCGCGGTCGACGGTGGCGCCGCTGGTACGGGTCTCACCGACCTGTACGCGTACCGTGTGGGCCTCGACGGCTTCCACGGCGTCTCCACCATCGGTGGCGAACTCGTCCAGACGTGGCTGCCGGACTTCACCAAGTCCGGTGCTGTGAAGCGCGGCGAGGTGGAGCTCGGCCCGGTCGCCGTCGCTCTGAAGGCCACGAAGGCGGCCGCTGTCCTCCGGAACCTGAAGGTTCAGTAACCCCAATGTGTGGGCCGCCCAGATGACTGGTGCGGCCCACACCTCTACCTCGGGAGAGTCAATGGCAATCTACCGCGATCCCAACGCCCCACAAGGCACTGTCCTCTTGCGTGGCATCCCGTTCACTGACGGGATCTCGCCTGACATCGACCCCTCGCCGGAAACGCTTCGGCTGTTCAAGGCGTGGGGCATCACCGAGCTTGCGCCCGCAGCACCGGCCGAGGCTGGCGAGCCCGCACCTCGTCCCACACGTCGAAGGAAGTGACACCGATGAGCCGCACCTACGCCACCGAACCCGAATACGCCACCTGGCTCGGCGCACCGAGCGCACCGTCGGGTGCGGCTCGTCTCCTCCGCGACGCATCCCTCGAAGTCGACGAAATGCTCCTCACCGCCCACTACAACGTCGACCACGACGGACGCCCCACCGACGAACACGTCATCGCGGCGCTGCGTGACGCAACCTGCGCACAAGCCGAGCACCGGGCCGAGCACGGCGACGACGTCACCATCATCGAAAACTCTGGCGGCGTCTCACTCGGACCACTCCGATTCGGTGCTGGCACGAGCAACGGGAACACCCCGCCGATCCCGCAACATTCCCCGCACGCTGTGCGCATCCTCCGACTCGCGGGCCTCATCCCGGGACGGATCACCGATGGCTAGACGCATCCCCGGAAAACTCCTCCCACACCGCGACCTCGTCAAGGTCGACACCTACAAGGGCGGCGGCGCCGGCGGCCGCGTCTACACCGGCCAGACCACGGTCAAGCGGGCGTTGATCATCGACGACGTGCAGCTCATCCGTGACCAGTACGACGCCGAAACCGTCCTCTCTGCAATCGTCTACCTCGAACGGGGAGAGATCGCCGCTATCCCAGAACCGGAAACAAAAGTCACGATCTGGGCAGGCACGACCGATGAGCGCACCGCCTACGTCGTGAAGTGCGGCCGCTACCAACACCCCAAGATCGCCGACCTGTTGGAGGTGAGACTCCGATGACCACACACGTCGAATGGAACGGCGACCTCGTCAAAGCCATGATCCAAGGCAACGCCGCAGCGGCCCTCAACCACGGCGCGGAACTCCTCCGCGGCGACTCCGTCCCGCTCGCACCGATCGACCGCGGCCCTTTGCGCGCGTCAGCGCAGGTCACCCCAGCGTCGGACGGGAACCTCACCGCGTACGTGTCCTACGACACACCGTATGCGGCGCGGCAGCATGAGGAGCTTGATTGGCGGCACGACGAGGGCCAAGCGAAGTACCTCGAGGCACCGCTCAACGAGAACGCCGCGAAGTATCAGGAGGCGATCGCGAACCGCCTCGGTAGGGGCCTGTCATGACGTACACGCCCCGCCACTACACGAGCAAGCTCATGCACGGCATCGCCGAACGCATCCACACTGCCGGTCTCGCCGTCTACCGACCCAACGGCACCCCCTACACGTCGAGTGAGCGGGGAATCTACTTCGACCACTCCCCAGCACCCGCCGACGCGCACCCCGTCGAAACCTGTGTGATCACGCCGTACATGCCCCAATCCGGGGACCTCGCGATCGAACACACACGCGTGCAGATCCGGGCACGTCACGTCGGCCGGCACACGCTGTGGATCAGGGACTGGCTCGACGACATGCGCGCCCTCTTCCCCGACAAAACCCATCTCGTCATCGGTGGCCTGCAGTTCGACCGGGTACGTCAGTCCGGGTCGACGTCGTGGGGTGAACCCACACGACAAAACCAGGTCGAAACGACGCAGAACTTCGCGTTCCGCGGCAACCGATACGACTGATCAACTCTCGACATCCCATACCTTCCGGGCCCCGCCATAGTGCGGGGTTTCCGCATTTCTAAGGAGAAAAACTCATGACACACCCCACCGATATCGTGCCCACGCAGGGCACCAACGCTTCCTCATACGAGTGGATCCTCGACGTCGCCGCCGTCCCCGTAGGAGCGGCAGACCCCGACTGGATCACGTTCCCCGACATCACGGCACTCCAGCCGAACCAGTCCGACCGAACCTCGGATGGCTCCACCTACGCCAACAAGGGCCAGGAAGACACCGCCGTCATCGGTGAGACGTTCAACCTGGCGCTCAACGCGAAGCCGGTGAAGAACGCGCTCGGCGAGATCCATCCCGCGCTCGCGCTGCTCCTCGCTGCAGCGAACGCGAAGATCCCCGGCGGCGACGCATCGAAGCGGACGATCCTTGCCCGCTACTACCACTACGACATCCCCGACCTCGCCTACGAGTACACGTGCGAGGTGTCGTGGACGCGCGCGAACACGGGCAACGCGGACGTCGAGTTCTTCAGCTTCACACTGACGTCGAAGGGTGACCGGAAGGTCATCACGAACCCGGCACTTGAAGCGCCGGTCGCACCGACCATCACCACTGCACTCCCGACCGAAGCTGTCGAGGGCGCGTGGGTGGAAGTCACCGGTACTGGTTTCGCGAATGCGACGTCGGTGAAGTTCGGCGACGACGAAGCGACCGCGTTCGTTCTCGCGTCGGGTGCGCGTCTGCTCGCGCAGGTGCCCGCCGGCGATGCGGGTCCGGCCGCGATCGTGGTGTCGACTCCGGCGGGTGCGAGCTCGCCGTTCTCGTACACGCGCGGCGCGTAACCGCCTCGTCTTAATCCCCTCGGGGGTGTGCCTGGTCGTGCCGCACCCCCGAGGTCTCCCCACACGGCACGACCGCCCAATCTTTCAAGGAGCACGACCATGCCCGTAACCGCCAAAGAACACCGCGGCAACCTCATCATCGACTTCGGCGACGAAACCAGCTTCACGATCTACCCCGTACCCTCACGGATCGGAATCGAGATCCAGGCGCTCCTCGTCGGGATCACGATGGGCACCACCATGCACGAGCACGGCGCCGACCGGCTCATGGCCGACACGGAGAAGATCGCGAAACTCGCCCTCGGCGTCCCACTCAAGGGCAAGCCGAACCGGCGCTGGCGCGAATTCAGTGAGCTCCGCTCCGCACGCGCCACCCTCGTCTCCCAAGCCGCGATCCTGTGGAACACCGGCGGCGGCAGCATCGATGCCGTCAACGACCTCCTCGACGAGGCCGGTGGTTACCCAAAAGCCCTCGGACGCGTGATGCAATCCTCCGGGCTGGGCGAGCAATACAAACTACTGAGGACCTGGCTCGATGGGGCCGCCCAGGCACAGAACTCGGCGGCGGCTTCTACCGCGTCTACGACTACCCCGACTGGTACCTCGAATACCTCCGTCTAGAAGCCGAAGTGCCCACGGGTGAGGGCGACACGATCGACTCCCGCGAACTTTGGGGGCATGCGTTCGAATACTGGCGCTCCTACGTCATCCCCGACCTTCTCCGCTTCTACCCGCGACTCCCCGCTGACGACGAGCAAGCGCTGCTCGCGCTGCCGTGGCGTGGATTGCGGGAGGTGATCCTCTCCCTCTTCGGGATCCGCGAAACCCTGACCGGCGCCACCTGGGCGCGCAAACACCAGCCCAAGGAGGACACGTGAGTTTCGAAGTCGGCCGTCTCTCTGCGGCTCTCACGCTCGAAGGTGTCGACCAGTTCCACCGCGACCTCGACACCGCCGGACGGAAACTCCAGGAGACCGGGCAACGCGGCGCATCGTTCGGTAAGGCCGCCGAGGCTGCCGTCCGCACCGCCGCCGGCGCTACTACAGGACTCGTCACCGCTGCCAGCGCGTACCTGACGATCTTGACGCGTCAGGGTGTCGCCTACAACAGCCTGCAGCAGAACTCGCGCGCCGCACTCTCAGTCCTCCTCGGGGGTGCCGAGAAGGCGAACGAGCAGATGGCTCGTCTTGACGATTTCGCCCGCAACAGTCCCTTCTCCAAAGACGTTTTCATTCAGGCGCAGCAGCAGCTCATCGGCTTCGGCCTCGAAGCTCAGAAGGTCGTCCCCACCCTGGATGCGATCCAGCAGGGCGTCGCCGCGATGGGCGGCTCAAATGACGACATTCGCGAGATCGTGCGTATCCTCGCGCAGGTCCAGTCGACCGGCGAGTTCACTGGTGTCACGCTCCGTCAGCTTGGTATCCGTGGCGTGGATGCGGCGCAGATCATCGGCGAACGAATGGGCAAAACCGGGCAAGAGATCAAGGATGCCCTCACCGACGGCTCCCTTGGTGGCCGTGAGGCGATGGATCTCCTCGTCGAGGGCATGGATGCGAAGTTCGGTGGTGCCGCCGACAACGTGAAGCAGCAGTGGTCCGGCGCGGTCGACCGTATCAAGGCGGCAAACCGTGACCTCGGCTCCGTGATCGCGGAACCGTTCGTGTCCGCTCAGGGCGGCGGGATGGCCGTCACCTGGGGCAACCAGGTGGCTGACGTGCTGCGTGCGATCGAGAAGCAGGCGATCCCGGTGATGGGGATCGTCACGCAGCGTGGGATGCCGTTCTTCGCGTCCCTCACCGAGGGCTTGGATTCGTCCGCTCAGGCGATCGCACGCTGGAATCCTGCTTCACTCGAAAACTCCCTCGACCGTATGTCCGGGCATGCACCCGGAATCGCGGCGCTCGCTGGTGCTGTCCTCGCACTCGGTGCGCAGGTTGGCCCGCTCGGACGACTCCTGTCGATGCTCGGGATCTCCGCGAACCCAGCCGTCGCCGCGTTCGTCGGTCTCGCGGCCGCCTCACCAGAAGTACGTGCCGCACTGGGTGGGCTCCTCGAGGCGGGGAAGCCGCTCCTCCCCGTCGTGGGTGAGCTCGCGACCGTCCTCTCCGGCAGCCTGAACACTGCCCTTCCCCTTGTCGCGGGCGGCGTGGAACTCCTCACCAGCGTCCTCGAAGTCGTCGTCGGCATCATCGACGCAATCCCCGCCCCAGTCCTCGCTGGCGCTGCAGCATTCCTTGCGATGCATCAAGCATCGAAGGTGCTCGCCGCCCCGCTCGGCACGGTCATCAGCCTGTTGATGCAGTTCGGGCAGCGCGCGCAGGTGCAGGCCGCGATCGGCGGCACGTCGACCGCGATGGGTGCGCTCTCGACCGCGTCGATGGGTGCCAAGGGCGCCGTCGAAGGGCTCGGAGCGGCGATGAAGGCGGCGTTCCTGTCGAACCCAGTCGGTATCGCGCTCACGGTCGTCGCAACCGCCGTTGGCGCGTGGGCGATGGCTAACGCCGCCGCTCAACAGAAGGTGGAAGAACACAGAGCGCGCGTCTCGGCACTCAAGGACACTCTGAACCAGACGACGGGCGCGCTGACCGAGGCTACCGAGGTGAGCGTTGCTGCCGCTCTCGCGGAAGGCGACCACGCGGACAGTCTCGAGCGAATTGGCTACTCGCAACGCGCCGCGACCGCGGCCGTTATTGAGGGCGGTGAAGCATACGCAGAGCTCAAGGATCGTATCGAAGAGAACATCAGCATGGGCCTCGCTGACGCTGACGCGATCAATGCGAGCGCTGACGCGAAGAAGCTCTCAAACGACGCCGGTCGAGCACTTCTCGAAACCGTGGAGCGTGAGACTGAAGCGATCCGCGAGGGACAGCAAGCGGTCCGTGATTCGATCCAGGCGGACCGCGAGAAGGCTGCATCCATGAGTGAGGCAGCTAGGTCGAACACTCGCTTCAATGAAGCACTCCAAGTGGCCCGCGACATCACTCAAGACGCGGAGACTCGCGTCCGCGCGCTGAAGCAGGCGCTCGATGAGCTCACTGGCGGGAAACTGTCGGCCGAGGAAGCTGCGAAGCGTCTGTCAGAGACGAACCTTTCCCTCGCGGAAGGACTCGCACAGACAAGTGAAGCGGGCGAGAAGCTCTGGCAGTCCCAGCTCAAAGCCAACGGCGAGATCGAGATCGGCACCCGTGAGGGTCTCGCGTTCGCGGACACCATGTCCCGGTCGCGGGACGCCATGCTCGACGCTGCCATGGCAGCCGCCGACCAGGCGCTCGCGCACGGCGACATCGTCGGTGCGGTGGAGGCTGCGACGTCTGCCGGGAACGGCTACATCGAGACGCTCCGGCAGACGATGACCGAGGCCGGACTCACTCAGGAGCAGATCAACGGCCTGATCGGTCAGTACCTGGACGTTCCCGAAGTCGTGGCGACGCTGATCACCGACAACGGGTCAATCAGTGCAGTCGATCAGCAGCTGATCGCACTCGCGATGCAGATTGACTCGACGCCGGATAAGACGATCACTATCTCGGAGCCGCTATCGCCTGCGGTGATACAGCGATTGAAGGATCTCGGTTACGCGGTTGAGTCGCTGCCTGATGGAAATATCAGGGTCACGGAGAGTGGATCAGCGGGTGTCGAAGCAACAATTAACGAGGTCGCACGGCCTCGCACCTCGATCATCGACCTGATCTACCGAGAAGGCGCAAGACCTCAGCTCGGGCCAGTCAAGAACGCGGTCGGAAACCTCTACTCAGATGGTGTCGCGCAAGCGTTCGCCACCGGCGGATTCCCGTCCGGCTTCTACAAGGCACCACCCGGCCAGGCTGCGATCCACAAGTTCGCAGAGACCGAGCTGCCCTGGGAAGCGTACATTTCACCGAAGCCGGGGCATCGGGAACGGAATATCGGGATCGCTCTCGAAGCGCTCCGCCGCCTCGCGTTCCCCGTCGTCCCAGCAAACCAGGTGTACGGGACAAGAGCATTTGCTGCCGGCGACATGCTCGCAAACCAGGCAGCGCCCGCTGCAGTGCAGACCGCGCCTGCACCTCGGCGATCCCGCCGGGGCCGTGCACCGCTTGTCGGGACTATCAATCTCGGCAAGGGTGCGACCCGGAGCGAACTTGATGAGCTCCTCAATGTGCTCGACTTCTATGAGAGGAGCAACCGCTAATGTACGGCGACTGGATCCTCACATATCCCGGAGTCGAGTACCGGTTCGGTCCACCCGATCATACTGTCGAACTGGTCGGGTGGACCTTCCAGGCAGACGGTTCACGAAATGACGACACTCCCGCCCCACGCATGGACGGCATCATCTTCGGCGAGGACTTCCTCGAGGCGGGACGCCTACAGATCGATGTGAAGATCGACTTCACTACCCACCCTGTCCCGGTCGAAACACGTGCCCAGCTCGCTTGGGAGGCACGGCAGGCATTCTCCGAAGCCTGGAGGGCCGACGTCGTGCGTTCCCGGCCGGGAGCAGTCGCGGAACTCACGATGGGCGGCGAGGTCGCCTTCGAGGGTCGCCCGCGGCCTGTGGCTTGGGATGACGACGCCCAGAACGTCGGCCTCATCTACGGCAGCGCACTGTTCGTCCCGGCGGGGACTGGCGTCTTTGACGTGACGGGCCCGAATGCTGGCTGGCGCACTGTGTCGGTGCAGTTGGTGCCGCCGGAGGTGGGTGCGTGGGTGTTTCCGCTCACATTCCCCGTCTCGGGCACGACTGCAGCGGTGCGTGCCTCAGTGTTTGAGGTGGGTGGTACAGCGTCGGCGTGGCCGGTGATTGAGGTGGATGGCCCGATCCAGTCGGGCGCGTCCGTGGAAGTCACTGGCGAATGGTCGGTCACCCTGAATCGTGGGCTGGCGTATGACGAGACTGCGCGGCTTGATACTCGGCCTGGTCAACGGTCCATGACGGTGAACGGTCGGCCGGTGAATTTGTTGGTGCCGTCGTCTCCGTCGTTGGCGGATCTTTCTCTTTCCCCGGGGCCGCATCAGGTGGCTTTGCGGGGTTCTTCTCTTGAGGGCACCGCGGTAGCGCGTTTGCGGTGGCGTGACACGAAGGCAGGTGTGTGATGGCGAATCTTGGTTGGGCTGTCGGCGGCATGATCCCGCATTCGGCGGAGTCTGCTCGTCGGGCGTTGTATGCGTCGACTGGTGGCATGGAAGGCGTCGGTAGCGGGACTGATTTGCGGGTGATGCCGCTTGCGACTCCAGGGCAGGGTGTTCGTGTCCTGGTCGGGACGGCGTTGATCCGGTCGCGGTTTGTGGCGTCTGAGACGGAAACGTATCAGGGTGCCGTGATTACGCAGGAGACGGTATCGACGACACCGACGGGGTCGGGATCTTCGCGGTCGGATCTTGTGGTGATGATGGTGGAGGATCCGTACGCGAACGGGTCGACCTGGCCCGAACCCGGCGATCCCACTGAATATAATCCGTTTCCGATCCGCGTGGTCTCCGGTGTCCCCGCCGGTACGACTCGTTTGCAGGACGTGCCCGGATACCAGAACCATACGGCGGCGACGCTTGCCCGGATCGACTTTCCGCCCTCGACAGGGACGGTCACGGCGGGCATGATCCATGACCTGCGCGTGCTGGTGAATCCTCGCCGGCATGACGTGAAGCGTGCGATCGCGTTGAATGCGGGTGAGGGGAACAAGCTTGCTGCTGGCGGGGATTTCCATTTCTTTCCCGCTGCGGAGCGCGTGAACAAGCACGAGATTTTGGTGCCGGAGTGGGCGACGGTCATGCAGATCGAAGCGAACTGGTACGGCATCAAGGGTGGTCCAGGGAAGGTGTGGGGTGCGTCCCGTGTGCGGTTGTGGCCTGTCGATATTGTGACGCAAACGTTCGGGTATGAGACGCCTGACACGTCGGATCATAAGGCGTGCCCGATGGCGGTGGCAGACACGTTGTCGGTGCCGTCATCGATTCGGGGGACGGTGCAGGGTTTCTACTTGGCGGCGAATGTCGCGAATCAGTCTGGCGCGGACCCTCGCCCGTATGCGGATGAGTGGTCGTCGGTGAAGTTGAACGTCACCTTTTATGAGGACCGTTCACAGATCACCAGCTAAAAGAGGTGGCTGAGTCTATGTCTGAAACACCCCATGCCAACGCTGTCACCGCCATCAAGATCGCAGCGAACGCGGTCACTGCAGTGAAGATCGGCGCGAGCGCGGTCACGGCTGTTCGGCTGGCCGTACACGCCGTGACCGTCGCGAGAATCCGTGGTGTCTCGACGGAGGGTGACTGACTCTAGAAGGGGGTTTTATGCGGTATCTCGCGCAACGCACCGGCACTTGGGAGTGGCTCCACACAGACCTTCCACTCACGGTGAGCGAGGGTCCGGAGTGGGCGCTCGACACGTACGGCGTCCTCGATGCGACGGTGGAGCCTGAGCAGGGGCTCGCCGTCGCGGAGGATGGCCGGCTGCTGTTTGAGGAGTGGGGCACCCTCATCCACGTCGAGACTGGCGAGAGCGCGGATCGTCGGCGCTGGTCTGGGATCGTGGCCGAGTCGAGGCTGCGCGGTGCCGCATGGGAACTCCGCATCGTCGAGTTCCCCGGCTACCTCGCGAACTATCCTCTCGAGACTCTGATCCGTGGGGTGCGTGCCGATCCGGCGGACCTGTTCCGGCAGGTCTGGCAGGACGTACAGTCTTGGCCGTACTCCTGGATCGGGGTGACTGTTCACGGTTCGACTCCGGTGCGGATCGG
>Ga0172382_10009791_pt1 | contig 12989 bp, 12 predicted proteins | sample Leawel138RmetaG_FD_122245 | JGI IMG/M metagenome (GOLD analysis project Ga0172382, IMG submission 122245) | Leachate microbial communities from a municipal landfill in Southern Ontario, Canada - Leachate well 138R metaG | ecosystem: Engineered > Solid waste > Landfill > Unclassified | place...
CTCTGCCTTCTCTATCTTTTACCTCAACCTCAAGCCACAACTCTCTAAAATCAGCCACGCCGGTCGGCAAGTGGTGCCCTGCTCCTATATTTTTAACGCCTACTTCCAAAACTCCATCTTTTATATCAATATCAAGTTTTGCAGAAGTTCTAAGAAGTTGCAGAGTCTGCTCCTCATGCTCCTTATCTCTAAGCCCTGCCAAAAAGTGGTTTGAACCTGCAAAGTAGTGAACTTTCACATCATCCTTAACAACCCCGCCATCTGTTGAAGTGCCCTTAAGAGGTGCAAACTTATCATCTTTGAGATAGGTCATATGGCAATCTATACAAGTTTTGTGCTTAGTTTTATCCTCGGGATTGTTATATGGCGATTTCTTCCACTCCTCAAAAGTAGAGACAATTTTTATGCCGTTTTGCGGATGAAACTCATCATGACATGAGGCACAATATTTACTCTCTTTATAGAGCTCTTTTGAGTAGCTCTCTTTATGTACTTTTGGATTAGCGTTAATTAGCTTTTCGCCAAACCAGCGCCCCAAGTCTGAATCGCTATCCTCAAATGCGTATTTTTGCCTCTCAAGAGAGAGTGTAAAAGATGCGTTTCCTTTACTTTTTGCATCCGTTATCTGATGACACGTAATGCATGAGACACCCTCTTCTAGTCTAAAGTTATCATGCTCTTTAAAGTCTTTTAGAAGCGTTTTTGCCCCATTTTCAAAATGCTCGTTACTTACAAAGTTTCCATCCATCGCATGCGTGCTCTTGCCAAACCCCACCGAGAGAGCACTTGGGTTGTGGCACCCCATACACCACTCTCTAAACTCCTGCCCTTCTACCTCTCCTGCTAGTGTCTCCATAACCATATAGTATGGATTTGAGCCTGCAATATGCTTATGATTTGAGTTGCTCCACTGCTCAAATATCTCGCTATGACAAGATTTGCATTTTGCAGAGTTTGTCCACTCCTCGCTATGAAAAGCACTCCCTTTTTTCTCTATCTCTATCAAAGATAGCTCTGTGATTTTGCTATAAGAAGCAGATGGATAGATAAACATCAATGCAAAAAGAATAGCAAGCGGCTGCACATTTTGCCTCTTTGCCATAATAATATGCCATAAAAAAAGAGCCATTAAAACAAAAGAGCCATATAGATGTATAAAAAACGAGATAGTTCCAAATATATCTCCTCCACGGTTACCTACAAACAGCAGATAAATACCGCTTAAACTAATCAATACAAGTGTAACAAACAGAAGCCACCCATCTATACTGTTTACCTTTTTTATAAAAAAATATCTGCGTATATGCCCATAAACAAATGAGTTCATAAAAAGTAGCATTATCAATATAGAGACAATAATATGCAGAGGTTGAATTATCCTAAAGCTCTCCCAAGATACACCTAGAGGTTCAAACTGAAATAGACCGGAGAGAAACATAACAAAAAATAAGATTTTTACAAAAACTCTTCTCATCTATACTCTCCGGCACCATAATCAACAATATCACCCTCTAATGTTCTTAAAAACGCCACTATTTCATCAATCTGAGCAAGAGTTAAGTTACGCCCTAATTGATGCTTTGCCATGATATCTACTGCTTCTCTTATCTTTGGAACTCCACCGTTGTGAAAATATGGTGAGGTTTTTGTAACATTTCTTAAAATAGGAACACGAAAGAGATGCTCAGAGTTCTTGCCTAGATAGCCACCATTGTTTTGAAAAGGAAATTCATTATCAAATCTCTTAAGCTCCGGAACTATCTCAAAGTTTGGTTTTACGTTGTAGAGTTGCGCAAACTCCCTAAGTGGAAAACGCTGAATACTTTGTCCTCCTAAACTCATGCCATTATGACAACCCTTGCATCCGAAGCTTATGAAATTAGCCAAACCTCTTTTTGCCTGAGAGTTTATTGCATTGTTGTCTCCCTCTAAAAACCTATCAAAATCACCTCTTGTTAGAAGTGTCTTAACATAAACCTCTATAGCTTTAGCGCTGTTTTCAAAACTTATACCATCTTCAAATGCCTTCTCAAACATCTCTGAATATTTTGGATTTTCTTTTAGCCTCTCTTCTATCTCTGCTGATGTGAGATTCATCTTGTAGTCGGTCAAAAATGAGTTGGCACTCTGCTGCTTAAGGCTTCCAACCTCACCGCTCCATGTAAAATATTTTGCCAATGATGCATTTAAAATAGTTTGTGTATTTAATAGATTTGGATGCATAACTCCTGCATCACCCTGTGAAAACGTAAATCTATCTACTCCGCTTTGATCTTGTAGATGACAAGCCGCACAATCTGAAATCTCATTAGTGTTTGTCTTTAACACCTTTAAAAGAGCGCCTTGATTTTTAAGATCTTTATCAAAAGAGTGACAAGTCGCACAGCTTGTCTTTTTGTTTTTTGAGAGGTTAGTATCAAAAAATAGTAAAGAGCCAAGAGCAATTTTTTGCGGTGTCATAGGATTAGCATCGGTATCAAACAGCTCTAGGAGCTTTTCAAATGAAGCAGGAACAGGCTCAAGGCCTTTATCTAAAGCTAGCTCTCTTAACTTCTCATCACTATACTCAGGTGCATCTTTTAACGGTACAACAATAGATATTGTTAGTAGCGTGCTAATTACGACAATAGCTATGAGAATTGAGTAAAAGAGCAGTTTTTTCATCTATAAGCCAAAGGTCTCTTTTATCTTTAGCTCAAACTCCTCATCACTTAACTCTTTTCTCATTGGAACAAATGTCGTTGCCTCTACACCTACCGGCACGGCAATTGGAGCATTTTCATCTTCAATAATCATCTTAATTGCATCTGCGATAGGCTCAGGAGAAGGTCCTTCGTTTATCGCTTTTGCAACTATAGGAACAAAATGCGCAACTAGCTCTTTATATGGGGAGTCTTCATTTGTTGTTTTTGCATTTGCGACCAAACCTTTTTTTACAAAGTTTGTACCAAATAGTCCAGCTTGAACTGAGTGAACTCTTATACCAAAAGGGAGCGTCTCAAATCTAAGAGAGTCAACTATTCCCTCAACAGCATACTTTGAAGCGTTATAGTGTGAAAGTAGAGGAAGCCCCATCTTGCCCAGAAATGAGCTTATGTTAATAATAGTTCCACTTTTTGCCTCTCTCATGTAAGGCAGAACTTCTCTTGTAGTTTTTATAAGACCAAATACATTTACATCAAACTGATTAAAAATCTCTTCGTCCGTACCATCTTCAAGGGTTGCTAAAAGCCCGTAGCCCGCGTTGTTGACAAGAACATCAACCTTACCCTCATTTTGAATGATAGTATCTACCGCTTTTTTAATACTATCTGTTTTTGTAACATCTATATAGATATTTTTTATATTGCCCTCGCCGCCTGCTGCACTCTTGTCTCTTGAGCCTGCATAAACGATATAACCGTTATCTGCTAAGAGCTTTGAAGTAACCGCACCCATTCCAGAGGTTGCACCTGTGATTAAAACTACTTTTGACATAATGAACTCCTTTTTTTAATGCTATGAGTATATTAAAAAAAGGCGTAACAATCAACTTCAAATATCAATTTTGAGATATTACTATTTTTTATGTCCTGTAGTCGGCGTTAATTTTTACGTATTCATGCCCTAAATCACACCCGTAAGCCTTAAAGCTGCCATCGCCTATTCCAAGGTCGCAAGAGATGGTAAATTTTTTATGCTGCATCACTACTGCGCACTTCTTCTCCATCTCAGCGTCAAAGTAGAGATTGCCTTTGTCATAAACGCAAAGGTTATCAAAGGAGATACTCAGCTTCTCTTCATAAGCCTCAACTCCGCTTGCTCCGATTGTAGAGGCAACTCTTCCCCAGTTTGGGTCCTCTCCAAAGAGTGCAGTTTTAACCAAAAGCGAATCAGAGAGTGCTTTTGCTGCAATCTCTGCATCTCTATCATCTTTTGCACCTGTTACTTTGTAAGTTACTAGCTTTGTAGCGCCTTCGCCATCACGCACCATCTCCAGTGCTAAAAAGTGCATTACTTTAAAGAGTACCTCTTTAAATGCCTCTTTATCATAAGCACCGCTTCTGCCGTTTGAGAGAAGCAAAACTGTATCGTTAGTAGAGGTGTCACCATCAACGCTTATGGCATTAAAGGTAGTCTTTACACACTCATCAAGAGCCTCTTGCATCTCCTCTTTACTTACTTTTGCATCAGTAGTAATAAAACAGAGCATTGTTGCCATTGCAGGGTTTATCATCCCCGCACCCTTAGCAATTGCTCCGATATTAAAACTACTTCCATCTTCCAATATAACTTTAAATGCGACCTCTTTAGCAAATGTATCTGTTGTCATGATAGCCTTTGCAGCTGCCGCAGAATCTCTTTTTGTCAAGTCAAAAAGTTTCATCCCCTCTATGATTTTAGCTTTTGGAAGCCTAACACCAATCACGCCAGTTGAGCTCATGATAGGGTTTTTCACATTCGCTGGAGATGCAGATAGCACTTCATCTATATCTTCAATACCTGCTTTGCCCGTCATCGCATTTGCATTTTTTGAGTTTATAAGAACAAAGTTTGTTTTAAAATTACCCATTTGACGAAAGTGCTTAATCGGTGCAGCACACATCTTATTTGTAGTAAAAAGCGAAGCAACCTCGCACTCATCTTCACTGTAGATAAATGCCATATCTTTGGCACCATCTTTTTTTAACCCTGCACTCACACCATCTGCAAAAAAACCATCACTTGCACAAACTCCGCTGTTTGAGTAGATTATATTATACAAATTTCAGCTCCTTTGGCTTCTCTCTTCTTCTTAAGAGCTCTTTTGTTACGTTAATACCATGCTGTGTTCCCACAACCAGAAGCTTACACTCGCTTGTTATTAAAACATCGCCCTTTGGCATTGCTATAAACTTACCATCTTTTTTGGTAATCCCCACTACCGAAGTGTTTGTTGTCCCTCTAATATGAGTCTCTTTTAGTTTTTTAAGAACTGCCCAGCTATATTTTGGCACCTCTATCTCTTCCATATTAAGTGGATTATCACTCTTGTATAAAAACTCTTCAAGCAAGTTTTCCATATCCGGACGTGCTGCCATTGCGCTTACTCTTTGAGCTGTTAGTTTTGTAGGAGAGACTACTGTATCAGCTCCGAGTTTTTTTAGTTTATCTACATCACTTACACTCTCTGCTGAAGATATTACATAATATGGTCTTGGCAGAAAATGCTCTTTTTCAAAAAGTCTAACAGAGGCAATAAGGGCAATATTATCAGATATTGAGTTAGAGAGAGTGATAAGACCTTTTGCCGATGAGAGATGAGCTTTTAACATAGTCAGCTCAGCATGAGGCTCCGCCTTTAAATACGTAGTATATTTATGCTCTTCAGCCCACTGATGTATCTCCTCTCTGGGATCAATGACAACAAAAGGTATATGATTTTTTCTTAGCTCTTTTGTTACCTCAAGTGTATACTCATTGTGATAACATACTACAAAGTGCTTTTTCAACCTTGCTATACTGTACAACATTCTTCTCTCCTTTACTATTCTCCTAAGCTCGCCTTTTCTTACAACATCAACAACAATACCCATAGCAATGGTAAAAACCGTAAAACCTAAAATAATAAGCGTTACTGTAAAAATTTGTCCTGCCGGAGAAAACTCTCCCTCTTTCATAGAACCAAATCCAACGGTGGTAAATGTATATCCTGCCTGAAAAATCGCATCCATTATGGAGTAATTTTCTAGATAAATGTATCCTATAGTACCTATAAGCATAAGTATCTGGACTAATATTAGAGGTGTTCTAAAAGGTAAAAATTGGGAATAGAGTTCACTATTGAGTGTTACATGAGGTTTGGGAGATGACTCCCAATGTAGAAATTTTCGAATCCTCTCTAGGAGATTCAAGCTAATTTCCTAATTATACTTAAGAGTTTTTCTTAAGTGTGCGCAACTCTTTTGCAGATATCTTAACCTTTTGAGTTGTACCATCTTCTAAAGTGATACGTACTGTTCTAAGGTTTAACAAAAAACGACGTTTAGTTCTATTTTTAGCATGAGAAACATTGTTTCCGCTCATTGGGCCTTTGCCACTTATAGCGCATCTTCTTGCCATATTAGCTTCCTTGTATTAAGTTTAATTAAAGTTGCGAATTATATCAATCCTAAACAAAACTTCTCCTTAAGTAAAGCTATAACGAAAAGAGTCAGAAAATCCCTTTTATATTTGTTTTATACGTTTGTAGATAGAATAAAGAAAATTAACGCATGTAAGTGATTTATGATAAAAAAAGAGAAAATAGAGAGTTTCATAGAGAAAATTCCGCCCGCTCCAAAGACTTTAAATGAAACTTTTAAGTTATTAAAACTTGGGGAATTAATAAAAGCTGCAAAGGTTGCAGAGAGTGATATGGCACTTAAATCCTATCTTAAAAATATTGTCAACAAACCTATCTACGGATTTAAAAATGATGTCAGCGATATATCTCAAATATTTGGCATACTCGGCTTGCAACTCTCACAGCAGAGTGTCTATAACTACATGATTTCTCTTTTGAGTCCAAACAGATGGACTCTCTTTAAGTTAAACGCTCAACTCTTTTACGAGCTTCAGGCAAACTTATCAAAAAAGTGGCAAAACATACTCGAGCATCTAAATATAGATGATAAAGATAGATGCGCTGCTATAACGCTTTTGCCTGCAAGCATCATTGTAACCGAAGCTCTTTTTAATGAGAAAGTAGATGAAGTAAACCTTCTGCGAACTACAAAAGCAATTGACTATAATACTATTTTAACACGCCTTTGCGGAGTCGATATTTTTGATATTTGTGAGCAAATTGCAAAAAAATGGGAGATGAATGAAAATATCTATAAAATAGTTCAAGCTGCATCCGGAGTAAAACCATCCGGTGAGCAAGAGATAGATATGCTTGGAAAGTGGATGCATCTTCTGCTCTTTTATGAACTCTCAAATCCAAAATTTATCGAAGCCGGATTAAATGATTTTGTTGATTTTCAAATTGAGTATGTCGCTGATATATATGATGAGTTTTCATCACTTATGGAGATTGAATGAAAGCGGTTTTAAAAGGCGGAATTGCAACATTTTCACCGCAAGGCTTTTTAGACGGCAATAACGCAAGTACCTACTTAAGCGTCGAAGATGTAGAAGCCGCAATAAACTTAAAAGCTGATATGATTTTAGTCTCTCTTAAAAGAGTTATATTCTTCAACCGTAACGGTCTGGATATTTTTATAAAACTTTTCTCTAAAATTCGTAAAAAAAATAGTGCAACAATTGGGTTTTGTGACTATGACCAAAATAAGTATGCCGCTATAAGGAGATTTTACAAAGAGGATATAAACTTTTCACTCTTTAAAAGCCTTGAAATTGCATATCTGTTTTCATCAAGCTATAAAGACCAAAACAAAAGAGTAATTATATATAGCGATGATAAATCTCAACGCTCCGCAATTGCTATAGAGCTACATGACAACGGTCATACTCCCTCAATCGCAAAGTCTTTAGATGAGTACAAAGAGAAAAAAAGCAGTTTTGACTACTCTGTAGATTCGACTTTTTTAGGGCAGATGGGACAAAAAATTGCCACTAGAGTAAGCGGAAATGCAATTATCTATACTATATCATCCTTTTTAGATGTAGAGATAAATGATAATTTTAATATTGAGTACCACAATAACTCGCTTAATGTAGGTTTTAGGCTTTTTATCTTTGATGCCTATAAGGTAATTAGCATGAATGTGCATGCTCTTAACTTCTTCTCTAAACTCTCAACATCAGCCGCTGAGTATAATGCTACTATATGCTTTGTCGGGATGAAATTTGACAAAACAGCCATAACTTTTAAAGAGAATATGGAAGATGCCGGAATACTTTTTTATGACCATATGGATGATATATTGCAAAACAAAAAGCTTTTAAAAGAGCTAGGTGCAAGCAGTGCCGCTAATATAAAAAATAAAAGAGTCTTAAATAAAGAGACGGTAATAGAGCTTCCAAAATTTATAAACGCTGCGGCAACAACGATAGAGATGATGACTAACTCAAAAGCTATCAAAGAGTCTGCGAATGTCCAAAACCTCCTTATTGATAAAAAAGAGGGGAAAATTGCAAGCTCTATCGGTTACTACGGTGATCTTGACGGTATGGTTGTATTAGTTTTTCCATCTGCTATTGCAAAAAAGGCGTGTGAGCTTCTAATTGGTGAAAATACTAATGATATGGATATGATTTTAGATACACTAGCAGAACTTGTAAACATAGTCGGCGGAAAGATAAAAACCCTTCTAGCTGATGAAGGTATATCCGTAAATATAACGTTACCTAGAACCTATCAAGATGTAGAGAGCCTGCTTGAGGTTGTTGAAAACAGAAAAGGAGTTCAAGTAGAACTCTCTTTTGACAATGATAAATTTCTCTTTTTCTTAACAAGATAAAAGATACAAAATTGTACAATTTCGCTTAAATTGTAAAGGAAGATGAATGAAAGTAGCTCCAAGCGTTTTATCTGCTGACTTTGGAAACCTCCAAAGGGATGTTGAAGCCATATGTGAAGCCGGTTGTGATTTTGTACATGTAGATGTTATGGATGGGCATTTTGTTCCAAACTTAACAATTGGTCCGGTCGTAGTCTCCGCTATAGCTAAATCTGCTACAAAACCGCTTGATATTCACCTTATGGTAGAGAACAACACTTTCTTTGTTGACCTTTTTGCTCCCCTAAAACCGGAGTATATCTCTTTTCACATAGAAGAGGAGAAGCATCCGCATAGACTTATACAAAAAATTCGCTCTCTTGGCATAAAGCCGGCAATTGTTTTAAACCCTCATACTCCGCCCGAAGCACTTGAGTATCTGCTTAGGGATTTAGATATGGTTCTTCTGATGAGCGTAAACCCGGGTTTTGGCGGTCAAAGCTTTATTGATAGTGTAGTTTTAAAAGCAAAAAAACTAAGTGCCATGAGAGACAAGATAAATCCAAACTGCCTTATAGAAGTTGACGGCGGGGTAAGCGATAAAAACGTACATCTCCTAAAGGAGGCAGGCGTAGATATTGTTGTTGCAGGAAGCTATGTATTTAATCACACAAATAAAAAAGAAGCTATAGAGAGTTTAAAAATCTAATGCGCACTAAAATTTGCGGTATTACATCATATGAGGATGCTATGATAGCGATAGAAGCAGGTGCAGATGCACTGGGCTTTGTTTTTTATGAGGAGTCACCCAGATATATTTCACCATGCAAGGCTAGAGATATCATAAAAAGACTTCCTCCTTTTGTAGAAAAAGTAGCTCTTTTTGTAAATAGCGATGCTCAAGTTATAAACTCCTACTGCCAAGAGGCCGGAGCAACTTTAGCTCAAATTCATTTTGAAGCCCAAGAAGAGCTTTACGAGCAACTTTTTGTTCCATACATAAAAGTTATTCGCGCAAAAGAAGCTGGGGATGTTTTAAAATTTAGTGATGAGTATAGACTAATAGATGCCTACAGCAAAACTTACGGCGGAAGCGGCAAAAGATTAAATCTAGAGTGGTTTAAAAATATAGATTGCTCAAAGATAGTTTTAGCCGGCGGGCTTGATGCAGATATTCTCTGCTCTTTAAAAGAGTATGGTTTTTACGGTGTTGATGTAAGTAGCGGAGTAGAACTCTCATATGGCAAAAAAGATGCATCTAAAGTTAAGGAGTTTATTAAAAATGCTAAGCAGTGACTTCTCTTTAGATGCAAAGTGTATTAATAAACTCTCTTCAAAAGGTCTCTCTATTAAAACAATTAAAGAGCAGATAGATGAAGATTTGGAGCTTTTACTCCAACTTTGGCATTCGCAAGGCTTAGAGATTTTAAAACAGCAGGGAAACTTCTATTTTGCGACTAAATTTATCCCCCTAGAAGATGCTGAGTTTTGCATAGTTGATATTGAAACAAACGGCTCAAAAATAGAAAAACATCAGATAATAGAGATTGCTGCCGTTAAGATAAAAAATGGTGAGATTATTAATACTTTTGACTCTCTTGTTAACTGCAAAGAGATAAATCCGCATATTACACAAATAACGGGAATTAGTGCCCAAGACACAAAAGATGCACCTACTCTAAAAGAGGTTATGTTTACGTTTAAAAACTTTCTTGCAGACTCGGTATTTGTAGCACATGACGTAAAATTTGATTATAGATTTATCTCACAAAGCATGCAAAAGGTAGGATTAGCCCCTCTTTTAAACAGAAGCTTATGCTCTTTATCTTTAGCTGAGAGAACCATTGAATCTTATAGATATGCGCTCTCTTATCTAAATGAATCATTTGGCTTAAACCCGAGTGCGGTACATCATAGAGCCATGAGCGATGTTCTTACCACTTACGAGCTTTTTAAGTTGTCAATTGTAAATTTAAATGAGAATATAAAAAACGTTGAGGATATTATAAAGTTTTCAAAAGAGGGGAAAATTCTAAAAAGACCAAAGTTTGACCCCCTATTAAAAGAGAGCCAAAAATAAAACTACTCGCTATATGCTCCAACACCTACTAGTTTATTATATCTAGCTTCCATTCTCTGCTCATCAGAAATATCACGAAGTTTTGTAAGCTCTTCTAAAAAATACTCCCCTATCGCAGCCGCAGCTCCATCTCTGTCTCTGTGCGCACCGATTAACGGCTCTGCAACTATATCATCTATCAAGCCTAGCTCTTTTAAATCTTGACTTGTAATTTTCATAGCATTTGTAGCTGCTTCAGCTTTTGCAGGATCATTCCATAAAATTGCAGAACAACCTTCTGGGGATATAACACTAAAAACCGAGTATCTCATCATAGCAAACTTATCTGCCACGCCTATTGCAAGTGCCCCGCCGCTTCCACCTTCTCCAATTACTATCGAGATTGTAGGAGTTTTAAGCTCTGAGAGCTCAAGTAGATTTCTGGCAATCGCTTCACTCTGATTTCTCTCCTCTGCTCCTATTCCCGGATACGCACCCGGAGTATCGATAAGCATTAGTACGGGTATATTGAACTTTTCAGCTAATTTTGCCGCGCGAAGAGCTTTTCTGTAACCTTCAGGGTGAGGCATACCAAAATTTCTTTTTATCTTGTTTTTTGTTCCGCGCCCTTTTTGCTCACCGATAACCATAACTCTTTCATTTCCTATATAGCCGATGTAGCAGAGAATTGCTGCATCATCACGAAAGTGTCTATCCCCATGAATTTCATACTTATCTCTCATAAGCAGATTTATGTAATCAAGCGCATAAGGTCTATCTGCATGACGAGCTAACTGAAGTTTTTGAAAAGGGGAGAGGTTATTAAAGATCTTTGAGACCTCTTTTTCTAAATCTTTTTGAAGAGATTCGACTGCAAGCTCATCATGACGAACTTGCGCAGATATAATATCTTCTTGAATAAATTTTATTTTATACTCAAAGTCTAAATATGTTGCCAATTTAAATCCTTATACTTAGATTTTTTTGAATATTAATACGCCGTTTGTTCCACCAAAACCAAAAGAGTTACTCATTACTGTATTTAACTCTGCTTTTCTGGCAACATTAGGAACAATATCAAGATCACAATTTTCATCAGGTGTTTCGTAATTAATAGTAGGTGGAATTATTCCATCACGCATAGCCATTAGGCAAGTAACGGCTTCAATCCCACCGGCTGCACCAAGACAATGCCCAATCTGCCCTTTTATAGAACTCATTGGAGGGCAGTTCTCCTTTCCACCCAATAAATCTTTAACGGCAGCAGTCTCATTCTTGTCATTTATCGGAGTACTTGTTCCATGTGCATTAACATAATCAAGTTTAGGTCTGCCAGCCATGTTGTATGCGGCTTTCATTGCACGCGCAGGGCCGTCAAGACTTGGTGTAGTGATATGGTTTGCATCTCCACTCTCGCCAAAACCGATAATCTCGCCATAGATATTTGCCCCACGAGCCACTGCATCTTCATACACCTCTAAAACAAGAGCTGCCGCACCTTCTCCCATGACAAACCCGTCACGATCTGCGTCAAATGGGCGAGAAGCACCTTTTGGGTCATCATTTCTTGTAGAGAGTGCCTTCATTGAGGCAAATCCGCCGACACCCGCACCTGTAATTGCACACTCTGCCGAGACTACTAGCATCTTATCTGCACCACCGCACATAATAGTTTTTACGGCTTCGCTTATTGCGTGAGTTCCCGCAGCACATGCAGTTACGCTTGAAAGATTTGGACCTTTTGTCCCATGCTCTATAGAGACAAAGCCGCCAAGCATATTAACAAGAGCTCCGGGAATAAAAAACGGGCTTATTCTTCTTGGACCTTTAGTCTCAATAATAATAGAGTTTTTTTCAATAGATGGAAGTCCACCGATTCCAGAACCTGCGCTTATACCAAATCTTTCCATATCCGTATCTTCGCCAAAGTTAGCTTCAGCCATCGCCTCTTGTGCAGCTTTTAATCCAAGATGAATAAATCTATCAGCTTTTTTAACCTCTTTTGCTTCCATTACAGTCGAGGGGTCAAAATCTTTAACTTCAGCTGCTATTTTCACGCTGTAATTTTCTGGGTCAAAAAGAGTAATTGTATCTATTCCGCACTTGCCTTCGCACATAGCTTTGAAAGAACTATCTTTATCATTTCCAACTGCATTTATCATGCCTAAACCAGTAACTACAACTCTTCTCATTAAAAATCTCCGTAAAAAATATAAAATACTTTTTAAAAATCATAAAAATCTGATTTTTAAAAAAAACTCGACTACCGAGGAGTCCTCAGTAGATTTTAGACGATTATTTATTCTCTATATAGCTAACTACGTCTTTGACTGTTTGAATTTTTTCTGCTTCATCATCAGGAATTTCGATATCAAATTTCTCTTCTAGTGCCATTACTAATTCAACTACATCAAGGCTATCTGCACCTAAATCTTCAACAAACTTTGCGTCTTCTTTAACTTCATCAGCATTTACGCCTAATTGTTCAACTACTACTTCTCTAATATCATCTAAAAGTGCCATTC
>Ga0172382_10009792_pt1 | contig 12989 bp, 12 predicted proteins | sample Leawel138RmetaG_FD_122245 | JGI IMG/M metagenome (GOLD analysis project Ga0172382, IMG submission 122245) | Leachate microbial communities from a municipal landfill in Southern Ontario, Canada - Leachate well 138R metaG | ecosystem: Engineered > Solid waste > Landfill > Unclassified | place...
CTTCAGTTGCCGAGCCAGGGTCTGGGCGATCAGGGTCTTTCCGGTACCGGTAGGCCCGAGCATCAGAATATTGCTTTTGTCGATCTCAATATCGGGATTGGATAAATGGTTGTTAATGCGTTTATAATGATTATAAACCGCCACGGACACCATGCGCTTTGCGTTTTCCTGTCCGATCACATAGCGGTTCAGCTCCTTATGGATCTTTGATGGTACCGGGAGTTTCTTTAAATGAAACTCCTGTGCTTGTTCCCGCTCTTTTTCTTTTTCATTCAGCTGCAGTATCTCCGCAGCGGTCTGAATGCATGAATCGCAAATATAGGTATCCTCGAAAATCCCGTGGATAAGCATCCCGGTCTCATTTTCCGGCCTGCCGCAAAAATGACATATTTTATTGTTCTTCGGCATTATTTCTTCTTCTTGATGATGGTATCGATCAGTCCGTACTTTATGGCTTCATCCGCTGACATGAAAAAATCCCTTTCGGTGTCTGCCTGGATCTTCTTCAGCGTCTGTCCGCTTTTTTCCGCAAGGATCTTATTCAGCTGTTCACGCAGGTACAGAATCTCTTTGGCATGGATCTCGATATCGCTGGCCTGTCCCTGGGCGCCACCAAGGGGCTGATGCAGCATCATGCGTGCGTTCGGCAGTGCCATGCGCTTGCCTTTGCTTCCCGCGGCCAGCAGCACCGCCGCCATGGACGCGGCCTGTCCGACGCAGATCGTGACGATATCCGGCTTGATATAATTCATGGTATCATAGATCGCCAGACCGGCCGTGATCACGCCGCCCGGGGAGTTGATATATACATTGACATCCTTGTCCGGGTCTTCGGCTTCCAGGAACAGCAGCTGCGCGATGACCAGCGAACTGAGATCGTCATTGATCTCGCCGTTAATAAAAACAATACGTTCTTTCAGCAGGCGCGAGTAGATGTCGTAAGAACGTTCTCCCCTGCCGCTGTTTTCGATGACCATTGGAATCAGGTTCATTTTCCCGGCTCCTTGATACGCATCATGCGGGTTATTTTTTTATTCTTGATCTTTGCGTGGGATTTGATATGTTCAAAGATCTTGCGGTTGACGATATCGTCGTGCAGCTGGTTCCGGACCTGCGGGGACTGATAGTATTTGCCGTAGGTATCCCGCAATTCCGTATTGACATCCTTTAGCATTTCGTCGATGCGGGCATTGATATCCTCGTCGCTGACCTCGAGTTTTTCATCGCGGACAATGCGGTTCTTGACCAGCTGCCATTTCAGGCTCTTTTCGGCCGTATCGCCGTACTGTTCCAGAACGGCGGTTTTGTCCAGTTCCGGAGCGGAAGGATAGCGTTTGCGGATATCCTCATAGATGGCGTTGGCGTGTTCATTCACCACGGAGCGCGGCAGCGACAGGTCTTTCATTTTGTCGATAAAATGATCGGCGATGTCTTCTTCGATCTTGTGTGCCGCCTGGCCGTTCCAGTAATCTTCGAGTTCCTTGCGTATCGTAGCTTTCAGCGCATCCAAGCTCTCGGTGTCCGGATTGACGGTTTTTGCAAATTCATCGTTGAGTTCCGGCAGCACATGTTCCTCGACTGCAGTGACCGCGATGCGATAAAGGTGTTCGTGATCGTGATCCTTATCCGGGGATTTCATGCGAATGTCCCGGGTTTCACCGGCTTTGACACCCAGCAGCTGTTTCAGCGCTTCGCCTTCGAAAGGGGCTTTTCCCAGAATAATACGGGTATCTTCGGATTCGTTGATGATCTCCGTTTCACCGTGGATTTCCTGAATGTTGGCGATCAGGTGCTGACCTTCTTTTGCGCCGCTTTCCACCGGGGTCACTTCCGCGGCATTTTCGCGCAGGCGTTGCAGGTATTCTTCCACGTCCGCATCGTCGATCTGGTGCTGATGGTTTTCCAGGCTGATATGATCCTTGTATTTCGGTAAATCCCAGTCGGGCATGACCTCGAATTTTACCGAGATCTTCAGCGGATCGCCCTTTTTAAAATTCCAGTCGAGAATTTCGGGTTCGTTTACCGGAAGCAATTTTTTTTCTTTCAGCGCTTCGCCGTAGTAATCGGAAAATTTTTCATTGATAAAATCCAGGTCAATCTGCGGACCGTAGCGTTTTTCGATCAGCGAAAGCGGCACTTTCCCCTTGCGGAATCCCGGAAGGGCGATATCTTTGGCAAACTTGCGGGTAAATACGGCATAATCGCTTTCCATTTCCGTCCAGCTGCGTTCGATGTGCAATTCCCGTTCAACAGGACTGATAATTTTCACGTCAATATTCACAAAATTCTCCTTTTTGTTTCAGCCGCCTAATATACAATGGGACGGAAGAAAAAGCAATTGTCAATGGACAATCCCCAAAGGACCGGTCCGGAGAGGCAGGATCCGGGCGCGTAGCTGTGTGGTCTGATTTTTGGAAGAAATTTCAGTCTTTTTCTTCAAGATGTGCAAGAACCTCTTCGGCGATATCGGGATAGAGCCTCCGCATGCAATCGGGGCAGATCCCGTGCGATATGCGCTCGCCGATCAAAGCGAAAATATTGTCCCGCAAAGCGATCCATTCCGTATTTGCTTTCTTGATCCGGTAGCAGATACTGCAGATCGTCAGGAAAGAGTACGCTCCATCTGCGGAAGATGCGGAACGGTTAAAGACGGCGATCAGGGCATCGATATCGGTACCGCGCTTTGATTCCCGGCCCAGATCGATCACAATGCCGCGAATCTTTTTCGGCTTCCCTTCCGCATCCCTTTGCGTGACAATACCGCGATCCATGAACCATACATAGTAGCCGCCCCGGGTCCGGATACGGTAATCGATCTGATACAGCTTTGTCTTTCCTGACAGTACATTCCGCATTGCATCCATGGTTTTTTCATAATCGTTGGGATGTACCAGCTCCGTAAAACCCTGATACCCTTTTCCCTTAAAATATTCAGGATCATAATCCAGCATCCGGGCTTTCAGGTCGTTATGGATCACTGTATTTTTTGAGATATCCCATTCCCACCAGGCGAATTCGGATTCCTGCAGGATCTTTTCCCAGGCTTCTTTGTAAGCGTCCATTTGTACCCCTTTTGACAGGTTTTCCCGATTATAAGAAAATTATCGGTCTTTACCCGAATATTTTTTTATTTTCTGACCGCCGGAATTGCGACGTTTGCCACCCGTATATCGTCAATGACAAAATAGCAGGCGGGGTCCAGTCTCCGGATTTCGCGCGTAACCGCTGCGGTTTTTTTCCGTTTCAGCTGAACAAAGAGCAGGTCAATGCGGCCGTCGCGGCCTTTCCCCTCGATCTCCGTCACCCGGTAGCCAAGATCGCGAAGATGCGTGGCAATGACCGCACCATTCACCGTAAAAATGCGAAGGACCTGATCCCCGATCTTGAAAAGGCGGTCAATGCTCATGCCGACAAAGGTCCCGCATGCAAATCCCAATGCAAACGCAATGATGGTCATGGGTGACGACAATTCCGACAGCACCCTGGATACGGCATAGACCCAGATAAGGGCCTCTACGAAGGAGAATACAACAGCCGGCAGACGTTTTTCCTTTATTACCATGACATGACGCAGGGTGCCCAGCGAGACGTCACAAACGCGGGCGAAGAAAATGATCAGCAATAACTGAATGCTTTCCAGAGTAAACATACGCAACTCCTCAATCAATGATAAAGGTTATGGGATGCGGGGATTCCCGCAAAGTGATTTCCGGCGGAATTCAGGCTTTCAGCGATTTTCCCAGATCTACCATTTCGATAGCGTTCAACAGCGCATTCCAGCCCTTGTTGCCCGCTTTGGTCCCGGCACGTTCCAGCGCCTGTTCGATGGTGTCGCTGGTGATCACGCCAAAGATGACCGGTTTTCCGCTTTCCAGAGAAACGCGCGCAACGCCCTTGCTGACCTCGGCGGCCACGTAGTCAAAATGCGGCGTGGCTCCCCGGATCACCGCGCCCAGGCAAACGACGGCATCGTAGCCTTTTGCGGCGCTCATCTGTGCAGCAAGCGGAATTTCAAAGGCGCCCGGCACCCAGATCACATCCAGATCGGCACCGCTCCCGCCGTGGCGCAGAAAGCAGTCTTCGGCTCCGGCCAGCAGTTCTTTGGTGATCAGGTCATTGAAACGCGAGACCACCAGCGCGATCTTCATCCCCTTTGCGATGAGTTTTCCTTCGAATTGTTTCATCGTTTATTCCTTTCTGTCTTTATTGCCGTTTAATATCAAATGTCCCATTTTGTCCCGTTTTGTCTCCAGATAGGATTGATTGTTTCGTGTCGGTGCGGTTTCCAGCGGGACCCGTTCCACGATCTCCAGATCATAGCCCGAGAGTCCGACGATCTTTTTGGGATTATTGGTCATCAGGCGGATCTTCCGTATTCCCAGGTCCTTGATGATCTGAGCGCCGGCACCGTAATCGCGCAGATCTGCCTGGAAACCGAGACGGATATTCGCTTCGACGGTATCCAGTCCCTGATCCTGCAGTTCATAGGCCATGATCTTATGTTTCAGTCCGATCCCCCGCCCTTCCTGTCGCAAATAGATCAGCGCGCCGCGGCCTTCTTCGGCGATCTTTTTCAGCGCGGCGTCCTTTTGCTCTCCGCAGTCACAGCGTGCGGAATGGAAAACATCCCCGGTAATGCATTCGGAATGCATACGAAGCAGTACCGGCGTAGCGGGATCAAATTCCCCCATGGTCACGGCCATGTGTTCTTTATTGTCAACCAGATCGCGGTACAGCGTCAATTTAAAATCCCCGTAGGCATTGGGGAAATTCACGGTAGTCACCTTTTCAATAAAGCGTTCCTTCTTGCGCCGGTAGCGTATCAGATCCTCGATGGCAAGGATCTTCAATCCGTGTTTTTCCGCAAAAGCCCGGAGCTGCGGAAGGCGCATCATGGTGCCGTCATCGGCCATGATCTCGCACATCAGCGCTACGGGACGCAGGCCGGCAATGCGGCAGAGGTCGACGGAAGCCTCGGTGTGTCCGGTGCGGCGCAGTACGCCGCCATTTTTAGCCACAATGGGAAAAACATGACCCGGCCGGCCAAGTTGCTTCGGATCGCTGTGCGGATCCGTCAGTACGGCAAAAGTTTTGGCTCTGTCCGCCGCCGAGATCCCGGTTGTGGTTCCCTGCAGCGCATCCACGCTCACCGTGAAGCGCGTACAATGCAGGGAGGAATTCTCTCCGGCCATTTCGTGCAGCTCCAGGCGCCCGGCGACAGCCTCGTCCACCGCCGCACAGATCAGTCCGCGCCCCTCTCTGGCGGCAAAATTTACCGTAGCCGCCGTTACGAATTCCCCCGCCTGAATCAGATCTCCCTCATTCTCCCGCAAGGGATCGTCCACAACAATGATCATTTTGCCTTTCCGGATCTCTTCAAGCGCTTCTTCCACCGTGCTGAGTTTGAGTGTTTCTTCCATCTTTTTCCTTACCAGCGGTAACCCCATTTTTTTAAAAGTTCTTCGGTTAAATTCTGATTGGCTTTGATTTGACGGACAATATACTTGCCGATGATATCCGTTTCAATATTGACCTTGTCGCCCTTCCGCAGACCGCCCAGGGTGCTGTGCTCAAGGGTATAAGGGATCAGCGCAACACTGAATTGCCGTCCTTCTGCCTTAACCAGGGTCAGACTGACACCGTCGATGGCAATACTGCCTTTTTCGACCATCATGGCGCTGAGATCTTCTTCGGTCTCGAAAGTCAGGATCTGGCTTTTGCCCTCTTTTTCGCGGGAACGCAGTGTTGCCGTGGTATCGACATGCCCCTGTACAAGATGTCCGTCAAAGCGTCCCGTTGCAGGCATCCCGCGCTCGAGATTGACGGTGAATCCTTTTTTCCAGAGCGGGATCGTGGTTCTGGAGAGGCTTTCCCGCACCGCATCCACTTCAAAGTATTGTTCTGTCCTTTCCACGACGGTCAGGCAGATGCCGTTCACGGCAACGGAGTCATCGATCCTGAGTTCAGCAGCAAGCGACGGCGCCGCTATCCGGATCCGTGCCGTTCCCTGTTCGTGTTTTATTGCGGCAATCCTGCCGATATTTTCCACAATTCCGGTAAACATCAATTATCTCCCGTGTAGTGTTTCAATTTTCCGCTAAAGTGCATATCGGTCCCGCTTTGTTCCCATTGGACATCAAAGAATTCCCGGGCATCCGGCATCAGCCGCAGGGGGAATTTCATAAAGGGCAGGCCGCTGCCTAACAGGCGCGGAGCGATGAAAAGCTCCAGGCGGTCGATGGCATCTTCCGCAGCCAGCAGGGAATGGGTAGCAGCGCCGCCTTCGACAAGAACGGCATGAATACCGTAAGAGCCAAGTTCGCGCAGGCCTTCCAGGAGTCCCGCAGTGCCCGCTTCCTTTACCCGGATAAGCCGGACAGCGTTCTTTTCCATGCCTGCCTGCCAGTCTTTTTCGCAGTGTTCTCCGCAAATGAGCAGAACAGGTGCAAGTCCGGCGCTGCGGACTAGCTTTGTCTCCGGGGACAGACTGCCGCGGGGATCGTAGATCACACGAAGCGGGTGATCGCCTTCGGCATCGCGGACCGTCAGTTCGGGATCGTCCGCCGTGACGGTACCCATACCGACCAGTACCGCATCATATTCGGCGCGCATGCGGTGCACTATACGCCGGGATTCGGGACCTGTGATCCATTTTGAATTTCCCCGGCTGTCCGCCATGAACCCGTCCAGGGTTATTGCAGCTTTTGCGCAAATATAGGGAAGGCCCTTTGTCATCATTTTAATGAAGGGCTGGTTAAGAGATTCGCATGCTTCCCGCAGGATATTTCTATGGACCTTTACGCCTGCATCTTCCAGCGCTTTAATTCCCTTCCCGGCTACCATCGGGTTCGGGTCCCGCATTCCCACGAACACTTCCGAAATTCCCGCTGCGATGACCGCATCGGTACAGGGCGGTGTTTTTCCGTAGTGGCAGCAAGGTTCCAGCGTAACGAACATCTGTGCGCCGTGCAGATCCGTAGCGGCATCCCGGATGGCATTGATCTCCGCATGCGCGGCGCCGTAGCGTTCATGCCGACCCCGTCCGATCAGCTTTCCGTTCCGGACGATCACAGCCCCGGTCCGTGGATTGGGCGAAACGCGCGTTTTCCCGGCCAGGGCTTCCCGCAATGCCTGCCGCATCCAATCTTCGATGCCGTGTTTTTCACTGTGCATAAAAAAAACCCCGCGTCAAACGGGGATTCTGCAAGCGTCTTCTCCCATCCGGACTATACCGTCGGCGACTGAATTTCACAGTCTCTGCACGCAGAAAATGCTGTTCTTGCTTTCGTGCGCGCTCGCGGGCTATGACCGCCGGCAGGGAAATGCTCCCTTCCCCGAAGACCTCCTATTATAGGAAATATTTCTGCGATTTTCCACTAGAATTTGCAGTTCTTTATAAAAACGTCAAGTACGCTTGAAACGCTTGTCCAGTTCTTCCAGGGTCAGATTGACGACAGTCGGCCGGCCGTGGGGACAGGCGTAGGGCGACTCCGTCTGAAAGAGCTGGTCCACCAGGTTCTGCATTTCTGCCGCCTCCAGGGGATCGCCGGATTTGATGGCCGCTTTGCAGGCGTAGGATGCCGCCATATTGTAGAGCTTGTTCGGGCGGGTTTCGCGGCGTTCGCGGTAATAATCCAGGATCTCCAGGACCACCCTGCCCTCATCGATGGAACGCAGGTCCGCGGGACCCGCTTCGATCAGCATGGTATTCTTCCCGAAAGCCCGCAGGGAAAAACCCAGTTTTTCAAAGGCGTCCAGCACGTCGGCCAGCAGGGAGAAATCATCGGGCGACAGTTCCAGGCTGACGGGGAACAGCAGCTGCTGACCGGCTTGGGCGGAAGCGCCCGAAAAGGTCTTCAGCGCTTTTTCAAAGAGAATGCGTTCATGCGCCGCATGCTGATCGATCACGATCACGGCCGAAGCGATCTGGGCAAAGATGTACTTATTGTGCGCCTGCCACAGGGAGATCGCGGAACGGCGCGCTTCCGGAACGGCGGCAGTATCGATAAGGTTCTGATTGAACTGTTCAATGCGTTTTGTCAGCGGGTGTTCTTCCGGCAGCGGCGGCGGAGGCGGCAGCGGCCGGTTCCCCGGAAAGATCTGCTGCTGCGAATTCCGGTTCTCCTGCGGCCGGTATGCGGGCGGATTGAAGACCGGCGAAGGCGGCGCCTCCCCCATGCCCGGCACGACCCGCAGGTTATCCCGCAATACGGAAAAGACGGTATTCCGGATAAAATGGTACACCTGCCATTCGTTGCGGAACTTGATCTCGGTCTTCTGCGGATGGACATTCACATCAATATCGCCGGGGGAAAGCTGAAGCTTCAGCACAAAAAAGGGATATTCCCCCCGTTCGATCATGGGCGCAAAGGCATTGTATACGGCCGAATTCATAAGCCGGTCGTTGACCAGGCGGTCATTCACAAAAAGATACTGCTCCCCGCTCTTATTGCGGACCAGGTCAAGGCCGCCGACGAATCCCGTGATCTTGTGCGCCCCGTCCGCGTTTTCTACCGGAATAAGCTTTTGCATGTAATGCGGCGAAAAGACATCCGTGATCCGCTGTTTCAGATCGGCGGGTTCTAAAATGAAGATCTCCCCATCATTGGAGTAAAGCTTAAAGCGCAATTCCGGGTAACCCAGGGCAAAGCGGCGCACCGTATCCACAATGTGCCGGTATTCCGTATTGGGGGATTTTAAGAATTTTCGCCGTGCAGGCGTATTGTAAAAGAGGCGGCGGACCGTTATATGGGTCCCCGGCTGCATGGGAAGCGGTTCTATACCCTGTATTTCCCCGCCATTGATATTCAGTTTCCGTCCTTCGCTGCCGCCTTCCGGACAGGAACGCGCCTCTACCATTGCGACCGATGCAATACTGGGCAGGGCTTCGCCCCGGAATCCCAGCGTGCGGATATTCTCCAGGTCATCCACATTGGCGATCTTGCTGGTCGCATGCTGTTCAAAGGCCAGTAATAGATCGTCTTCCTGCATGCCGGCGCCGTTGTCCACGACCCGGATCTCATCTTTGCCCCCGTTGACAATGGATACCAGAATTTCGGTCGCGGACGCATCGATGGCATTTTCCATGAGTTCCTTAACAACCGAAGAAGGGCGTTGCACGACCTCACCGGCAGCAATTTTATTGGCAAGTTGTTCGGATAGTATGCGGATCCCGGGCAAATTTGACTCCTTGTTTTCAATAATAAATTAGGATTTATTGCCGCCATTCACAAAGGAAATGTTCGGCCGCCGGAAATCCCGGAACCGGAATACCGCTCCGTCCCTAAAAGACAAATAGCGCAAATGAACAATACGCGGAATTTATGAAATAATTCTTATAATATGTTGGCATTTATTTAAATATTCCTTATAATTCACACCCAATGGGGTAATTTTTACAGTTTATTGTTAATTCTATGAGCCGGCCATGACAGAAAATATCGGGATCAGTGTACAACAGAAGGAGCGCGAAGCCGCTATCGGCGCTTCGCGACGCATTGTCCTAAAACTCGGGACCAAGGTTTTGCTTTCTCATTACCTGTCCGGGGGCAAGAACGGATATATTCTGCGTTTGATCGACGATATTGCCGAATACCGGAAAAAAGGCTACGAATTTGCGATTGTCAGTTCCGGTGCAGTCGGATTCGGGATGCAGGTTCTGGGACTGGAACTGCGTCCCGGCGATTTGAAGAAGAAGCAGGCTCTGGCATCCATCGGGCAAGCCCTGCTAATGCAGAAATGGAACGAGCTTTTTCGTTCCCGCGGACTGAACACCGGCCAGATCCTGGTAACTTATGATATCATCGAGAACCGCAAGCGCTTTTTACACACACGCGACTGCCTGCTGACCCTGTTCCGCTACGATTCCATTCCCATCATTAACGAGAACGACAGCGTTTCCGTCGATGAATTGAAATTCGGTGACAACGATACGCTGTCCGCCCTGGTTTCCATTCTGATCGACGCCGATCTGCTGGTCTTGTTCACCGATACCGGAGGTCTTTATAAGGGCAATCCCAAACGCCATGCGGGCGCGGAACGTATCGGGTACCTGGACAAGATCGACGATTCCGTATTCAAACTCGTTGAAGACCGGCAGAACGCACATTCCCTGGGCGGTATGCTATCCAAACTGCAGGCGGCAAAACGCTGCACCCAGGGCGGAGCCTCCGTAGTGATCTGTGACGGTATCCGTCCCGATCTTGCCGGTATCCTGGAAGGGCGTGATATCGGCACTTTCATCAAGGCGGACCGGAAATTCCAGAGCAAGCGCAAACGCTGGATCTATTTCAACAGCAAGATCCGCGGCAAGATCTTCGTCGACAAGGGCGCCGAATCCGCCCTGCAGCTGCGCGGAAAAAGTCTCCTGCCCGGCGGTGTGACCGCAGTCGAAGGAAAATTCCCCGAAGGCAGCATGGTCGGTATATACAACGGTGAACAGCGGCTGATCGGCAAGGGGATCACCTATTATGCGAGCGAGAATATTTTAAAGATCAAAGGGCGGCAGACCGGCAGTATCTCAATGAACGAGGTCCCGCGTTTTTATCCGGAGATCATCCACCGCGACAATATGGTCGTGCTTGAAAGAGAGGAATGAAATGACGGTTCGCGAAATGGCCGCAAAGACCCATCAGGCTTATCAGTCCTTTTTAAAGCAGGGATCGTCAGCTATGAAAGACCGGATCCTCGGATCCGTCGCCGAAAAGCTGGATGCCCGGCGCGGACTGCTGATAGCGGAGAACCATAAAGACCTCCTTGCCGGAAAAGAGCAGGGCCTTTCAGCGGCTCTGCTTGACCGGCTGACCCTGAATGAAGCCCGCATCGATGGCATGATCCGCTCCTGCCGGGAGATCATCAGCCTGAATGATCCGGTCGGCAGGATTTACGATATGCATGTGCGTCCGGCCGGATTCCGGGTGGGAAAAATGCGGGTACCCATCGGTGTGATCGGCATTATCTATGAGGCGCGTCCCAATGTAACGATCGAAGCGGCCGCGCTGTGCCTGAAATCGGGGAATGCCGTGATCCTGCGCGGCGGGACCTCGGCTTATTATTCCAACATGGCCCTAGTTTCCGTTTTACAGGAGGCACTGCTTGACAACGGCATTGACAGGCATCTTTTATCCTATCTGGATTCGCGAGAACGCAGTGCCGTGGATGAAATGCTGCAGCAGGACGATCTGATCCACCTGATCATTCCCCGCGGCGGCGAAAGCCTGATCCGCAGCGTGGCAGAAAAATCCCGTATCCCGGTTTTGAAACATTACAAAGGCGTTTGCCATGTCTATGTCCACAAATCTGCGGATCCGGCCATGGCCCGAGCAATCATTCTCAATGCCAAGGTGCAGCGCCCGGGCGTCTGCAATGCCGCCGAGACCCTGCTGGTCGATGCCGCCCTTGCCGAAACCTTCCTACCGGCGGCCCTGCAGGACCTTCAGAAGGCGGGCGTGGAGATCCGCGCCTGCGAACGGACCCGGGACATTTATAGCGAAAAGGTTCTAGCGGCAAGCGAGGAAGATTATTATACCGAATTTCTGGACCTTATCCTTGCGGTGAAGATCGTGGATGACATTGATGCAGCCGTAGATCATATTAACCGTTACGGTTCCGCGCACACCGATGCCATCGTAACCCGCGATATCGATGCGGCAAATACCTTTATCCGTAATACGGACAGCGCCTCGGTGATCGTGAACGCCAGCACGCGCCTGGCGGACGGCGGGGTTTACGGGCTGGGCGCGGAGATCGGCATTTCAACCGATCGTCTGCATGCCCGCGGCCCGATGGGCCTGGAAGAATTGACCAGCTACAAATGGATCGTCCTGGGCGAGGGGCAAATCCGGGAATAGAGCCTTATACCCCGCTTCCTTTGGGAATACACCACCTGAAATACGTTTTATAAATTCATTATTGAAGTAACTTTTTTATAGATCCGGGTTTCTGCACCGGATGGTTCACGGGCCATCCCGAGGAATTCCCAGCCATTGCGTTCGTAATATCCGCAAAGATCGGTCGTAATGAACAGCTCCCGGAAGCCCGCCAGTTCCGCTTCCCTTTCCGCATACCGCATCAGCATATTTCCCAGCGCTTTGCCGCGTTCCTTCTTTTCGACATACAGGCCGCAGATCCAGGGATACAGATCATGCCGGCTGACAAAATCGTTCATGATCAGTCCGCAGCAGCCAACGATACACTCCCCCTTCAATAATACAAAGAACTGCGGTATACGCAGGGGCATTTCCCCGGGATGCCGGATGGCGTCCTCGAAAAAGGCATAATTTTCTTTTTTGCCCCATTTTGCGTGATAATAGGCAATGGCTTCTTCGAGCCCGCCGGGATGTTCCTGCATTCTTACAACGCGGTATTGGCCTGTCCGCTGCGGGTTCATTTCTTTCAGATAGTCGGGTTGGGTTTTGGCAAACAAATAACTGTCTCCCATGCTGTCCCCGGATTCGTTGCAGCGGTCCCCGCGCAGCCGGCCTTCAAAGCGGTAGCCGCAGGCGCCGATGACCGCGGCCGAAGCCCGGTTCCGTGTATCGCAGCCCAGCTGTACCCGGTAAAGTCCCAACTCCAGAAAACAGTATTTTTCCAGGATGCACAGTGCTTCCCGCATAAAGCCTTTTCCGGTTGCACTTTTTTTCAGCCAATATCCGATCTCGGCGCTGTGTTTTTCGGATGAAATGTCGAAGGCCTGGATGTTTCCGATATATTCGCCGCTTTCGCGAATAAAGATCCCGTATTCCACCCGCTCGCCTTCAAGGGTCTTGATTTCTTTATTTTTTAAATAATCCAGGACACTTTCGACGGAGTCGTCATTTTTTTCCCAGGGACAGAAGGGATGTAAATGTTCACGGCTTTCGTCGACGGCCCGGAAGATCTCTTCCGCTATTTTGCGGGTAGGGCGGGTCCGGCGCAAATCCAGACGCGGCCCCCGGAGCTGTTCCTTAAATTGCTTGTTAACTTTCATCGCTTTAGGGGTGTTTCATTGC
>Ga0172382_10009793_pt1 | contig 12987 bp, 10 predicted proteins | sample Leawel138RmetaG_FD_122245 | JGI IMG/M metagenome (GOLD analysis project Ga0172382, IMG submission 122245) | Leachate microbial communities from a municipal landfill in Southern Ontario, Canada - Leachate well 138R metaG | ecosystem: Engineered > Solid waste > Landfill > Unclassified | place...
GTGCGCCGCATCATCGAGACGGGCATCCTGCCCGAGGGCGCGTTGCAGCTGATCTGCGGCTCGGTCGGCGATCTTCTGGACCATGTGACCGGGCAGGATGCGGTCACCTTTACGGGGTCGGCCGGGGTCGGGCGCAAGCTGAAATCGCACCCGGCGATCGTCACGAATTCGGTGCGCTTCACCATGGAGGCCGACAGCCTGAACGCCTCGATCCTTGGCCCCGACGCGGTGGCGGGAACGCCCGAGTTCGACCTGTTCGTCAAGGAAGTCGCGCGCGAGATGACCAGCAAGGCCGGGCAGAAATGCACCGCCATCCGTCGCATCATCGCCCCCCGCGCGCAGGTTCAGGCCCTGGTCGAGGCGCTGCGCGACCGGCTGGGCAACACCGCGCTTGGCCTGCCGGCGGCCGAGGGCACCCGCATGGGTCCGCTTGCTTCGCTGGACCAGCGCCAAGAAGTGCGCGAGCGGATCCGCGACCTGCAGACCGTGGCCGAGATCGTTGCCGGCAACCCCGACGAGGTGCGCGTCACCTCGGGCGACAGTGCGGCGGGCGCCTTCTTGAACCCGGTCCTGCTTTACGCGGACAAGCCCTTTGCGGCGGATGCGGTGCATGAGGTCGAGGCGTTCGGACCGGTTTCCACCTTGCTGCCCTATGACAGCCTGGCCGAGGCGGTAGAGCTGGCCCGCATGGGCAAGGGGTCGCTGGTGTCCTCGGTCTTCACCGACGACAAGGCGGTGGCCGAACAGGTGGTGCTGGGCGCCGCGCCCTGGCACGGCCGGGTGCTGATCGGCAACCGGCTGACGGCGAAAACCTCGACCGGCCACGGCTCGCCGCTGGCCGGGTTGATCCACGGCGGCCCCGGACGCGCGGGCGGCGGCGAAGAGATGGGCGGCATCCGCGGCGTCAAGCATTTCATGCAGCGCACCGCCGTCCAGGGTGCGCCGCGGCTGCTGTCGGCGGTCACGGGCCGCTGGATCGAGGGGGCAGAGGTTCAGCACGGCGTCCACCCCTTCCGCAAATCCCTGGCCGAGTTGAAGATCGGCGACCAGCTGATCACCGCGGCGCGCAAGGTCACGCTGGAAGATGTCGAGCATTTCGCAAATTTCACCGGCGACACGTTCTATGCCCACATGGACGAAGCGGCGGCCAAGGCGAATCCGTTCTTTGACGACCGGGTGGCGCATGGCTATCTGGTCGCCTCTTTCGCTGCCGGCCTGTTCGTCGAGCCGAACCCCGGCCCGGTGCTGGCCAATTACGGGGTGGACAATCTGCGCTTTCTCACCCCCGTCTATTTCGGCGACACGTTGCAGGTGCGGCTGACCTGCAAGGAGATCAACCCGCGCGCCAATGCCGAACATGGCGAGGTCCGCTGGGATTGTCAGGTCACCAACCAGAACGGTGCGGTGGCGGCGCAATACGACGTGTTGACCATGGTCGCCAAACAGTGGCCGGCGGCGGCCTGATGGCCGGGTCTACAGCCAAGACGGCATCCTGACCGGGCGACCGCCCGTCCCGTCGAAAAGAACGCCACGGCCGGCATGAACGCCGTGGTGATCGACGAAGCGCCCACCCCGGTTCCGTGCCTGGCTGACCCCTTCTGGAAAGGGGGCGACCGCCGCGCGCAAGGTTCGGACGAAAGGCGCCGGCCAATCCGGTGAGCCATGACCGAAGGGATGTCCACGAAGGATTGCCACCGGGCAAAGATCGGCAAGCAGGCACCAATCAAGAGGCGGGCGGCAGGTTTTCCCGCCGCCGGGCCAAAAGCCTGCGCCTTTCGCTCTGCGTCATGGGGCCTGACGGTTCCGGGTGGCGAACATGGGACCGCCGCGCCAGCGCGGAAAGCCGTAGCCGTGGATTTCCACAAGGTCGATGTCAGAGCCTTGGCGGGCGATGCCCTGATCCAGGATCGCGTCGCCCTCGGCCGCCATTTCACCCACCAGCTGGCTGGCGATGGCCGCGCGTTTCATCGGTGCGACCGCAGAGAGCCGCTGCCCGGCCAACAGCTCTGTGACCTCGGCCGAGGGCTGCGGCCTGCGCTGACCCGGGGCATAGTCATACCAGCCGCCGCCGGTCTTTTGCCCCTTGCGGCCCGCGCGCACCAGAATGTCGCCCAGCGTTTCCGGCACCTGCTGACCTGCGGCCCGTGCGCCTTCGCGCTGCAGGAAGGCGATATCGAGCCCGCCCAGATCCTGCGCCTCGAACGGCCCCATGGCAAAGCCATAGTCGCGCGCCGCCGCGTCGATCTCGGCGATGGCGACGCCCTGGCGGACCAGTGCCTCGGCCGCCGCGCGGTAGCGTTTCAGGATGCGGTTGCCGATGAAACCTTCGCAGATGCCCGCCTGCACCGGGATCTTGCCCAGGGCGCGGCCCAGGGCAAACCCCGTCGCCAGGGTTTCCGGCGTGGTGTCGGGGGTAGGGATGATCTCAAGCAGTTTCATCACATTGGCCGGGCTGAAGAAATGCAGCCCGATGAAGCGACCGGGGTTCGGCAACCCCTCGGCGATCAGCCGGGGGTCCAGGTAAGAGGTGTTCGTCGCCAGCACCGCGTCGGGGCGGCAGGCCCGGCCCAGTTCGGCAAAGACCGCGCGTTTCACGCCGATTTCCTCGAATACCGCCTCGACCACCAGGTCGGTGTCGGCCAGCGCGGCGTAATCGGTGGTGGCCGAGACGCCCGCCATCCGCGCCTTGGCCTGATCCTCGGTCAGCTTGCCGCGCCTGACCCCGCCGTCAAAGATCGCTTGCAGGTTGGCAAGGCCGCGCGCCACCGCCCCGGCGTCGCGTTCGATCAACACCACGGGCAAGCCCGCGTCGCGCAGGGCGGCGGCGATGCCCGCGCCCATGGTCCCGCCCCCCACCACCCCGGCGCGGCGCAGCGGCAGCGCAGCGACCTCTTTCAGATGGGCGGGCCTGAGGGCCGCGCGCTCGGCGAAGAAGACATGCCGTAGCGCTGCCGCCTGCTCCGAGCCGCGCAGCTCCAGAAAGGTCGCCCGCTCATGTGCCAGCGCCTCGGCGAAAGAAGCCTCGGCGGCCATTCTTACGCAGGCCAGCGCGCGAAGGGGGGCGGCCGCGCCCCGCGAACGCCGGGCGACAGCGGTTTCCTGTTCAGCCCAGAAAGCCGCGTCCACCGGCGCGATTGCGCGTTGCGACACCGGCAGCGGCAGCGGCCGGGTCAGCGCCTGACGGGCAAAGGCCAGCGCCTCGGTCCGCAGATCGCCGCTGACCACGGCGTCGACCAGCCCGATGGCCAGCGCCCGCGCGGCCTTTGCCGGGCGGCCCGTCGTCACCAGTTCCACCGCCGCCGCAACTCCGGCAAGGCGCGGGGTGCGCACCGTGCCCGAGGCGCCGGGAACGATGCCGAGGTTCACCTCGGGCAGGCCGACCGAGGCCGCCTCATCCGCCACGCGGAAGCGGCAGCCCATGGCGACCTCGAATCCGCCGCCCAGGGCCGAGCCGTGGATCGCGGCAATCCACGGCTTTGCCGCGCCCTCGATCCGGTCAACCAGATCGGGCAGATGCGGTTCCACCGGCGGCTTGCCGAATTCGCTGACATCCGCCCCGGCAATGAAAGTGCGGCCCGCGCAGAGCAACACCACCGCGCGCACGGCGGGGTCGGCGTCCAGTTCGGCCACCGCATCCCACAGCCCCCGCCGCAAAGCCTGTCCCAGCGCGTTCACCGGCGGGTTGTCGATGGTGACGGTGGCGATTTCCCCGTGGCGTGCGATGCTCACTGTCATGTCAGATTCCCAGATAGGCGGCGCGGATGCGCGGATCGGCGATAAGTTCGGAGGCGTCGCCCTGCATGGTGATGCAGCCGGTTTCCATCACATAGCCGCGGTCGGCGATCTTGAGAGCGCCAAAGGCGTTCTGTTCGACCAGCAGCACGGTCACGCCCAGCGCCTTCAGCCCGCTTACCACGTCGAAGATCTGCGCGACGATGATCGGCGCCAAGCCCATTGAGGGCTCGTCGAGCAGCAGGCACGACGGCCGCCCCATCAGCGCCCGCGCCATGGCCAGCATCTGCTGCTGCCCGCCGGACAGTCCCCCGGCGGCCAGATTGCGCTTTTGCTTCAGCACGGGGAACATCTGGAAGGCGTCGTCCATGTCCTTTTCCACCCGCGCATCGCTGAACAGAAAGGCGCCGAGCCGCAGGTTCTCCTCGACCGACAGGTTGGTGAAGATCTGCCGCCCCTCGGGTGAATGCGCCAGCCCCCGACGCAGGCGCCTGTAGGCGGGAACCGACGTCAGCGCCTCGCCCCGAAAGGTGATCGAGCCGCCGGTGACCGGCTGCACCCCCGACAGGCAGTGCAGCAGCGTGGTCTTGCCTGCGCCGTTCGCCCCGACGACCGTGACGATCTCGCCCGAATCGACGCGCAGGTCGATCCCGTGCAGCACCTCGATGCGCCCATAGCGCGAACGCAGTCCCTCAACCGTGAGCATCTTCTGCCTCCGTGCCGAGATAGGCGGCGATCACCGCGGGGTTCTGGCTGACCGTCGCCGGCTCGCCTTCGGCAATCTTTTCGCCATGGTCCAGAACCACGATATGGCTGGAAATCCGCATCACCATCTTCATGTCATGCTCGACCAGCAGGATGGCCACGCCCGAGGCCGCGACCTCGGCGATCAGCAGGTCGATCTCTTCGGTTTCCACGGCATTGCAACCCGCCGCCGGTTCGTCCAGCAGCAGGATCTTGGGGTTCAGCGCCAGCGCCCGCGCGATTTCCAGCCGTTTGAGCGAACCGTAGGACAGGTTCCCCGCCTCGCGCTCGGCAGCGCGCTCAAGACCCACGCGGGCCAGCAGCTTGCGCGCGCCTTCGTCAGAGGCGCGCGCCCGGCGGCGCGACGACGGCAGCCCCAGAAGATCCGCCAGCACCGGCCCGCGTTCCTGAAGGTGATAGCCGGTGACCGCGTTTTCCAGCACGGTCATCGACTGGAAGATCTGCAGGTTCTGGAACGTCCGGCTCATCCCGCGCTGCGCCAGAAGATGCGGCTCCATGCCGGTCACATCCTCGCCCGCAAGCTTCACCTTGCCCAGGTCGGGCAGGTAGATGCCCGAGATCATGTTGAACAGGGTGGTCTTTCCCGCCCCGTTCGGACCGATGACCGAGACGATCTCGCCCGGCTGCACGGTAAAGCTGACGTCATGCACCGCCTTGAGCCCGCCGAAAGAGATTCCAAGCCCCTCGACCGAAAGAAGCGCCTGATTGCTGTCGCGTGTCATTCACCCGTCCCCCTCAGCCTGCGCAGGATCGAGGGCAGCAGCCCCTCGCGCAGGAAGATCATCACCAGCATCATCACCAGACCCAGCACGAGCTGCTCATATTCGGCAAAGACGGTCAGCACCTGCGGCAGAAGCGTCAGGATCCCCGCGCCCAGGATCGCGCCCAGGATCGAGCCGACTCCGCCAAGAACGGCCATGGTCACCATCTCGATCGAATGCATGAAACCCGCCACATCGGGGGTGATGAACTTGTTCTGAAGCGCCAGCAGCGAGCCCGAGACCGAGGCATAGACCGCCGAGATGACGAATGCCTGCAGCTTCATCCGCGCCACGTCCACGCCGACGGTCCGCGCCGCGATCTCTGATCCGTGCAGCGCCCGCAGCGCGCGGCCGGTGGGGCTGTCATACAGGTTCAGCGCCAGCCACGCGCCCAGAATCAGGAACAAGCCGCAGAAGAAATACCAGAACTGGCCGTTGGTCAGTTCCAGCCCCCAGTCCTTGAGGACGGTCCGCAAGCCCAGTTCGGGCACGTCGATTCCGTCCGGGCCACGGGTCAGCTCGCGCTCGTTGTTGAGCACCATCGACACCAGAATACCGAAGCCAAGCGTGGCCACGCCAAGGTAATAACCTTTCAGCCGCAGGATCGGCCGTCCGACCAGCCATGCCATCGCGGCGGAAATCGCCGCACCCAGCACCACGGCCAGCGCCGGATGCAGGCCGAGATGAACCGGCGCCAGTGCGCAGGCATAGGCGCCGATCCCCGCGAAACCGGCATGGCCAAGGCTGATCTGCCCCGCATAGCCGGTCAGGATCACGATGCCGGTCACGGCGATGCCGTTGACAAAGATCAGCGCGCCGACCCGGTAGTAATACCCCGAGGGGAAGAAGAACGGGGTGACGGCGACCAGAAGCGCCAGCACCAGCAGAGTCGCGGTTTTCGCGGAAAGTTTCATGGCGTCACACCCGATCCGTCGATTTGCGGCCGAAAAGGCCCTGCGGCATGAAAAACAGCACCAGCAGGATCATGATGAAGGCCGCTGCGTCCTTGTATTGCGAGGACAGATAGCCCGCCGTCATCGCCTCGATCAGCCCGATGGCAAAGCCGCCCACCAATGCGCCCTTGGGGTTGCCCATGCCGCCCAGCATTGCGCCGGCAAAGCCCTTCAGCGCAAAGCCGATGCCGACGCCATAGGACGTCAGTGTGATCGGCGTGGCCAACACCCCCGCCAGCGCGCCGATCCCGGCGGAAAGCGCGAAGGAAAGCGTCATCACGAAATTGGTGTTGATGCCCACAAGCTGCGCCGCCAGCCGGTTGTTCGAGGTGGCCAGCACCGCCCGGCCCAGAAGCGTGCGGGTGAAGAACACCCACAGCCCGACGAATGTCGCCAGCGCGCCGCCGATCACCCACAGGCTTTGCGGCAGGATGGTCGCGCCGCCGATACGGATCGGATCATCGCCCGAGAAGGCCGGGAAGCTGTGGATCTGCTTGTCGAACACAAGCTGCGCCGCGCCCTGGATGAAGATCGAGGCGCCGATGGTGATGATGATCAGCGAGACCACCGGCGCGCCGCGCGCGGGTTCGATCGCCAGCTTGTTCATCGCCACGCCAAGCGCCGCAGTCGCTGCGATTGCGATCAGCGCGGCCAGAGGCAGCGGCAGGCCCGCGGCATGGGCGAACCAGGTAATCATGCCGCCCAGCATGACGAATTCGCCCTGAGCGAAATTCACCACGTCGGATGCGTTGTAAATGATGGTGAAGCCAAGGGCGACCAGCGCGTAAACCGCGCCGACCGTTACCCCCGAAAACAGGAATTGCAGAAGTTCCGACATGGGGCCTCCGGGCGCAGGATGCGGGACTTTAACAGATGCGAACGGCGGCCGTGGCCGCGAACGGCCCCCGCCACCGGACAGGGGCCGAAGCTCGGATCATTCGGCCAGCATCCACTTGCCGTCCTTGATTTCGAGCATGCGGAAGGCCGACAGATCCAGCCCAAGGTGATCGGTGGCGGTGAAGCTGTAGATGCCGGTGGTGCCGGCAAGCCCCGTGGTCGCCTCGATCGCATCGCGGATCGCGGCGGGCTCGGCCGCATCCGCGCGGGCGATGGCGTCGGTCAGGATCAGGAAGGCGTCATGGGCATAGCCGCCGAAAGTGCCGACCGGGATGCCGGTCTTGCCCTCGAACGCGGCCTTATAGGCGGTGACGACCGGCTTTTGCGCATCGTCATCGGCCAGCAGATCCGCGACCAGCAGCGCGGTGCCCGGCAGGCGCACGCCCTCGGCCGCATCTGTGCCCGCGAGCTCGATGAACCCGTCCGAGGCCACCCCATGCGACTGATAGAGCGGCAGTCCGATGTCGAGCTGGCGGTAGTTGCGCGTCACAATGGATGGACCCTGGCCGAAGCCTGGGTTCAGCACCGCCTGCACGCCTGCGGCATTCCTGATCTTGGTAAGCTGCGCCGTCATGTCGGCGTCTTTCGGGTCATAGGTCTCGTCGGCCACGATCGTGATGCCGAAATCGCCCGCCACATCCTTGCACTGCGCCTGCATCGAGGCGCCGAATCCGTCGGTGCCCGAGATCAGGCCGATCCCGGTGAAGCCCTGGTTCTGCATGTGCTCAAAGATCTTCTGGCAGGCCATGCGGTCAGTATGCGGGGTCTTGAAGGTGTGGCGCTTCACCGGGTCGATGATGTCGATGGCGCCGGCCAGCGAGATAAAGGGGATTTCTGCATCCTCGGCCACCGCAAGGATCGACATCGAGGTGCCGGTGGTGGTGCCGCCGATGATCGCCACCACCTCGTCGTCCTCGACCAGGCGGGTGGCAAAGGTGCGGGCCTTGTTCGGATCGCCCGCATCGTCATATAGAACCAGCGCGATGTTCTCGCCGCCGATGCCGCCCGCTGCGTTCAGCTGCTCGACCAGTATTTCCAGCGTTTTCGCCTCGGGATCGCCCAGAAACGCGGCCGGTCCGGTGGCCGAGATGCTGGCGCCCAGCCTGATTTCGGCCAGCGCGGCTGTCGTCAGGCCCAGGCTGGCCACAAGGCCAAGGGCAGTGGGGATCAGGGTCTTTTTCATTCTTGCGTCTCCTCCCAGAAACTGTGGTGAAATCGGTTCAGGCCACCGCTGGCCGTCGCCACATCGCCCGGCGAAAGCGGGTGGCGACAAAGGCTGTGTCGGTCAGGCTGGCATTGCCGGCGGGATTGGCGCCGGTGACGTGGAAATCGCTGAATGCGGCCGATTGGTTTACGAAGATATTGCCGGTCAGATTGACCGACAGATTCACCCCGGCCCGCGCAAAGGCCGCGACTGCGCGGGCAATGCGGACCTCGTCGGTGTCGTAAAGCGCGGCCGTGATCGCGCCCTTGCGCGCGGCAAGGCTTGACGCCAGCGCCGTGCTTTCGTCGGCGTCTCGGGTGGCAACCAGAAAGGCTACCGGACCGAAACACTCTGCCTCGGCCGCCGGATCGCCGGCAGCGACGGCCAGCAGCAGGGGAGAGGCCGTGCGCCCCTTGCCCACCGGCGCAGAGTCGCGGATCACCCGGCCGAAGCCGCGGGCGGTGTCGATGCGGGCCAGTGTCGCGGGATTGGCGATGGCGCCGCAGATCCCGGCGGCGCGCGCGGGATCAGAAAGCAGCGTGTCGATGGCCCCGGCGATGCCGTGCGCCACCTCGTCAAAGCTCTTGGGGCCCTGATCGGTGTCGATCCCGTCCCGGGGAATGTAGATGTTCTGCGGCGCTGTGCACATCTGACCGGAATAGAGCGACAGCGAAAAGGCGAGATTGGCGCACATGCCCGCGAAATCATCGGTCGCGGCGATGGCGACGCTGTTGACCCCTGCCTCTTCGGTAAAGATCTGGGCCTGAGCGGCATTCCCGCGCAGCCAGGTGCCGAAAGCGTTCGAGCCGGTATAGTCGATCAGCTTCACCGCCGGATCGGCGGCAAGGGTCTTGGTGATCTCTGCCCCGGGCGCATCCACGGCCAGCAGCACCGCATCGGCGGGCAGCCCGGCCTCGGCCAGCACCTCACGCGCGATCCGCACGGTCAGCGCAAGCGGCAGTATGGCGGCGGGATGCGGCTTGACGATCACCGGATTGCCGGTGGCGAGGCTGGCGAACAGGCCGGGATAGCTGTTCCAGGTCGGGAAGGTGTTGCAGCCGATGGTCAGCGCGATCCCCGCAGGCACCAGCGCCCAGCGTTTTTCCAGCACGGTGGGCGCGGCCTTGCCCTGCGGCTTTTCCCAGCGGGCCTCGGTCGCAAAGCGGGTCATCTCGTTCCAGGCCATCGCCACGGCCTCGAGCCCGCGATCCTGGGCGTGGGGCCCGCCGGCCTGAAATGCCATGGCGAATGCCTGGCCGGTGGTGTGCATCGTGGCATGGCCCAGCAGAAAGCTGATCCGGTTCAGCCGGGTCAGGATCTCGATGCAGACCCCCACCCGTGCCTTGGGCCCGGCATCCGCCAGCGCGGGCGCGGCGGCCGTGGCCGCGGCGATCAGGGCAGGGGCATCGGCGGCGGGATAGGCAATCCCCAGCGCCGGGCCGAAAGGCGAGATCTCGGCCCCCAGACGGTGCGATTCGGGATGGCCCGGCAGGTCGAAGTTCTGATCCTGCAAGGCGGCAAAACCGGCCTCGGCGTCTGCCTTTGCGGTCTCGCCATAGAATTTTCCGCTCGGAATCTCGGGGAAAGGGGTCCAGTAGCCGCGCGTATGCAGCGCCTGCACGGCCGTTTCCAGCATCGGCCGATGACGGTCGAAAAATCCGGTCATGTAGTCTCCTCCCGGCCGGTTCCCCACCGGCATGGCTTTATCATTGACCGGCCGGTCGGTTTATGCAACAGAAATTTGCGAGGCCCCGTGAATTCGGGGAAGAGGGAGAGAATCCATGTCCGAAACCATCCTGACGGCTTTCGCCGACGGTGTCCTGACACTTACACTGAATCGCCCTGACAAGCTGAATTCCTTTAACGAGGACATGCATCTTGCCCTGCGGGCGGGTTTTCAGCGCGCCCATGATGATGCACAGGTGCGCGCGGTGCTGCTGACGGGCGCCGGACGCGGCTTTTGCGCCGGGCAGGATCTGGGCGACCGCGACCCCAGAAAGGGCGGCCCCGCCCCCGATCTGGGCCAGACGCTGGACCGTTTCTACAACCCGAATCTGCGGCTGATTCGCAGTCTGGAAAAGCCGGTGGTTTGCGCGGTGAACGGGGTGGCGGCCGGGGCGGGCGCCAATATCGCCCTTGCCTGCGACATCGTTCTGGCGGCGAAATCGGCGAAATTCATCCAGGCGTTTGCCAGAATCGGCCTGGTCCCTGATGCGGGCGGCAGCTGGAGCCTGACCCGCATCCTGGGCGAGCCGCGGGCCAAGGCGCTGGCGCTGACCGCCGAGCCGCTGACGGCGGAAAAGGCCGCCGACTGGGGGCTGATCTGGAAAGCCGTCGACGACGGCGAGCTGATGGATCAGGCGAACGCGCTGACCCGCAGCCTGGCCGCCGGGCCGACCCTCGGCCTTGGCCTGACCAAGCGGCTGGTCCAGGCCGCCGCGACCAACAGCCTTGACGAACAGCTCGAACTGGAACGCGACTGCCAGCAGACTGCCGGCCGCAGCGCCGATTATGCCGAAGGCGTCACGGCTTTCCTCGAAAAACGCCCCGCCATGTTTCGGGGGAAATGACATGACCCCGCAGCAACTCGCCGAAGCCTGCGCCGCGGCGCTGTGGACTGACGACAGCGCCTCGCAGCGCCTCGGGATGGTGCTTGACCGCATCAGCCCCGGGATGGCGGTGCTGTCGATGGTCGTGACCGGGCAGATGACCAACGGCCACGGCACCATCCATGGCGGCTATATCTTCATGCTGGCCGACAGCGCCTTTGCCTTTGCGTGCAATACCGTCGACCAGCGTTCAGTCGGCCAGCAGGCGGCGATCACCTATCTTGCCCCCGCCTTCAAGGCCGACCGGTTGACCGCCACCGCGCGCGAGGTCTCGCGCAGGGGACGCGGCGGACTGTATGACGTGACCGTGATCAACCAGAACGGTGAGATCATTGCGGAATTCCGCGGCCATTCGCGCACGGTCAAGGGGACACTGCTGGCGCCTGAGGGGACGCCCGCGACTGCAATCTGAGGGAGGACGATTATGGAAGACCTGACCCCGCGCAAACAGGATCTCGACCCGATCGAGATCGCCTCGCGCGATGAAATCGAGGCGCTGCAATTCCACCGGATGAAGCGGTCGCTCAAACACGCTTTCGAGAATTCGCCGTTCTATCGCAACCGCTTCATCGAACATGACGTGCACCCCGAGGATCTGAAGACCCTGCGGGACATCGCGAAATTCCCCTTTACCGTGAAGCAGGATTTGCGGGACACCTATCCCTTTGGCATATTTGCCGTGCCGCAGTCGAAACTGGTGCGGATCCACGGCTCTTCGGGCACGACCGGCAAGCCGACGGTGGTGGGCTATACGGCCGCGGATATCGACCACTGGGCCAATCTGATCGCGCGCTCGATCCGCGCGGCGGGCGGACGGCCCGGCGACATCCTGCACAACGCCTATGGCTACGGGCTGTTCACCGGCGGCATCGGCGCGCATTACGGCGCGGAACGGCTGGGCTGCACCGTGGTCCCGATCTCGGGCGGCATGACCGAGCGCCAGGTGACGCTGATCCACGACTTCAAGCCGCGTGTCATCATGGTGACGCCCAGCTACATGCTGTCGATCCTCGACGAATTCCGCCGCCAGGGGCTGGACCCGCGGCAAAGCTCGCTTCAGGTCGGCATCTTCGGGGCCGAGCCCTGGACCAACGCCATGCGCGAGGAAATCGAGGACGCCTTTGACATGCACGCGGTCGATATTTACGGCCTGTCCGAGGTCATGGGGCCGGGCGTCGCGCAGGAATGCGTCGAGACCAAGGACGGGCTGCATATCTGGGAGGATCATTTCTATCCCGAGATCATCGACCCGGTGACCGGCGAGGTGCTGGAGGACGGCCAGATGGGCGAACTCGTATTCACCACGCTGACCAAAGAGGGCCTGCCGATGGTGCGTTATCGCACCCGCGACCTGACCCGGCTGCTGCCCGGCACCGCCCGGTCGATGCGCCGGATCGAGAAGATCACCGGCCGGTCCGACGACATGATCATCCTGCGCGGCGTCAATGTCTTTCCGACCCAGATCGAGGAGCAGATCCTGAAATGCAGGGGCCTCACGCCGCATTTCCAGATCGAACTGAGCCGTTCGGGCCGGATGGACAACATGGTCGTCCATGTCGAATGCGCCCCGGGCTACAGTGCCGAGGACGCCCGGGCAAAGTCGGCCAAGGATCTGGCGCATCACATCAAGTCGATCGTCGGGATCTCGAGCCGGGTCGAGGTCTGCGATCCGAATGCGGTCGCCCGGTCCGATGGCAAGGCGAAACGCGTGGTGGACAATCGCCCGAAAGAATGACGCAAATCTTGCGCGGGCGTGACAGTCGCCCGCGCAGCCGCTAAAAGCGGGGAAAGGCCGTGCTTCCTCCGGGTCTCGTAGGAGTGGCGCGCGCTCCTGCACTCAGGAAAGTGACGTTCATGGCTCGGACACGGGCACAGGATTTCGAGGAAAAGAGCCGCGGCATTCTGGACAATGCTGCCCAGGTTTTTGCCGAGCAAGGCATGGACAAGGCGTCCATGTCGCAGATCGCAGCCCATGCGGGGGTTTCGAAAGCGCTGCTCTATCATTACTACCCCAGCAAGGACGCGCTGATCTTTGCGATCATCCTGACCCACCTGCAAGAGCTGGA
>Ga0172382_10009794_pt1 | contig 12987 bp, 9 predicted proteins | sample Leawel138RmetaG_FD_122245 | JGI IMG/M metagenome (GOLD analysis project Ga0172382, IMG submission 122245) | Leachate microbial communities from a municipal landfill in Southern Ontario, Canada - Leachate well 138R metaG | ecosystem: Engineered > Solid waste > Landfill > Unclassified | place...
GTCGTCGGGGATGCTGTCGTCGTCGGGGATGCTGTCGTCGGCGGTATAGTTGTAGGCGGAACTGGCTCAGTTGTCGTCGTCGGGGGAGTAACCGTAGATGTATGTGGCGTTGAAGTAGTTGTTGGCAAAGGCTCTGCTTGTACCAACATATAGTTTATGGTAAAAGTCAGGCTGTCACCCTGTACGATATTTCCGGCGGTTGCAGAAAGTTCCCAATGCCAGTATATGGTTATAGTTTCTCCAGAAGCCAGGTAAGCTGCTTTAATATAATTACTATCACTTGCATTCTGAGGGAGGTCTCCAATCAATGCAGGCATGGCAATATTTGAATTTAGGCGCTCCGAAACAACCGAAAAAACTATATAATCAACCAAGTCTCCCTGCCCTGGGTCGGGTTGGAATTGGGAGGGGGTGCCTTCAATGTTAACGATGTCTGAAACCCATATGGTCAAATTACCAGCAACAATACCATTGTTTTTAACCGTGATTATTTTGGTGCCGCTTTGGCCGGGTATGACATCAAGTTCATTCCAGGGTTCGGCACCACTTTCGCCGATAACGAGTTTTACCGGGTCGGCCGCTAACACCAGTCTTGCTGGAAAAATTAGCACTACAATTAACAGGCTGATAGCTATAACAAAGCCAGTGAAAAACAATCGAAGGTTATAAACGGGCTTCTTATGCATAACATGTCCCTACTTCAAATGTAATACTGCTGCCATCCAGAATATCGTCTAAATCAACCTTAGCATCATTTTGGCTTGCTCCAACATCTCTTTGAGAGTTTACCATCAAATTGTTTTCTTTGAAACCTTGGTCCTCTTCGGAAAAATCCTTGAAATAAAATTATACCTTTTTCTTTCTGGTAACTCTTCGTGAAGACGATCGCTTCATCAATTTTCTGAAGTTGCGCTTCCTGCCACAGAACCTGCATTGTCCTACTTCATTGGAATTAATGAGCCAGTGATGCACGCAGTCATCAATTGAAATTATTGCGGTTTTACTCAGTTTCTTGTGCATTTTGAAATTTCCGCCGTCACTTACGGCTTCTTTTAAGGCTTTGGCAGGCCCCGGTTTATCGGAACCAAATACAACAACCTTTGCATCAGCGGATAAATAATCTTTCCATGTTGCCAGTAATGGCGCAAGATAGTAATAGTCAAAGACGTCGTGGATAAGTAAAAGACCAATTTTATCTTCATTTTTCCATTTTCTTTGTATATGTTCAGTATCATCGAAGGAATAGTTTAAAGTATTATCCCAACCGGTGATTTGTGGTGTAAAGACAAATACCGCCTCATCAGCAGTTACATCATCCTCATCCTGGTTTTCCTGTATGACAGAGGCGGGTGGGCTGTCTTCAACGCTCTCCTTGCCGCACGATTGTTTTATTATTGTGTCGTCCAGAACTGCGTCCGTGCCAGCTATCTCAACAATATATTCATCGCTTTCTACCTGGTTTGCCAGCCTTTTTATAGAATTATATTCACGTTTGGATACTGGTATCACTTCCAGTTCTTGGCTGAGTTCTGTATCATTTTCCTTATTCTTTTTCATCATTTTATTCCTCTTGCTCGTTTCAGTCTTGGAAGTCATTGTATTATCACTCTTCTCCTTGTTATTCAGCCGAGATTATGCTTTTGCTACGTTACCAGTTTTCAGGTGAGGCCTTCATTAGGTGTCTCGATTTCTGCTGTTACAGTTGTCGATAGTTTAAGGGGGCGTGCATCATTTTCTTTGACAAGGTTGGTGGTTAACGGGCTTGAACAATCGTCTCATTGAGCCGGGAAATGGCTATATGCCTGGTACTCGATGTTGTAATGCCGGAAAGAAAGAAGTCTTATTCTCGGAGGGCTACGTACGAAAGAAGTGTATGAAAGCGCCGTACGTAGCCCTATAAAGGCTGTTGAACAATCAAAATAGCAAAGAAACCGGTAAAATCGGGCATTGGATAACCTCGATATTAATAATATAAAGCCAAAATTTAAATAAATTAAAGAAAATTAAAGCAAGTGGGAGTAGGGAGAAAGAGGGCTCCCAACGCTATTATTGTACCACTTTTATGGTTTTTAGACCAATCTAAGTACTATCCAATGCATGTTGGATACATGAAATGAAAGGAAAAGTTGTCGCTTTTAAATACCGCTTGCAGTTTGGCAAAGGTAAACTCAGTAGAATTTTTTTCATCGATCTGATACGAAAGCGCTATTTGTTCGGCTTTAGCCTGGATACTCAGAAGTTCAATATAGGAGCTGGCAAAACAAAGGGAGTGAGTTGATATATCAACTCACTCCCTTAAACCTTTGATTATTTTACTCGTTGTATCCTTTAATCTTCCCAACAATTAGTAGTTTGTTGAAACTGCGTTATAGTTGTCCACCGATTGTGATGACTATTCGCAGGAAAAAACCACCTATAATCGTTAAAACTACGGATAAGGCAATTAATGTTGTGGCTGCTCGCCCTTCGGATTTACTGAAGTGGCGGATGAGGTCAAGAATGATAGGAATAAGAAGAGCCAAGCTAACAAAACCTAACCAGAACATCACTGCTAGTTCACCTGTAAGCAAGGCAGACAAAGAGGTGCCAGCGGCTCCCCCGATAATTGCTAACCAGATAACGTAAGCTGTTAGAACCAAAGCTTCCATGACAATTACTACAGCATCGGCATCAGCCAATTTGCGAATAAGGTCATTCGAAATAGAAAGTTTGCCGGACTTGTTAACCAGCAAGCTGGCTACGATTGTAAGAGCTATTCCGGTTGATACGGCAGATACGGAGAAAAGTGCCGGAAGAAGGCCTGTGTCAGACCAGAGGGGTACGCTTGTATTAGCAAGGAGCACGCCTGTATAGCCAAACATAATGATAGAAACAAAGAACGCTATCCATGCCAACACTTTGGAAGTTTTAGCCATAGCGCCTTCCAGATTGTAAGAATACTTGTCCGGATTATTTTTAGCGTCCCACTCGAGCAACCAGGCCAGGAACATTATAAAAATGACCGTGAGCCAAAGAGTAAGTACCCAGGTGGCAATAGAAATCATTGCTGTTGGTTCAAAGCTGACGAAGAGATGCCACACCCTGTACACATTGATTTTAAAGAGAAGAGCCAATACGCCAATAATGCCAAAGGGAACAGCGGTTACGGCAGAAACACGGAAAAAGGTTTGATGTTTCCAGTTGGTAAATACATTAACCAAAAAACCAGTGAAGAAGGCACCGCCGGCCATACCGGCTGTCCATAGATATACCCAGATTTGCCATCCCCAGTCCATTTACGCACCTCCTTTATTGCCGTTTTCAGCTTTTATTTTATCCTTGCGTTTAAAGAGTAACCAGAAAGGAATTGCTGTTATCGCGCCGGCTGTTATCAGCGAAGATAACCAGTTGGAAATCATATCCTTGGTGGCAAGTTGCGGGTTTTCCGGCAAGCCATAAACTGAAGGGGCATCATCAAGGACTAGCATTTGATGTAAGCCTCCCAGTTCTTTTTCACCGTATAGATATGCATTGGGGTGACCATTTGCTTTTAATTTATCAACTGCGGCAAGCCCGTTGGCTATAAGTTCATCTCTGTCGCCATATTGTAGAGCGCCGGTGGGACAAGTGGTGACACATGCTGGTTTTAGTCCTGCGGCAAGCCTGTTATAACCGACACTGGTACAGGCACTACATTTCATGGCTCTATTTAAGTGATGATCTTTGTGTATGACATCGAAGGGACATGCAAAAACACAGTTAGCGCAACCAATACACCAGTCTTGGTCAACATGAACAAACCCTTCTTCTGTCTTGAAGATTGCTCCGACCGGACAAACAACCATACAGCTAGCCTCTTCGCAATGCATGCAGGAGTCTCTGAGAAAAAGCCAATCGAACTTGTTTTCACGCTCTACTTCAATAAAACGCATCTTTATCCAGGTGTCGGATGAGAGCCTCTTGGGATTTTCATAGGAGCCCCAGTTACTGGTTTCTTCTGCCTTATTTTCGTTCCACTGCTTGCAAGCTACCTGGCAAGCCCGGCAGGCTGTACATTTAGTGAGGTCAAAAAGGATCGCCTTACTCATTATCTACCCTCCTTAAATCACAGAGTAATGCTTTTTAATAATATCCATATACTCTACCCTCTCTAATATTTTGATTTAAATAATAAAAAAAAGCATACAAACTTCATCGTTTGTATGCATAAAAATGGCCGTACAGATAACAACGGTGCTCTTTATCGTTAAAAAGCACATTTAACAAGCCTACTCTGAACACAGCTCTATCTTTCATAGTCTCCTTTCCTGAAAGGGGCAGGCGCAACTGTTTCCAGTTGTACCCTTTGGGCTTTTTGCTCGCCCAGCAGTCGGTTTCCTTGCCTAAAACAAGTTTAGGAAAGACTGACTCAGAGTTATTTTGACAAGTCTATCTGTTTTACTGTTAACTTGTCAAATTAGGAAAAAGGAGTAATTTACACGATTGGAATCAGGTAAACTGATTCTATAAAATGTAAGATATAAGACAAGCAAGGTATAAAAAATCACCAATATGCCTTGCAAATTAGTAAAATGATTATAACAAATATAAGTGTTGACAACTATAATTACTTTGCAGAACAGGTGCAATCCGAAACAGGCATTTCAAATCCATTTTTAGCGCCTGAGTGGTTGCAGGTGTGGTGGGAGGTTTTTGGCAAGGATTATTGTTCCTATATCAAAATAGGCGTAAGGGATGGAAATCCGGTGGCAGCGGCTCCCTTGAAGATATTAGATGGCATTGCTTCGTTTATTGGATCACCTGATATTTGCGATTATCAGGACTTTTTAATTAAAGAAGGAGAGGAGGAATTTTTCTCTCTGCTCCTGGCAGATATTAAGCTGGATGGAGTAAACAGGCTACATTTAAAGCATCTGAGGCCTGATTCTTTTGCTATTACCAAGTTGATTCCAGTAGCTAACTCTCTTGGTTGCAGAGTCGGTTTAAAGCAGGAAGCTGTTTGCCCGGAGATGAACCTCCCTGAAACGTTTGACGATTATCTTGCTGAATTGGCGAAAAAAGAGCGTCATGAAATAAGACGGAAGTTGCGTCGGCTGTTTGAAAAGGGGAATGTAGATTTTTATTACACTGGTGGAAAGCATCCATTCAGTTCAGAATATATGGGCGAGTTCTTAAGACTAATCTTTCTCAATCATCCTGCGAAAGCCAAGTTTATGACACCACTGATGCAACAATTATTCTTAAAAATTTGGGAAAAGATTGGCCCAAGTGAGGCAATGCGCTTCGGATGCTTGGAAATGCAGGGGGAGAAAATAGCCATGGTGCTTCTTTTTGACTATAATAATTCTATCTTCCTGTATAATAATGCTTATAATTCCAAATATGCCAGTCTTGGGATTGGGCATATGAGTAAGGTGCTTGCCATAAAAGAGGCAATAGATATCGGGCGGCACAGATGGAATTTCTTAAAAGGAGACGAGGAATACAAGCGTCGCCTCGGAGGAAAGAGTATTAATCTTTATAGTTTGGAAATAGAAATAAACTAACCATGAGCCATTCTTCAGAAGTTCGTCGAGGTATTGCGTTAATCAGTCTTCATAGTTGTCCGCTTGGCAACTTGGGGGCTCGTGATACCGGAGGGATGAGTGTCTATATAAGAGAAATAGCTCGTCATTTTGATAGCCTTGGCTTTGATGTTGACATATTCACTCGAGGGCATGATTCTCATACCAGTCACATAATGCGTCTTGCAGAAGGTGTTCGACTCATACATCTTAAGGTCGGAGAAACACGAGATGTAATAGATAAACTGGCCTTGTATTCCCATATAGATTCATTTAATCATAAAGTGAATCAATTTGCGGCTGATAATGATATGAAATATCGCCATGTTTTCAGTCATTACTGGTTATCTGGCGTCAGCGGTCAAATCCTGGCTGAAAAATGGCAGGTTCCTCATTCAGTAATGTTTCATACGCTTGGAGCGGTAAAAAACCAGATTGGGCGAGGGGTAACCGAATCTGAGCTACGTGTACAGGAAGAGCGCAACGTTATAAAAGCGTGCGATCAGATAATTGCTTCTACTAGCCAGGAAAAAGAATTACTCTGCCGTTTATATGATGCAGATGCCGATAAAATTCGGGTTGTGCCTTGTGGTGTTAATTTAGAAATGTTTCAACCGTCTTGTCATGAAGAACAGGAGTATACTTCAGGCAGGACCATCCTGTTTGTAGGGCGTTTAGATCCTTTTAAAGGAATAAACCTTCTTATTGATGCCTTATCCTTGATTAAAGAGGATGACAGGTGGCGTTGTTTGCTTATTGGGGGTGATGGTGACTGTGATAGAAAAAGCTTCTTACTGCGACAGGCAGTGGATAGAGGCGTTGATGACAGACTGGAGTTTGTTGGGCCTGTTCCTCAAGAAGAACTCAAAAAATATTACTCAATGGCAAGTGTGTTGGTCGTTCCCTCATATTATGAGAGTTTTGGCTTGGTAGCATTAGAAGCAATGGCCTGTGGCTGTCCCGTTATTGCCGGGGATGTGGGTGACTTAAAAAATATTATCAACCCCGGGTTGAATGGGGATATCTTGAAAAATTGGGATGCCAGAGAGTTGGCAGACAAAATCGGCGATTGGATAAACTGTAAGCCGAGGACGCATCTTGAAGAAAAAACAATCAGGCAGACCGTTGTGAATTTTAGCTGGCAAAATGTAACCAATTTACTAAAAAAAGGGTTTGATGAACTATCTTGCATCAAGGCAGGAACATCTTAATGAGTCGGCAGGTGGTTGACCTTTTGGTTTTTTGCCCCCATCCGGATGATGCTGAATTTGGTATGGCAGGCACTGTTGCCAAGCTAACCGCAGCAGGTAAAACTATAGTTTACGTGATAATAACCGGTGGGGAAAAAGGCAGCGAAGATAAAAGCATGGATGCTGAAGCGTTAAAGACCATTCGACGAGAAGAACAGTTGGAAGCGGCAAAAGTTCTGGGAGTAAAAGAGGTTGAATTTTTAGGCTTTATTGACGGATGCCTGGAGGATAATTACGATTTGCGTCTTGCGGTGACCAGACAAATCCGTCGATATAAGCCGGTTGCAGTTGCGACTACTGATCCATACCGGCGTTATTTGCTCCACCGGGACCACCGGATTACCGGGCTTGCTGTTTGTGAGGCGGTTTATCCTTTTGCCAGAAATCTACCGGCTTTTCCCGAGCTGACTCTGGAGAACCTTGAACCTCATGTAGTGAAGGAAATGTTATTTTGGAATAGCGATGACCCCAATTACTTTGTTGACATAACTTATTCTTTTAGCCGAAAATTACAAGCACTCGAATGCCACTCTTCCCAATTGGACTCTCTTAATAGTCAAGACCTTGAATCATGGTTGAGAAAGAGAGCTCAAGAAGCGGCTGAAGGTCAGTGTTATCAGTTGGCGGAATCTTTCCACAGAGTGATCGTCAACTACTAATTTTCTGACTTTTTTTTATTATATAATGTTGCTTTGATAGTGAGAAAATAAAAAGGAAAAAATAACCAATGGATAATTTGCAACAATTGACCGCCGGCAGCAGGGTTCTTCTTTCTGGCAATGAAGCTATAGCGCTGGGCGCTTTTCATGCCGGTTTGAAAGTTGCGACGGCGTATCCAGGCACTCCCAGTACTGAAATTCTGGAAACACTCGTCAAATTTGATGGTATTTATGGAGAGTGGTCTACCAATGAGAAGGTTGCCGTAGAGGTAGCGATGGGGGCATCATACGCAGGGGTGCGGTGTTTGTCCGCGATGAAACACGTCGGTTTGAATGTAGCGGCTGATGCTTTGCTTTCTGCATCAGGCACTGGGGTAAAAGGCGGCCTGGTAATTGTGAGCGCGGACGACCCGGGGATGCACAGCTCTCAGAACGAACAGGATAATCGTCATTATGCAAAGTTGGCAAAAATACCTGTGGTTGAGCCATACGACAGCCAGTCAGCATATGATTTTATTCGTCTGGCTTTTGAAATCAGCGAACATTACGATACACCTGTTCTTTTCAGAACAACCACGCGAGTTTCACATTCAAAATCTGTGGTATGTACTAAAGAACCTTTTAAAAAAATTGACGAGAACCCCCAGTTTGTTTTCGATCCTGAAAAATTTGTTATGCTTCCGGCATATGCCAGGAAACGTCATGTTGTTGTTGAAGAGCGAATAAATAAACTTAAAGAATATGCAGAGTCATGCGTTTTGAACGAGGTAATTGAAGGCGATAAAAATCTTGGCATTATTACCAGTGGTATTAGTTTTCAATACGTTAGAGAAGTGTTTCCAAACGCTAGCATATTAAGGCTGGGGATGACTTATCCTCTCCCAGAAAAACTGATCAGAGAGTTTTCTACCGGAGTCAAAAAGACTATTGTTATAGAAGAGCTGGACCCATTTGTAGAAGATATCGTCAAATCAATGGGGATAGAAGTAAGCGGTAAATCGTTCATTCCAATTACCGGTGAATTGTCCCCGGAGATCGTTGCTTCTTGTGCTTGCCAGGCTGGCCTTTTGGAGTGGGAAAAAAAAGAGGGCACTGTTAGTGAAATTTCATTGCCCCAACGTCCTCCCTCTCTTTGCTCCGGGTGTCCTCATCGTGGTTTATTTTATACTCTTGCCAGGCATCCGAGGCGTCGGAAAAAAATGACATCAAGTTCAAGCAATCAGATATCTGGCGGGTTGGTGATTACTGGTGATATAGGCTGTTATACGCTTGGTGCTTATCCTCCTCTTCTTGGCCTGGATACATGTGCGTGTATGGGGGCTGGTATTGGGCATGCTGTTGGCATGGAAAAAGCCGGGGTGGATGACAAGCTTCTTGCGATAATTGGAGATTCAACCTTTATGCATTCTGGTATGACGGGGCTTGCGAATGCAGTCTATAACAAAAGTCGCATAACTGTAGTGATTCTGGATAATATGACCACCGCTATGACAGGTCACCAGGGCCACCCTGGAACTGGAGTTACCGCCAGCGGAAAGGAATCAATTCCAGTGGACCTGGAGGAAGTGGTAAGAGGGTTAGGGGTGCAAAAGGTTAAAGTAATAGATGCGTTTGACGTTAAAACGCTTGGTAATGAAGTGAAAAACGCAATTGAGAGTGAACAATTATCCGTGCTTATCGTACGCGGTGAATGCCCAACTGCCAAGTCTTGCCTGAATACAAGTTATGCCGTGGACACAAACGAGTGTACTCGGTGCAATGCTTGCTTCAGATTGGCATGTCCGGCCATACAGCATCGAGGTGAAGAAGTATATATCGATCCAGGCCTTTGCGTTGGAGGCATTTGTGGTTTGTGTGCCCAGGTTTGCCCGGTGGGCGCTATCTCCATTCCTGGCAAGGGGGTAGCAGAATAAATGCAGAATACAAGTGTTCTTATGACAGGGATAGGAGGCCAGGGAATCATTCTGGCAAGCGATATTTTGGCTGATACTGCCCTGCGTATGTGTTGGGATGTAAAAAAAACAGATGCTATTGGAATGGCTCAGCGTGGGGGCAGCGTTGTAAGTCATATCCGGATGGGTAAAACAATATACTCGCCGTTAATATCTGAGGGAGGGGCTGATATTCTTCTTGGGATGGAAAAACTTGAAGCGGCCCGTTCGCATCGGTTTTTAATAACGGGAGGAAAAGTGCTCATCAACAAATATTGCTCTCCCCCTCTGTCTTCAAGTGGCAATGAGGTTGCATATCCTGGAGATGATGCAATATTAAGTCTTTTTGAGCAACAGGGTGCGGAAGTATTCTTTATTGACGGGCTTGAAAAAGTTGAAAAATTGGGTAATACGAGGACTCTGAATATCTTTCTTCTTGGCGCGCTTTCTGTTCTTCTACCATTTAGCAGGGAGGCCTGGGAAGAATCAATAAGATCAAAGTTGCCCTTCAAAATTATCGATATAAACCTGGAAGCATTTTCATTGGGCAGGGAGGCTGTTGAGAATGCCGGTATCAGCTAAAATTGCGGAAGGTATGCAGAGTAGCTCATGGATTCGTCGGATGTTTGAAGCTGGCGAAGAGCTCAGGAGCAGGCTTGGACCAGAAAATGTATTTGACTTGTCTCTTGGGAATCCAATAGACGAGCCACCAGAGGAATTTATACGGGAACTCAGGCGGCAGGTGCAAAATCCGCGCCCAGGTATGCACAGGTATATGTCTAATGCCGGTTATCTGGCTACGCGTGAAGCGGTAGCATTAAGCGTTTCGCAGGAGTTATGTTTAAAATTCTACGGTAATGATATTGTCATGACGAGTGGGGCGGCTGCTGGTCTTAATATTGTATTTAAGACTTTGCTTGAACCCGGAGATGAAGTAATTGTTATCAGTCCGTATTTTGCCGAATATCTAAGCTATATTGATAACAACGGGGGAGTAGCCAGAATTGTTGAGACGGGGGAGGATTTTTTACCTGTGCCCGATGCAATTCGAAATGCGACAAATTCAAATACTCGGGCTATTATTATTAATTCTCCTAATAATCCAACGGGTGTTGTATATGATAAGAACTTTCTCCAGGCGTTGTCTGAAGCGCTTGAGCAAAGCAGCCGTGTCCTTGGAAGGACACTTTATCTTATTAGTGACGAGCCTTACAGGCGGCTGGTTTACGATAACTTGCAGTTTTACTCTCCAATTAATTTCTATGCGCAATCGATTTTGGTATCTTCTTTTTCCAAAGACCTTTCCCTGCCTGGTGAGCGGATTGGTTATGTGGCGGTAAATCCGGCTATTGAAGATAAAACGGAGCTCGTTGCAGGATTTACGTATGCCAACCGGATACTGGGATTTGTTAATGCTCCGGCTTTGATGCAGAACGTGATAACCAATTTGCAAAATGTTACCGTGGATATAGATAAATACCAAGCCCGACGTGATTATCTTTACAAGGGCCTGCTTGAAGCAGGGTACGATGTAATAAAACCTCAAGGTGCTTTTTATGCGTTCCCAGCCGTTCCTGGTGGGGACGATGTAACATTTGTGCGCTCCCTGATGGAGCAAGGTGTCCTCGGTGTTCCAGGCAGTGGTTTTGGGAAAAAAGGCTACATGCGACTATCTTTTTGCGTTGACGATTATACGCTGGAAGGAGCTGTTAAAGGTCTGAAGAAGGCAGTCAGGAGAGCTTGAGATAGAGTCGGTCAGAAAAATCTATAAAACTGAGAGCGTAGATTAAATAACCTAAACGTCTTAATATTTCCGCGCTTACGATTCCCAAAGAACAGAAGGACCCGGTGGTTATTGTGCGCGGTATCATGACGCCAACCACAAAGCCGCGATTAACGAGTTGCAGGTATGAAAATAAAGTGTGTAATATATTTGACGAAACCCCGTTTCTTATGGTAATCTTCCAACGTTTTCATGGAGAATAAAATGATACCAGAGAAAAATAATAGTCAGGCAGGGTTTAACTTCGCGTTTACCGGGCGCAACAGATGCGCCGGGGGTGTTTCTTATATGCGAGCATTGTAATATATTGCCTGAGCAAGTTAGAGATTTGACCTCCCCGGCAGGGGAGGTTTTTTATATTCAGGAGGAAAATTGTCACAGTTAGTAGCAGAAACAATCCCTGGTCTTGTCGTAGCAAACAATATTGGAAGAGCAGGCCAGACGGCGATGTGCATGAAGGAACTGGGCATCTGGAAGCGTTACAGTTGGCAGGACTATTACAGGAATGTAAAGTATTTTGCGCTTGGAATGCTTCAAGAGGGGCTGAAACGTGGTGATGTGGTATGCATTATTGGGGATAATGAGCCGGAGTGGTTCTGGGGGGAGTTTTCCGTTCAGGCAGTGGGGGCGGTTGCTACCGGCACTTATGTTGATTCGGCTCCATCCGAGCTTAAATACATCATGGAACATTCTGGTGCCAGCTTTGCTATAGCAAACGATCAGGAACAGGTCGATAAATTTCTTCAGATTAAAGACGAATTAGGCTCCCTGAAGAAGGTCGTATACTGGGATTCAAAGGGTTTAAGAAATTATAACGATCCTCTACTCATCAGCTTTGAAGAGGTTACGAAAAAAGGTGAAGAGAGGGATAAAGAAAATCCACTTGAATTTGATAACCTTGTTTCTGGGTTAAGTTCTGATGATACTGCTTTTATTTACTATACTTCGGGCACTACTGGCCTTCCAAAGGGCGCGCTTCTTACCCATCGGGCTTTGATACGTACAGCGGAGGGTTTCATTGATCGGTATCCGTTAACGGAAAAGGATGACCTTATCTCAAATTTTCCTGCGGCCTGGGTTGGCGACAGTTATTTTTCCACGATACCTCACCTCTTAACCGGAGCCAGGTTAAATTTTCCAGAAGAACCGGATACGATTGCCGCAGATACCCGTGAAATAGGCCCCAATTTTGTCATATATGGGCCTCGCCAATGGGAAAGCCTTGTAAGCGACATTCAGGTAAAAATGGTGGACGCTCATTGGTTGAAGCGTTTTGTTTATAAGATGTTTATGCCGGTTGGATACAGGATGGCGGATTTTACACTTGAAGGGAAAACGCCTTCAATAGCATGGAAAGCCTTACATGCTATTGCTAATGTATTATTGTTCCGTCCTCTCAAGGATAAATTTGGTTTGTCACAGGTGAGATATGCTGTTACTGGCAGCTCAGTATTGAGCTTTGATACATTCCGCTTCATCCATGCAATCGGAGTACCGCTCAGGCAGATTTACGCCAGTACTGAAACCGGGTATATATCTTCCCACAGCAAGGGAGATATACGCTTTGAGAGTGTAGGAAGACCGGCCCAAGGGGTTGAAATCAGACTTATGGATTCTGGAGAACTCTGGGTACGGAGTGATTGTATGTTCAGCGGATATCATAATGACCCGGAGAAAACCAATCAGGTGCTTTATAAAGGTTGGTGTCGTACAGGCGATGCTGTAAATATCGACAAGAATGGACATATATTGTTCCTTGACCGCCTGGAGCACATGGGCGAATTAAGAAATGGTGTAAAATACGCCCCGCAATATATTGAA
>Ga0172382_10009795_pt1 | contig 12986 bp, 13 predicted proteins | sample Leawel138RmetaG_FD_122245 | JGI IMG/M metagenome (GOLD analysis project Ga0172382, IMG submission 122245) | Leachate microbial communities from a municipal landfill in Southern Ontario, Canada - Leachate well 138R metaG | ecosystem: Engineered > Solid waste > Landfill > Unclassified | place...
CTGCGGCAGATCGACTGCGGTCTTGCCGCCGACCGAGGAATCGACCATCGCCAGCAGCGTGGTCGGCAACTGGATGAAGGCGATGCCGCGCATCCAGCAGGCCGCGACGAAGCCGGAAAGATCACCGACCACACCGCCGCCCAGTGCCAGCACGGTGGCGTCGCGGCTGGCTCCCATGCGCGCCAGTTCGGCCAGTGCTTCGGAAAAGCGCGTCAGGGTTTTTTCCGCTTCGCCGGGAGGTACGACGAAGATAGCGACGCTGTAGCCTGCGAGCCGTTCCAGCACGCGTTCCAGATAATGCGGTGCGACATTGCCGTCACTGATCACCAGCACGTGGCGACCACGGATCAGACCGGGCCAGTCATCATGGTCGAGCAGGCCCGGGCCGATCCGGATCGGGTAGCGGCGCGTGTCCAGTTCGACATCGAGGCGGCGGATCGGATCGGGTTTCACGGTGCGGTATCCATCGGTGCGGGAGCCGGGATCTCTGGTGCGGGCGGTTGTGGTGCGGACAGCTGCCAGTGTTGTTGCAGCAGGGTTTCCAGGCGCTCCACCGCCTGCCGTACGCCGCTGCGGCCGGTATCGTATTCAAGATCGGCGACGGCGGCATACAGCGGGGCGCGTTGTTCACCAAGCTGGCGCAGGCGTTCGCGCCGGTCCGGGTGTTGCAGCAGCGGCCGGTTGCGATCCTGAACCAGCCGCCGCAGCTGGTTGTCCAGCGTTACCGAAAGGTGCACGACAAAACCGCGCGTCGGCATCAGTTCGCGGTTGGCGGGCAACAGCACCGCGCCGCCGCCGGTGGCGATTACCTGGCCATGGCCGGCGCAGACGCGGGCCAGCACATCGCGTTCGCGCTCGCGGAAGCCTTCTTCTCCTTCCAGCTCGAAGATCAACGGGATGCTGGCGCCGGTGGCGTGCTCGATTTCCCGGTCCACGTCCACGAACGGCAGTCCCAGACGTTGCGCAAGGCGGCGGCCGATCGAGGATTTGCCCGATCCCATCGGGCCGATCAGGATGAGGTTTGGCGCGGATTTCATGCCGGCGATGCTAGCATTGGCCCTTGCTCCCCATCATTGGCCGTTTGCGCCAAAGGCCCGGATGATCCGCTTCTTTCTGCTTTTCCTTGGTCTGCTGATTACGCTTTTTACCTTGCGCATCAGCACCTTCGGTCATGCCTACGTGACCGAGCCGTTCACCGGCGTGCTGGCCAGTGTCAGCGCGTTCCTGATCAAACTGTGGGACAAGGACGTGATTTCCTACGGCGTGGTGATCCAGGACCAGGTCAACGGCTTTGCGGTCGGCATCGCGCCGGGCTGCGACGGTATCGAGGCGGTGATCATCCTGATCTCGGCGATTATCGCGTTTCCGTCACCATGGAAGCACAAGATCGTCGGCATCGTGCTGGGCTTTTTTGCGATCCAGTCGCTGAACATCGTGCGTATCATCAGCCTGTTCTACATGGGCCAGTGGAGCCAGGTGATGTTCGACTGGTTCCATCTGTACCTGTGGCAGGCGCTGATCGTGCTGGATGCGCTGGCGGTATGGCTGATCTGGCTGCGCTACCTGCCCAAGCGCAAGCGCCCTGGGCCGCCGCCGGCGCAGGATCCGGAACTGTCGTCGCCGGCCTGAGTATTTGGCAACGAATTGGAAACAGCGCTGCCGTGATGCAGCATCACCGCCGCAAGGGCTGCCGGGAGAAGAGTCGCAATGACCGATCGCAACCTGATTGGACTGCTTGAAGACGACGAGGACCAGAGCCAGCTGCTCGGCTACTGGCTGACCGAGGCCGGTTATCTGGTGCGGCACTACCCCAGCGGCGCGGAGTTCCGCCGCAAGCAGGGCGCGGTGTCGGTGGATCTGCTGATCCTGGACTGGAACCTGCCCGATGAAAGCGGCCTGACGATCCTGCGCTCGTTGCGCGAGGGTGGTTCGGCGCTGCCGGTGCTGTTCCTGACCGCGCGCAGCAGCGAGGCCGATATCGTCGCCGGCCTGCGTGAAGGCGCCGACGACTACGTCAGCAAGCCGGCCACGCAAGGCGAGCTGCTGGCTAGGGTTGGGGCTCTGCTGCGCCGTACCAATGTTCAAAAAGAAGCGATGGACGAGGGTGATGTGGAGCCGTATCGGATCGATCTGGAGCGTCGCCGGGTCGAGATCAATGGCGAAGAGGTGCCGCTGACCGACCGCGAGTTCGAGCTGGTGCTGTTCCTGTTCCGCCGCCGTGGTCGCGTGGTCAGTCGCGAATCGCTGCTGGAAAGCATCTGGAACATCCGCGGCGACGTCGCCACCCGCACCGTGGATACCCATATCAGCCGCCTGCGCAAGAAGCTCGGCCTGTCCGGCGAATATGGCTGGCGTCTGAACGCTGTCTACCAGCATGGCTACCGCCTTGAACGTGCCTGAGCCCGTCACGATGAATCCCGATCTGAAAGCCGAGGCCATCGCCACCTTCATCGGCCTGCTGGATGAAGCCCGTGCCGCCGGCGATCCGGAGCCGACCGCGATGACGGTGGCCACGGTCGGCGCCGATGGCCGGATTTCGGCCCGCGTGGTCTTGCTCAAGGGCGTGGACGAGCGCGGCTTCGTGTTCTACACCAACACCCTGAGCCGCAAGGGCAGGGCGCTGGCGGTAGAGCCGCAGGCGGCGTTGCTGTTCCACTGGAAAACCCTGCGCGATCAGGTGCAGGTGCGCATCGAGGGCAGTGTGGCGCCGGTCACGGCGCAGGAAGCCGACGCCTATTTCGCCAGCCGCCCGCGTGAAAGCCAGCTCGGCGCCTGGGCCTCGCTGCAATCCGAGCCGCTGGCCGAGCGCGCCGTGTTCGAAGCACGCTACGCGCAGTTCGAACAGCAGTTTGCCGATGGCCCGGTGCCGCGACCGCCGCACTGGTCCGGCTACCGCGTGGCGCCTGAAGCCTTCGAATTCTGGTACGGCGTGCCATTCCGGCTGCATGAACGGCGCGTCTACCGTCTGCAGGAAGGGATCTGGAGCAAGGGCTTGCTGTATCCCTGATCCGGGACTGGGCACCGCTTGCAAAAAGCGGGTCGCCGTGCGGCAGCAGCAGAATCAGCCGCGTCGGCCGCGCGGTGGGTTCCTGACAACGGTCGGCGCACCGTTTTCCCTGCCCGGCACCTGCACGAAACGCGGCGTATCCTCGTCCAGCGCCATCGCGGTCAGCTTGCCGCCCCAGACGCAGCCGGTGTCCAGGCCCACGGTGTTGTGGCTGATCGACAGGCCCAGTGTGGACCAGTGGCCGAAAACGATGTTCATGCCGCGCGGTGCATGGCCGGGCACCGAGAACCACGGATAGATGCCGGGTTTCTGCGTGCCGGGCGGGCCTTTGTCGTCGAATGCGATCGTGCCGCGCGGAGAACAGAAGCGCATCCGGGTGAACACGTTGATGATCGCGCGCATGCGGTCCGGTCCGGCCAGGCGTGGGTGGAAGGTGTCCGGCTGGTTGCCGTACATGCCCGAAAGCAGTTTGCCGAACTGCTTGCCGTGCAACCGCTGGTGCACTTCCTCGGCATGGCGCTGTGCGATGTCCACGCTCCAGCGCGGCGCCAGTCCGGCGTGCACCATGGCCCAGCCCAGACGGCGGTCGACATGGATCAGGCGGCGCATGCGCAGCCATTCCAGCAGTTCGGTGCGGTCCGGTGCGAACAGCACTTCGCGCAGATCCGGATTGACCCGCGCCTGATCCTCCTCGCGTCGCAAAGAGATCGCCAGCAGCGATAGGTCGTGGTTGCCGAGCACCACCTCGCTGTGGATGTCCAGCGATTTCACCAGACGCAGGGTCTGCAACGACTGGCCGCCACGGTTCACCAGATCGCCGCAGAACCACAGATGGTCCCGGGCCGGGTCGAAGTTGATCGCATCCAGCAGGCGTGAGGTCTCGTCGTAGCAGCCCTGCAGGTCGCCAATGGCCCAGGTGGTCATCGTTCCGGGCGCCCGTTCAATGCAGCGTGCGCGGGATCGACAGTGTGAACTGCGGGATCTTCGCTTCGAAGCGGGTGCCGTCGTCGGCCAGCCACAGATAGCTGCCGCGCATGGTGCCGACATTGGTTTCCAGCACCGCGCCGGAGGTGTATTCGAAATGCTCGCCGGGGCGCAGCCAGGGCTGTTCGCCGACCACGCCGTCACCGCGCACTTCTTCCACCTTGCCGTTGGCATCGGTGATGACCCAGTGGCGCGCCAGCAGTTGTGCCGGAACCTGGCCGCAGTTGCGGATGCGGATGGTGTAGGCGAAAACGTAGCGGTGCTCGGCCGGTGTGGACTGGTCGTCCAGATAGCGGCTGACCACGGCCACGTCGATCGCATGTGGGGAAGATGTGTCCATAGGGGCAAGTTTACAAAGGCTGGCGCGCTTGCGGGCGGCAACGCGACGATATCGGGTGAGCGGTTGCCGCAGGTTGCGCTTCAGACGCGGCTGAGTGATTCGTGCACGGCATTGCCCAGCGCGATGAATCGGGCCACATCGATGCGCTCGGCGCGATCGCCCGGATCAATGCCGACGCTTTCCATCAGCGCCACGTCGCAGACGCTGGACAAAGCGTTGCGCAAGGTCTTGCGGCGCTGGCCGAATGCGGCCTGCACCACGCGCGAGAACGAAGCGCGATCACGCACGGCGATGTCCTGCGCGGTACGTGGAATCACCCGTACCACAGCCGAATCGACTTTCGGCGGTGGCCGGAATGCACCGGGCGGCACCTTGAACAGCGACTGCACCTGCGCATAGGCCTGCAACATCACCGAGAGCCGGCCGTAGACCTTGCTGCCCGGGCCGGCGGCCATGCGGTCGACCACTTCCTTTTGCAGCATGAAATGCATGTCGATGATCGCATCGGCGTGCTCCAGCGCGTGGAACAGGATCGGCGAGGAAATGTTGTAGGGCAGGTTGCCGATCAGCCGGATGCGCCCGTCGCCGGCCAGCGCGGTCAGGTCCACGGTCAGCACGTCGGCGTGGATGATCTGCAAGGGCGCGATGCGCTGGCTGATGTCATGCAGGCCGGCGATCAGGTCGCGGTCGAATTCGATCACGTCCAGCCCGCCGTGGCGGCGCAGCATCGGGATCGTCAGCGCGCCCTGGCCGGGGCCGATCTCGACGATGTGTTCGCCCGGCTGCGGGTCGACCGCACGCACGATGCGGTCGATGATGCCGGCATCGTGCAGGAAGTGCTGGCCGAGCTGTTTCTTTGCCTGATGGGAGGACATGCGGAGCGTGTTCCGGAAATTCGGGGGTCAGACCAGCAGGCGCGGCGCATGCGCGTGGCGGCGGCGGGCGAAATCATGCGCCTGGCGCGCCGCCAGGATCAGGCTGGAGGCATCGGCGTGGCCGCTGCCGGCCAGGTCCAGCGCGGTGCCGTGATCCACCGCGACACGCACGTAGGGCAGCCCCAGGGTGATGTTGGTGCCCTGCTCGAAACCGCTGTACTTGAGCACCGGCAGGCCCTGGTCGTGGTACATCGCCAGTACCGCATCGAAGCCGGCGAGCTTGTCCGGCAGAAAGGCGGTGTCGGCCGGCAGCGGGCCGATCAGATCCATGCCGCGTGCACGCAATTGCTCCAGCAAAGGTGCGATGACATCGATCTCCTCGCGGCCGAGATGGCCACCTTCGCCGGCGTGCGGGTTCAGTCCGAGCACCGCGATACGGGGCGCCAGGATGCCGAAATCCGACAGCAGCGCCGCGTGCAGGATTTCCAACGTGGTGCGCAGGCCTTCGGCACTGATCGCCGCCGGCACCGCGCGCAGCGGCAGGTGGGTGGTGGCCAGCGCCACGCGCATCTTCGGCGAGGCCAGCATCATCACCACCTCGCAGCCGGCCTGCTGCGCCAGCAGTTCGGTGGTGCCGGTGTAGGCGATGCCGGCGTCGTTCAATACGCCCTTGTGCACCGGGCCGGTAACCAGCCCGGACAGCTCGCCCGCAGCGGCAAGGCGGGCGCCTTCCAGCAGGCTGTCGTGTACGTAGGCGGCGTTGCGCGGGTCGAGCTGACCGAAATGGCTGGCTTGTGCACGCGCGCGGTGCAGCACGCGCAGCTGGCCGGGCGCCACTTGCGTGGCGTCGGGTTCGAGCAGTTCCAACGGCAGACCGATGGCGCTGGCGGCGTCGCGCAGCAGCTCGGCATCGGCGATTGCCAGCAGCGGTGCGGCAAACGGGGTATGCGCCAGCCGCACGCACAGTTCCGGCCCGATGCCGGCCGGTTCACCCGGAATCAGGCCGAGCAGCGGCGGTTCGGATGCGGGCATTGACCGGATGCGGTGGCCGGAGCGGGGCAGCGGTCAGCTGCCCAGGCGCTCGTCGATGTAGGCCTCGTCACGCAACTGACGCAGGAAACGGTCGAACTCTTCATCCGCCTTGCGCGCCACGATGGTTTCGCGCGCACGCTTGCGCTGGGCTTCGCGGGTGATGTCCTGCTCGCGGGTTTCCAGACGCTGGATCAGGTGCCAGCCGACATCGCTGGCGAAGGGCTCGGACAGTTCGCCATCTTCCAGCGATCCCAGCACATTGGCCACGGCCGGGCCCCAGGCGCTGAGCGGGAACCAGCCCATGTCGCCGCCCTGGTTGCGGGTGATCTGGTCGTCGGAAGCTTCGCGTGCCACGGTGGCGAAGTCTTCTCCGGCCGCGATCCGGGCGCGGAGCGCGTCGATCTTCGTGCGAGCCTCTTCACGCGTGACCAGTTCGCCGACCCTCACCATCAGGCCGCGGGCGTGGTATTCGGTGACGGTTTCGATCGCCTGGCTCTGGTCGCGGCTGTCGATGTAGTGGATCAGGCTGAAGCCGCTGGGGCCGCGCAGCGGCTGCGAGACCTCGCCCGGCTGCATCGATGCCAGTGCATGGGTGAACAGCGGCGGGATTTCGTCTGAGCTGCGCCAGCCCATGTTGCCGCCTTCCAGTGCAGTCTGGTGGTCGGAATAGCGCATCGCCGCGGCCGCGAAATCCATCTCGCCACGTTCGATCAGCTGGCGCACGCCGTCGATCTTGTCGCGCGCGACTTCGATCTGGTCCGGGGTCGCGCCATCGGGCAGCGCCACCAGCAGATAGCCCAGGTGGATCTGCAATTCGGAGCCGGTACGGCTGGCCAGCAGATTGTCGATTTCGGTTTCGCTGACCACCACGCGGCTCTGTACGAAGTTCTGCTGCAAGCGCGAGATCACCAGTTCATCGCGCACCTGCTGGCGGAACGCCTCATAGCTCAGGCCGTCCATGCGCACCTGCTGGCGCAACTGGTCGATGCTTGCGCCCTGCTGCTGCGCGATACGGCCGATGGTCTGGTCCAGCTCCACATCGCCCACGCGCAGACCCATGGCCTCGGCGCGCTGCAATTGCAGGCGCATCATGATCAGCTGTTGCAGCACCTGCCGTTCCAACACATTGGGCGGGGGCAACTGGTCGGTGCGGCCGGCCAGGCGACGGGTGACGTTGTTGACCGCCATATCCAGCTCGGAGCGCAGGATCACGTCCTCCTCGACCACGGCCACGATACTTTCGACCGGATCCAGCTGCAGGGCCTGGGCCTGGGCCGCAAGCGGAGTGCCCAGCAGGAAAATGAAAAAGAGGAGGGAAGGAAGAAGTCGGCTCATGATTCCAGCATCGATGGCGGTAATGTGGGGTGTGAAGACGGCAGCGCCGGTGCGGCCTGGCGGTACTGGCGGCAGACCGCGCATGTCCTGCCACCGGCCTGCATGGCGCCGCCGCAGGCGCAACGCATATGCGTGCCGGCCTGCCACAGGCGTGGCTCAATAGGTGTAGCCGAGAATAGCACGCTCCAGCAGCTCGCCGGACTTGCGTCCGAGCGTGGACAGGCCCTTCAATTCAAGTTCCAGATAGATGCTGGTGTTGCGTTCGCCTTCGATATTGCGCACGTAATGCCGGCCCAGCACGCGCGCAGCCAGGCAACAGTTTTCCCACTCCACGCCGGCGAAGGCTTCCACCGTGGCATGGTCCAGCAGCGAGTAGTTCCAGCGCCCGACCAGGCGCCAGCGCTCGTTGAGCGGGATCAGGGTGGAAATGTCGAACTGCTCCAGCGTGACCCGGTCCGGGTTGCCGGTACGGCCGTCGCGGCGGAAGCGGTAGGCGAAATTCAGCACGCCGGCCTGGCCCCAGCGGTACTGGCTGCGCAGCGTGGACAGGTGTGAAATCTCCTGATCCGGATCCCATTGCTGGCTGACGCCAACGCTCCAGCGGTCGTCCAGCATCAGTTCCATATCCCCGACCCAGGCCGAACCGGCGCGGTCCACCCGCGAAACGCCGGGCATCTGCACTTTCTGGTCCTGGAAATAGCGGATCTGGCCGAGGCTGGCCGAGAGCCGCTCCTGTCCGCTGGCTTCATCGAACAGGCGGGTGCTGACCGCCAGCGTGGCCTGGTTGGCGTCGGATTGGCGGTCGCCGCCGGCAAAGCGGTTGTTGCGGAACAGCTGGCCCCAGCTGAAACCCAGCTCCTGGGTATCGAAGATCGGCAGATCGGTCTGATCGCGGTAGGGCACGTTCAGGTAATACAGGCGCGGCTCCAGCGTTTGCAGCATGCGCTGGCCGAAGAAGCTCATCGGGCGCTCGAACACCAGCCCGGTATCCAGGCTCAGGATCGGCGTGGTGCGCGAGGGCGAGGTGCCGGGAAAGCGCTCCAGATAATCGCTGTCGAGCGAATAGGCGGTGTGGCGCACGCCGATTTCCGGGCGGAAGAAGCCGGCCGCGCGTTCATATGGAAATGCGAGGTAGGGGTGCAGGTCCACGCGCGTGGCGCCCGGACGCTGGCTGTGCTCGAACACCACCGCCTCGCTGCGTACCCCACCGACCACGCCGGCGGCCAGCGGCTGGTCCCAGCGGAACAGCATGCGTGGCAGGCGGCGGAACGGTTCGGCCGTGTCCGGGGTGTACGGATCTGCGATGGTCCAGCCCTGCAGGCTGACGCTGGCGGTCCAGTAGCGCCCGCGCCCGTGCAGGCCGACATGACTTTCCAGCAGGCTGGTGGCGGCGGTCGAGAGCGAATCGCCGAAGTCCTCGAAATAGCGGTCGTCGGAGATGTGGTTCAGATCCGAAATCAGCTGCCAGTTCGCGCCGAGCTGGCCGCGGTGCTCCCAGGTCACGGTGCCGCGGTCGCGGCCGGTCTGGTCGTCGTTGGGCAACCAGGTGCCGTAGATTTCGCCACGATGGTTGTCGCTGAGATAGCGGAACTGCGCGCCCAGCATCACGCCGCGCTTGGTCATCAGGCGCGGTGCCAGGGTGGCGTCGAAATTCGGCGCCAGATTCAGGTAGTACGGCACCGTGATATCCACTCCGCGCGAGCGCGAAGCACCCAGTGACGGGAACAGGAAGCCGGTCTTGCGCCGCTCGTCGATCGGGAAGCTGGCGATCGGCAGATACAGGATCGGCACATTCCCCAGGCGCAGCGTGGTGTGGCGCGCGGTGGCGATGCCGTCGGCCTGGTTGATGTCCAACTGGCGGGCGCGGATCAGCCACTGGCGGTCATCCGGATCGCAGGTGGTGTAGGACACCTGTTGCAGCTGGCTGTGATCGCCCTGGTTGGTGGCCAGTTCGGCCTCGCCGTTGCCGCGCGCACTCAGCAGTTGGTAGCGCAGTGATTGCAGCGAGGCGTAGTCCTCTTCGAGCCGGCCTTCGGCGCGCTCGGCACCGATCAGCATGCCGGCGTCCTGGTATTGCACGTCGCCCTTGGCCTGCCAGGTTTCGGTTTGCGGATCAAAGCGCATCAGCGCAGCCGCCACGCGCTGATCGGCGCGCAGGATTTCCACATCGCCGCTGAGCAGGTAGTTCTGCTGGTCGCGAATGTCGAAATGCTCGGCGAAGATCGAGGTTTCACCGGTTTCCCGGTCGGCCTCGGAGCCAAGATCCGGGCGATGGAACTGGTACAGCGCATTCGGCTTGCACTGCACCCACATCGCGGGGTCGTAATCGATCGCGGCCGCAGTCGATGGCGGCAGCAGGGCCAGGCCGCCGGACAGCAGCGAGGCGAGGGAAAGTGCGAGGCGGGTGCGGGGCACGGCAGGGCTTGGTCGCCAGAACAACCCCTAGCTTGCCGCAAGCACGTGACCGGCGGCAATGAATGGTGGCTGGACTGCCGTATTGCCGGGCTCCCGGGCAAAAGGGTACAATTTCGGTCCCCTATCTTTCCGCAACGGCCCGCAGCGCGCGGCCGAGCCTGAAAACACCATGATCCGCGTCACCCGCCTGACCGACTACGCCACCTTGCTGATGACCGTGCTGGCCACCGCGCCGGACACCGTGCACAGCGCCAGCATGCTGGCCGAACGTACCCGGCTGGAGCCGGCCACGGTCAGCAAAGTGCTCAAGGCGCTGGCCCAGAGCGGTCTGGTCGAAGGCCTGCGCGGCGCCAATGGCGGTTACCGCCTGGCGCAGGCGCCGATGCAGATCAGCCTGCTGGAAATCGTCGAGGCGATCGAAGGCCCGCTGGAAATGACCGAATGCAGCGGCGAACACTCGCGCTGCGAACACGAAACCTTCTGCGGCGTCGCGCCGCACTGGCGCCTGGTCAACGACGTCATCGCCGACACCCTGCGCGGCATGACCCTGGCGCAGATGCTCGAACCGCTTCCACCTCCTTCCCGCCAGCGCCGCATCGACCTGCGCCTGGCCACCTCCTGAATCGCACAAGGCAGCCCGTCATGGCCACCGAACTCGCTGAAGCACCCATCGCCAACAAGGAAATCCACGAACAGCTCGGGCGTCGCTATGACGCCGGCTTCGTCACCGACATCGAATCGGATTCGTTGCCGGCCGGGCTGGACGAGGACACCATCCGCGCCCTTTCGGCCAAAAAAGACGAGCCCGAGTGGATGCTCGAATGGCGCCTGGCCGCCTACCGCCACTGGCTGACGATGCCGCTGCCGCAGTGGGCCAAGCTGAAGATCGCGCCGATCGATTTCCAGGCGATCAGCTACTACTCGGCGCCGAAAGGCCCGAGGTACGAATCGCTGGATGATGTCCCGCAGGAATTGCTGGATGCCTACGACAAGCTCGGCGTGCCGCTGCACGAGCGCGCCAAACTTGCCGGCGTGGCGGTGGACGCGGTGTTCGATTCGGTCTCGGTCGGCACCACCTTCCGCAAGGAACTGGCCGACAAGGGCATCATCTTCTGTTCGATGTCCGAGGCCATCAAGGACCATCCGGAACTGGTACGCCAGTATCTGGGCACCGTGGTGCCGGTGCGCGACAACTTCTTCGCGGCGCTGAACTCGGCGGTGTTTTCCGATGGCAGCTTCGTGTTCATCCCCAAGGGCGTGCGCTGCCCGATGGAGCTCAGCACCTACTTCCGCATCAACGCCGGCCACACCGGCCAGTTCGAACGCACCCTGATCATCTGCGAGGACCGTGGCCACGTGTCCTATCTGGAAGGCTGCACCGCGCCGATGCGCGACGAAAACCAGTTGCACGCCGCCGTGGTGGAACTGGTCGCGCTGGAAGATGCCGAGATCAAGTATTCGACGGTGCAGAACTGGTACCCGGGCGATGAAAACGGCGTCGGCGGCATCTACAACTTCGTCACCAAGCGCGCCGAATGCCGTGGCGCACGCAGCAAGGTGGTCTGGGCGCAGGTGGAAACCGGCTCGGCGATCACCTGGAAATACCCCAGCTGCGTGCTGCGCGGCGACGATTCTTCCGGCGAATTCCACTCGGTCGCGCTGACCCATCACCGCCAGCAGGCCGATACCGGCACCAAGATGATCCACATCGGCAAGAACACGAAATCCAAGATCGTGTCCAAGGGCATCAGCGCAGGTCATGGGCAGAACACCTATCGCGGGCTGGTCAAGATCGAGCGCGGCGCCAGCGGTGCGCGCAACCACACCCAGTGCGATTCGCTGCTGATCGGCAAGAAGTGCGGCGCGCACACCTTCCCGTATGTGGAAGTGAAGAACCCCGACGCCATCCTCGAACACGAGGCCACCACCTCCAAGATCAGCGACGACCAGCTGTTCTACTGCCTCTCGCGCGGCATCGGCGAGGAGGATGCGGTGTCGATGATCGTCGACGGCTTCTGCAAGCAGGTGTTCCGCGAGCTGCCGATGGAGTTCGCGGTGGAAGCCAAGAAGCTGCTGGACCTTTCACTGGAAGGCTCGGTCGGATGAGCATCGCGCTGCTGCCATTGGCGCTGTTGGCCGCTGCGGCTGCCATCGCGGCGCCGGATGATGCCGCGCAGGACACCTTGCAGTCCTGGATCGAGCTGTGCGAAACCAGCTCCAGCCAGATGGGCGTGACGGCGTGCCAGATTGTCGAAAACGCAAAGGCCAGCGACGCGATCGATGCGGTGATCGCGGAAGTGGCCGAAGCCTATGCCGACAGCGATGAAGACCGGGGCGAGCAGTATATCGCCGGATTGCGCGCCGCCCAGGCTGGCTGGGAAAAGCAGATGAAGATCGACACCGACGCGCTGTTCCCGCTCGGTCCTGGCGAACATGAATCCGTCACCCACGGTTCGGGTTATCTGGGCCGTCTGGAATATCTGCGCGCATCGCTGCGCCGCCAGCGCCTGGAATTCCTCTGCGAAGCCTGGTTGCCGCCACGGATGCGCCGCGAGCGCGCGCCCGATGAGCTGCCTTCAGCCTGTGCCGGCATTGGCCCCGGCAGCGCGTTCGCCACACCGGCCACCCGCAACTGAACCACCCGACGCCACCTGGAACCCCTTTCATCCGCGCCAAGCGCGCACCGGAACCACGAAGCCATGACCATGCTGAAAATCGACAACCTGCACGCCACCGTCGGCGGCGACCGCCAAATCCTCAAAGGCCTGACGCTGGAGGTGAAGCCCGGCGAAGTGCACGCCATCATGGGCCCCAACGGCGCCGGCAAGTCGACGCTGGCCAATATCATCGCCGGCCGCGACGGCTACGAAGTCACTGCCGGCAGCGTCAACTTCGATGGCCGCGATCTGCTGGAGCTGGCGCCGGAAGAACGCGCCGCCGCCGGCGTCTTCCTCGCCTTCCAGTACCCGGTGGAAATTCCGGGCGTCAACAACACCTA
>Ga0172382_10009800_pt1 | contig 12983 bp, 12 predicted proteins | sample Leawel138RmetaG_FD_122245 | JGI IMG/M metagenome (GOLD analysis project Ga0172382, IMG submission 122245) | Leachate microbial communities from a municipal landfill in Southern Ontario, Canada - Leachate well 138R metaG | ecosystem: Engineered > Solid waste > Landfill > Unclassified | place...
GGCCCCGCCAGGCCAGCACTCAGGCCGATCACCATTGCAACTGCTGCGACACGACTCATCAGCGACGACCCCATCACCGATCAACGCAGGTAGTTGGTGGGCGGCGAACGAAGGAAGCGCTCGCTGAAGACCTCTTCCGGCAGGCCGATATCATAGTTGACCCTGCTGTAGCGCATCAGGGTGCTGGTGCCGGCCTTGAGGTTTTCCATGCTCGCCTCCACCACTGTGGGATGGCCTTCGATGGCCTCCACTTTGAGCGCTCTGGCCACCCGGTATTTTTCACCGTTGGCGTCGAAGTACTCTGTCTGCACCGGGATAAAACTCGACTTGTGCACATACATCAGATAGTGGTCGAACTCCACCGACCCCGGGTCCTTCGGGGTGTGCTTGAGCACGTAGAAGTCGTCAGTCACCTCCACCAGTTGATGGTGGTCCGCATCCAGACTGCGGCCGCTGACATCTTCGTAGAAGTAGTCGGAGCCGACAAAGCTGGTGCGCTTGTCGGTGCTGGCGATGCGCTTGACCAGGTCCAGGGCGGGCAGGTAAAGCCAGCGGTCATCGTTGCCATCCAGTTTCTTGTGGACCATGAAGACCATTTTGTTGACGTCCGCCGGGCGGTTGAAATAGACGTAGAACTGCTGCTCCCCCAGGTAGGCCAGGTCTGCGATGGCATCGCTGCGGGGGATATCGCGGCGGAGAATGGTAAAGCTGCGCTGGCGCTTGCGGCCCTGGCTGTCGGTAATCAGCATCTGCACCTGAGCGCGACCGTCATTGCCCTGGTAGTAGGACATCTGGTTGGCACGATGGATAATCTCATCCACGTCGGGAGCGGCCTGTTCCGCCGCCACAAGGGGGCCAATGAGGCCCAGCGCCACCAGGGCCGGCAACAACTGCTTGACGATTTTCTTCAACATCTCACACTCCTTTCTCTTTGAACAACAGGCTCCGGCACAGGGTGACCAGGGCGGGCAGGATCACCAGGGTGGCCACCCCTGCACACAGAATAATGGTGGCGATAAAAATACCCACCGTCTGGTAGGGCACCAGGGGCGCCGCCAGCAGGGGCAAAAACCCGGCGCCGAGAACGATGGCGTTGCGGCTGATGGCCCGGACCGGCTCGCCAAACACCAGGGGCACCGCGGCCTGCCAGTCCCCGGTCCGAGCCACGGCCTCCCGGCTTCTGGCCAGAAAGTGAATGGCGTAATCCACCGCCAGACCCAGGCTGAGGGCGCTGAGGATGGCCACGGGCATATCGTAGTCCTTGCCGATCAAACCGATGACCCCGTAAATCAGACCCACGGTGATGGTCAGCGGGATCATCGACAGCACCCCGTAGGTGACGGAGCGGAACAGCACCACCATCATCACCAGCACCACGGCAAATGAGCCGAGGAACGAAGTGATCATGCCAGTCACCATCTTGTCCTGCCAGATCACATTGATATAGGTGAGACCAAACCATTCGGCGGCAACGCCCTGGGGTGCCGGATTGGCGGCGACAAATTCCTCCAGGCTGGCGATCACCGACTCCATATCCCGGTTGTCGCCACTGGTGAGCTGCAGCCACAGGTTGGCATGGCGGTAGTCCGGGGTGACGAAATGCCACAAGTCCTGGGGGCGGTGGCTGTTCTGGTAGGTGATCAGGGTCTGGCCGACGCCGTCGGCGGTATCGGGTATGCGGTACTGCGCATCCTCCCCCTGCAGCAACTCCCGGTGCACGGTCTTGACCACATCCACCACGGAATTGATCTTACCCACCCTCTCGTTGGCCAGCAAATGCTGCTGCAGGGCGTCCATCCAGGCGAGGGTCTGGGGTTGACGGAACACTTCGGACTGCTCCCGGGCCTGATCGAGCACCAACAGAATATCGTCCCAGGCAAAATAGTCTTCATCGTCGGCAGCGGCCATCTGCTCCTCGGCGAAGCCGGTCAGGTCCGCCAGGGCCACCCCCTCCCCCAGGGTTTGCAATTCCGCGGCAAACGTCTCGAAAGCGGCAGCGGATTCACCGGCCTCAGCAGCGGCCGCCCTTTGCTCTGCGACCCTCTGGAGCAGCAGGCCGCGATCGAAGTCCTGGCTGGCGGCATCCGGCTTGAGGGACAGGTAGGCCATATAGGTGCCGCCAAAGTGCTCGTTGAGGACCCTGTCGGCAATGCGAATCCTGTGGTTTTCGCCAAACCAGTTGATGGGGTTGTCGTTGATCACAATCTTGCCGATGCCGTACACCGCCACGGCACTCAGCAGCACGGTGACGGCGACCACCAGCAGGGGCCTGCCGGTGGCGAAGCGGCCGGTGGCGGCCAGGGTGCGGCCCATGGCGGTGTGGTCGTCCTCGCCCTCGGCGCCCACGTGGCCGTAGCCCTCGAGCTTGTGGTCGGGAATCATCATCAGGTAGGCGGGAACAAACAATATGGTCAGCAGCCAGGCCAGAAACACCCCGATCGCCACGAAGATACCGAACACCTGCACCGGCGGGATGGGGGTCAGCGCCAGGGAGGCGAAGGCGGCGATGGTGGTCAGCGAAGTGTAGAGCATGGGGGTGAACAGGGTGTGCATCACCTCCTTCACCGTTTTCCGCTTGTCCTTCAGCACCGGGTAGCGGTCAAAGAATTCCGACAGGATATGCACCGCGTCCAGCACCGCGATGGGCATGACAAAGATGGGGATCATGGAACTCATGATATGGATGGTGTTGCCGGTGATCACCAGCAGGGCCATGGTGGCCATGGCCGACACCACGGCCACGATCATTGGCGACACCACCAGAATCAGGCGCTTGAAGAACCACCACAGCAGCAGAAAGATCACCAGCATGGCCAGGGGAGCGGAGATGGCCATCTGCACAAACATCTCCACCCCGAAGGTGTCCTCGGCCACCGGCAGCCCGGTGATATAAACCTGGTCATCCCCGGCCCACGCCGCGGTATAGGCCTCCAGCTCCCTGCTGATGCGATAGGACATGTCCTTGCTGGTAATGGGCAGGTAGAGGGCGATGGCCCTGCCGTCCTCCGACACCAGGGTGCCGTTGAGAAAGGGTATCCGCTGTGCCCGCTCGCGCACCTGGATGGCCTCCTCGACGCTGGCCGGGGGTTCCGCCATCAACCAGGAGAAATTTACCGCCCCGGGGCCACCCTGCTCGATATTGTCCACCGTGGACGGGGCGATGATATCTGCCTCGATCACACCCACGCTGCGCCCGGGGTTGTTGTCGTCCGGCCAGGACAGGCCCTTGGCGAACTCCGTCAGCTGATGGATACGGGCCAGGGACTGGGGATTGAATACCCCCTCGGGGTGACTGTCGTTGACCACCCCCACCACCACCATGTCGGCGAGATCAAAGACCTCCTTGTTGTGGTCGTGGAACAGCCTCACCGGCTCGTCCGCGGCGAGCATGTTCTCCGGATCCGTGTCCACGGTCAGCGGCTTGAGCAGCGGCACATCGACAATGTTGGGCAGTGCCGCAACCCCCAGCAGCACTACAGTGGCCACCGTCATCACCCGGGCAATCAGCCGGGGATGATTCAGCGCATAGTAGACAAACCTGTCAGCAAGACCAACCGCGGCCATTCCATACCCTCCTGAACGTGACTGTTGCAAATATATTAGTTTGTGCTTATATTAGAGTCAACTAATTAATTGAGAGCAGGCAGAACGTCGTTGGAACTGGAAATGCTGCAAGCCAATGCCGCCGAAGCGGTGGGACTTCTCAAGTCACTGGCCAACCAACCCAGGCTGATGGTGCTGTGCGCCCTGGTGGAGCGGGAACACACCGTCGGCGAACTGGAAGAACTGGTGGGCCTGAGTCAGTCCGCCGTATCCCAACACCTGGCGCGACTGCGGGCGGAGAACATTGTGACCACCAGGCGCGACGGCCAGAAAATCTACTACGCACTGGAGGACGACAGGGCGAGAAAAATCGTCACCGCCCTGCACGGCATCTTTTGCCGGGAAACCTAAACCCGTCGGGGTAACCCAGGACACCCCAGGAGGCACTACCATGGCGACAATTATCATCATCGGCGCCGGCATCGGCGGCATTCCCGCGGCCTACGAATTGCGCCGTGAAATTGGCAGGGGCCACGAGATTGTTCTGGTATCCGACACCCCGGACTTCCACTTTGTACCCTCCAACCCCTGGGTTGCCGTGGACTGGCGCAAGGGCAGGGACATCAGCGTGCCCCTGGCGCCGGTGATGGCCAAGCACAACATCAGCTTCACCGCCGCCGGCGCCCGGCACATCGATCCGGAGTCCAACCAGGTGACCCTGGGGGACGGCTCGGTGCTCAACTATGACTACCTGGTGATCGCCACCGGCCCCAGGCTGGCCTTTGACGAAGTTGAGGGCTTGGGGCCAGAGGGCCACACCCAGTCGGTCTGCCGCCTGGACCACGCCGAACGGGCCAGGGACCGGTGGCTGGAGTTCGTCGCCAACCCAGGCCCCATTGTGGTGGGCGCCGCCCAGGGCGCTTCCTGCTTCGGCCCCGCCTACGAGTTTGCCTTTATCATGGATGCCGACCTGCGACGGCGCAAAATCCGCGACCGGGTCGCCATCACCTATGTCACCCCGGAGCCCTATATCGGCCACATGGGCCTCGATGGCGTCGGCGACTCCAAAACCCTGATGGAAAGCGAGTTCCGCGAACGCCATATCGACTGGATCACCAATGCCAGGATTCTCTCAGTGGAGGACGGCCGGATGCGGGTGGCCGAGTGCGACACCAGTGGCGCCGAGATCGGGCAACGGGAACTGCCCTTCAAATACTCGATGATCCTGCCCGCCTTTACCGGCGTCGACCCGGTGCGCACCATCACCGCGGAAGGGGTGATCAACCCCCGGGGATTCGTCATTGTCGACAAGCACCAGCGCAACCCCACCTACCCCAACATCTACGCCTTGGGGGTGTGTGTCGCCATTGCCCCCAGCAAACCCACGCCGGTGCCCACCGGGGTGCCCAAGACCGGTTATATGATCGAGTCCATGGTGGCCGCCGCAGTGAAAAACATCGCCGCGACAATCGCCAATCGGGATGCCACCGAGGAAGCCACCTGGAATGCCATCTGTCTGGCGGATATGGGCGACACCGGCATCGCCTTTGTCGCCATTCCCCAGATACCGCCCCGCAATGTCACCTGGGCCAAAAAGGGCAAGTGGGTGCACCTGGCGAAAATCGCCTTCGAAAAGTATTTTCTGCGCAAGGTCAAAACCGGCGACACCTCGCCCTACTATGAAAACCTGGCGCTGAAATTGATGGGTATCACCAAACTCAAGTGAGAGGAAACCGCAATGAATGTTGACCGCCTCGTGTTCGCCATCGCCGGCAGCTTTATCCTGGTGAGCCTGGCCCTGAGCCAGCTGCACTCCCTGTATTGGCTGTGGTTCACCGCCTTTGTCGGCGCCAATATGCTCCAGGCCGCTTTTACCGGCTTCTGCCCCCTGGCGATGATCCTGAAAAAACTCGGCAAAGCCCCGGGCTGCGCTTTTCAGTGACGGCAGTGCCCGCGGGCTCGGCGCCAGACTACCGGTGGTCAGGTGATTTTCCTGGCGATTTCCATCACCAGATACAGCCACAGGGCCACCGCCAGAATCAAGCGGTAGGGCTTGCGGGCCAAGGGGGGCTTTGGCGGGGGGTCTGCCACCCTGACGATATTGAAGGAGCCACACCCCGGGCAGGCGCCCCCGGGGAAGACCCCCCCGGTATGGGTACAGCTGCGACATCGATAGGCCATTGAGCTGCCCCCTGAGTGGAAGTGTCCCCCCGAGTCTAGCAAACCAGGGGCGGGCAGACGGGAGCCTACTTTCCCGGTACGATGACTGCTGCCACCAACGTCCGGAATGCCGTCGTGAACAAGCTTGGAAAACGCATAACCGCCACGGGCTTTGCCCTCGCCATCCTGTGTCTGTTGCCCATGGGCCTGTACTCCCTGTTCGGCCCGGAGGATGGCAACCCCATCGGTCTGGGACTGCTGATGGTGGTGGGCTTTCCCCTGTTCTCCCTGGTTTCGGTGATCGGCATGGCAATCTGGGCGGTGGCGGAGCTGCGCCAGGCCGCCGTCGCGCGGCGGCGCTGAGCCGCGCCGACCCCCGTCGCCTCCACAGCCAGGCGGCCCTGCCGCCAAGGGGCCAGCGCCTGCTTTTGCCCCCGCCAGGCTGCGGGCTGGCCGCAGCGGCGGCAGTTGCTCAAGGCAGGCCGTCGAACTCCTCGGCGCCCTCCTTGACCGTGGGGATCAGGTCTTCCCGGCTGATCTTCATAAAGAGGATGGTGTTGGCCGCCACATAGATGGAGGACGAGGTACCGATCACCACGCCGATGATCAGGGCAATGGCGAAGTTGTGGATCAACTCACCGCCAAAGTAGAACAGGGCGAACAGTACCAGCAGGGTGGTCAAGGAGGTATACACGGTTCTCACCAGCACCTGGGTGAGGGACTCGTTGATGATGTCGACCGGGTCCGTGTCGCGGATGATGCGGAAGTTTTCCCGGATCCGATCGTAGACGATGATAGTGTCGTTGATGGAGTAGCCGATCACCGCCAGCAGTGCCGCCAGTACGGTGAGGTCCACATCGAGCCGGAAGAACGAGAAAATCCCCACAGTGATGATCACATCGTGGATCAGCCCCAGCACCGCACCCACGGCAAACTTGTACTGAAAGCGGATGGAGACGTAGAGCATCACCGCCATCAGGGCCACCAGAATCCCCAGGCCACCCTGATCCCGCAACTCCTCCCCCACCTGGGGACCGACGAATTCCAGCCGCCGCAGTTCGACTTGCTCGCCGTTGACGGTCAGCGCGCTGATGACTTTTTGCTCCACGCCTTCAATGGATTCCGCCTGAAACTTGATCAGCACATCCTTGTCGCTGCCAAAATGGACCACCACCGGGTTGTCGTAGCCGGCACCCCTGAGCTGCTGGCGAATGGTCTCCAGGTTGGCATCCTGCTGGTAGCCCACCTCGATCTGCACGCCGCCGGTAAAGTCCAGCCCCAGCGCCAGGCCCCTGGTGGCCAGGGAGACGATGGAACCCACCACCAGCAGGATGGAAATCACCGCCGCCAGCTTGCGCCATCTCATGTAATTGATGATTGGAATGTCCACGGTGAGCCTCCTCAGATCCACATTTTTTTGGTGTTGCGGCCGCCGTAGACCAGGTTGGCCAGCAGCCTGGTGCCCACAATCGCGGTGAACATCGAGGTCAGAATGCCGATGGACAGCACCACGGCGAAGCCCTGCACCGGGCCGGTGCCGATGGCAAACAGAATCACCGCCACAATCAGGGTGGTGATGTTGGCATCAACAATGGAGATATGGGCGCGGTCGTAACCGGCGCTGATGGCCGCCGGCGGCGACAGCCCGGTTGCCAGCTCCTCCTTGATGCGGGCGAAGATCAGCACATTGGCGTCCACCGCCATACCCATGGTCAATACGATGCCGGCGATGCCCGGCAGGGTCAGGGTCGCCCCCAGGATGGACATGATGGATACCAGCAGCAGCAGGTTGAGGGCCAGGGCCAGGTTGGCAAAGATGCCGAACACCCTGTACACCACCAGCATGAAAATCACCACCAGGGCGATGCCTATCTGTACCGAGGTGACACCCATGGCGATGTTTTCCGCCCCCAGGGAGGGGCCGATGGTGCTCTCCTGGACGAAGTACATGGGCGCCGCCAGGGCCCCGGCCCGCAGCAGCAGGGCCAGCTCCGAGGCCTCCGCCGGACTGTCCAGACCGGTGATGCGGAACGACACCCCCAGGGCGCTGCGGATGGTGGCCAGGTTGATGATTTTCTTCTCTTCGAACTGCTCGGTGCGGGTGACGGTTTCCCCCGCTTCGTTGACCTCCTGCACCAGCTGACTGCGGGTCTCGATAAAGAGCACCCCCAGGTTGCGGCCGACATTTTTGCGGGTGGCCATGTTCATGGCCCGGCCACCTTCGCTGTCGAGGCTGATATTCACCTGGGGCATATTGTTTTCGTCGTAGCCGGAGGACGCGTGGCTGACCTGGTCCCCGGTAATGACCACGGTGCGCTCCAGCCAGGCGGTGCGGGGCATGCGGTCGGGGTCGCGGTGCTCGAACTCCTCCCGGTTGCCGGGGTCGTCCGGGCTGGCCTCGAGGCGGAACTCCAGGTTGGCGGTTTTGCCGATGATGCGCTTGGCGGCGGCGGTGTCCTGCACCCCGGGCAACTCCACCACGATGCGGTTGCGGCCCTGGCGCTGGACGATGGGCTCCGCCACCCCCAGCTCATTCACCCTGTTGCGCAGGGTGGAGAGGTTCTGGCCGACGGCGTAGTCCTCGCGCTCCTTGACCAGGGACTCCAGCACATTCATGCGCAGGACGAACTGGCCGTCCCTGGTGCTCAGCTCGCGGCTGAAATCCCGAAAATCGCTGCGCACCACCGCCTCGGCGGCATCCCGCCACTCCTCCCGGGCGAACACCAGGGTCAGGCCGTTGCCCTCGATGGCGGCGCTGCGGTAGCGGGCCTTGGCGTCCCGCAGCGCGGTCTTGAGCAGATCGAGCTGGGTCTCCAGGTACTTGTTGATCACCTTGTCGGTGTCCACCTGAAGCAGAAAGTGCACCCCGCCGCTGAGGTCGAGGCCGAGTTTCATGGGCTCGGCGCCAATGGCCGCCAGCCAGGCCGGGGTGGTGGGCGCCAGATTGAGGGCCACCACATAGTCCGACCCCAGGGCCAGCTGCAGCCGGGTCTTGGCCCGCAGCTGATCCTCGGGACTCCGCAACCGGATCATGGCGTTGCCTTTGGTTGCCTCTTCCCCGAAATAGGGAATCTGGTGATCGTCCAGCACCTTTCTGATCATCTCCAGCTCGGCGTCGCCGATCTCCTGGCCGCTGGTCTGGCCGGCGACCTGGATGGCTGGGTCCGGCACATAAAGGTTGGGCAGGGAGTAGACGATGCCGATGGCGAGTACTGTCAGCATAACTAGGTACCGCCAGAGGGAGTTTCGATTCATGGGTTGGCTCGTGGTTGCCGTAAAAGCGCCCGATTATAGGGCAATTGCCGGCCGGGTTATAGGGCGGCCCCCGGTGCCTGCCGGCTGCCCTGGGTGGCGTAGAAGGCGGCGGCAAAGGCGTCCAGATTGCCGGCGGCGATGGCGGCGCGAATATCCGCCATCAGCCGCTGGTAGTAATGGAGATTGTGAAGGGTGTTGAGCTGGGCGCCGAGGATCTCGTTGCACCTGTCCAGGTGGTACAGGTAGGCGCGACTGAAATTGCTGCAGGTGTAACAATCGCACGCCGGATCCAGGGGGCCGATGTCGTGTTTGTGTACGGCATTGCGGATCTTGATCACCCCCTGACTGGTGAACAAATAGCCGTTGCGGGCGTTGCGGGTGGGCAGCACACAGTCGAACATATCGATGCCCCGGCGCACCGCCTCCAGGATGTCCCCTGGCTTGCCCACCCCCATCAGGTAGCGGGGCTTGGTGGCCGGCAGCTCGTTGCCGATGGCGTCCAGCACCCGGATCATATCCTCCTTGGGCTCCCCCACCGACAGTCCGCCCACGGCGTAGCCGTCGAAGCACATGGCCTCGAGGCCGGCCAGGGACTCCCGCCGCAGGTCCTCGTACATACCCCCCTGGACAATGCCGAACAGCGCTGACGGGCTGTCGCCGTGGGCCTGTTTGCTGCGCTCCGCCCAGCGCAGGGACAACGCCATGGAATGGCGGGCCTGCTCGTGGGTAGCGGGGTAAGGGGTACATTCATCGAAGATCATCACCACATCCGAACCCAGGGACCTCTGCACACCGATGGAAACCTCGGGGCTGACAAACACCGGGCTGCCGTCGATGGGGGAGCGAAATGCCACCCCCTCCTCGGTGATCTTGCGCATTTTGCCCAGGCTGAACACCTGAAAGCCGCCGGAGTCGGTGAGAATGGGCCACGGCCAGTGCATGAAATCGTGGAGATCGCCGTGGGCCTCTATGACCTCGGTGCCGGGCCTCAGCATCAAATGAAAGGTGTTGCCCAGCAGGATCTGGGCGCCGGTGGCGCGGATATCCCTGGGCAGCATGGCCTTCACCGTGCCGTAGGTGCCCACCGGCATAAAGGCCGGGGTTTCCACCACCCCCCGGGGGAACGTCATGCGCCCGCGGCGGGCCAGGCCGTCCACGGTATCCAGCTCGAAATCCATAAAGCTCCGCCCGGTCATTGAGCCACCATCAGCTCGGAGGCCACATCCGCCACGGTGATCTGATGACCCTCGGGGTCGCGGGTGAGAAACATGGCGTCGCCGTAGCTGAAAAACCGGTAGTGTTGTGCCACCGCCTCGCGGTAGGCCGTCATCACCTTGCCGTAACCGGCGAAGGCGGCGACCAGCATCAGCAGGGTGGACTCCGGCAGATGAAAGTTGGTGACCAGGGCATCCACAATGCGGAACTGGTAACCGGGGTAGATAAAGATGTCCGTCTCCCCTCGCATGGGCTGCATCTGGCCGCTGGCGCCGGCGGTCTCCAGACAGCGGACACTGGTGGTGCCCACCGCGATCACCCGGTTGCCCGCCGCCCGGGTCTCTTCCACCCGGGCGCAGAGTTCGGCGCCGACGTCCATGATCTCGGTGTGCATATGGTGGTCGCGGATATCCTCGGCGCGCACCGGCTGGAAGGTGCCCGCCCCCACGTGGAGGGTGACAAAGCCGATGTTCACCCCCCGGGCCTGGAGCTCCGCCAGCAGCGCCTCGTCAAAGTGCAGACCCGCGGTGGGCGCGGCCACCGCCCCCGGCTCCCGGGCATAGACGGTCTGGTAGCGCTCCCGGTCGTCCTCGCTGTCGGCGCGCTCGATATAGGGGGGCAGGGGCATATGACCGATGGCATCGAGAATATCCAGCACCGGCCGCGTAAAGGCCACCTTGAACAGGTCGCCGTGGCGGCCCTCCACCCGGGCGATCACGTCGTCGTCGAACTGGAGCACGGTACCCGCCTTGGGGGCCTTGCCGGCGCGGATATGGGCCAGCACCTCCAACTCGCCGACCAGACGCTCCACCAGCAATTCCACCCGGCCACCTGTCTCCTTGTGGCCCAGCAGCCGGGCAGGAATCACCCGGGTGTCGTTGAACACCATCAAATCCCCGGGCTCCACCAGCGCCAGCAGGTCGGGAAAGCGGCGGTGCTGGATGGCCCCACTGGCGCCATCCAGCACCAACAGGCGGCTGCCCCGGCGCTCGGCGGCGGGGTGGGCGGCAATCAAGGATTCCGGAAGGTGGTAGTTGAACAGGTCCCGACGCACGGCAATGCCCCCTCAAAAGGCGCAAGATTACCGGATTCCGCCGCCGTTGGCCAAAAACCCTTGGCAATCACCCCTTCCCCGTTGACCGCCGGCCGTCCACTGCTATAATCCCCGCCCTTGATGTCCACCAGAAAATCTGCATTCCGGGCCGGAGTGGTGAAATTGGTATACACAGGGGATTCAAAATCCCCCGCCCTTAAAAGCGTGCCGGTTCGAGTCCGGCCTCCGGCACCACATCAGCAGTCAGCACAGCCAACAAATATAATTCTTTGTTTTTTATTGACTTTTAACATCACAACCTAAAAAAGCCCGCTGAAACCTACAACTCCCTGACTGGGGTCCGTGGGTAAACTCGTTACTCCTTCCAGACCTCCGCCGCCAAGGGCAAGTCGTTAAGTTCCGCCCTGGCTTCACGCCAGGTGGGATAGTGCTCACTTAGAATGGTTACGAAGCGCTCACTGTGGGTGGGCTCAATAAGATGCACCATCTCGTGCACCACCACATATTCGATCAGATCCTTGGGCTTTTTCACCAGCTCGGTATTCAGCCGGATATGTTTCCGTTGACTATTGCAGCTTCCCCACCTGGTTTTCATGCGCTGAAGGAAGTAGCCCGCGACATGCACCCCCAGCCTCGGCTGCCACTTGGCAATGAGCGGCGGGATAAAGTCATGCAGCAACGACTTGTGCCATTGGTGAATGACCTCCGCCCGTTTGGCGGAGCCGCTGCCAGGCCTGACACTGAGGGTGATGCGTTTGTGGTCGATGGACACTCTCGGTTTAGCGTCCTCTTCCACCACCCTTAACAGATGCCGCCTGCCCCAAAGCATGTGGCTTTCGCGCTCGATAAACTCGCGCGGGGTTTCTCTCGCCTGCTGCCGCAAGATTTCCTGCTGCGAGCGAATCCACCCCAGCTTGGAAATGGCATAGGCGCGAGCCACGTCCAGGCGGGTATCCGTTGGCGCAGCAAGCGTCACCCGGCCATCGGGCGGATGCACCGAAAGATGCACATTCTTGATCGCCTTGCGGGTCACGGCAATCACGATGTCGCCAAGCTCAATCGCCTCGCTCATGCGTACCCCGGCTGGTGCTTGACCAGTTCGAACAGAGCCAATGTCGCTTCTCGGTTGCGATCAAGCAGAGGGAAAAGCGCATTGAGTACCTGCGCTTCCCGCGCCTGGTCGCCATGCCAGCCCGCTGGCGCCTGCTCCCGCATGGTGCGGTCGATCTCCAGCGCCAGGGCAACCATATCCCCTTCGGATGGATGCAATTCGGCCACGGCTGTGGCAGCAGGCTTTTCTGCCGCCAGGATGGACACCAGGTTGTTATAGATCACTATCGCTTCCTGCCTGCCATGGAGCGCGGCGGGAACCCCGGCTTGCAGATGTTTACCAGCCACCTGCTTGACCAGCGCCTCGGCCTTTTTCAGAAATTCCTCATAGGAGTCGGTGTCATTGCGCTTTTGTGTAATCAGATCATCCAGCAGCTTCGACATCTGCTCGTAGAAGCGGGGGTCGGTCAGTTGATCGCGGATAATCGTCTTGCGGACATTATTGATAATGCCCTCGGCAATCGCATTTTTGGATAGCTTGCCCTTCTCGTTGAGCTTTTTGGCAATGGCATCGTGAATGCCCGTCTCGATAATCAGCTCCACCAGCGAGTAGTTGTCCAGCGTGCCCAGGGGATCAGTTGGGTCGGCCTGAATGTAGGTGTTGATTAGGTGGCGCATATCAGCCTCATAGGGCTTGATGTCCAAC
>Ga0172382_10009801_pt1 | contig 12982 bp, 13 predicted proteins | sample Leawel138RmetaG_FD_122245 | JGI IMG/M metagenome (GOLD analysis project Ga0172382, IMG submission 122245) | Leachate microbial communities from a municipal landfill in Southern Ontario, Canada - Leachate well 138R metaG | ecosystem: Engineered > Solid waste > Landfill > Unclassified | place...
AACCGCAACAAGCGCTCGCTTGCAATCGATATCGCAACGGCGGTCGGTGCGGCGGCGGTGCGCGAACTGGCTGGCAAGGCAGATATCCTTGTCGAGAATTTCAAGGTGGACGGGCTTCGCAAGTACGGACTCGACTACGAAACCCTGAAGACCATCAACCCACGTTTGATTTACTGCTCGATCACAGGCTTCGGCCAGGATGGGCCGTACGCGCACAAGCTGGGTTACGACTTCGTCATCCAGGCTGTAGGCGGCTTGATGAGCATCACCGGAGAACGCGACGATCTTCCCGGAGGGGGGGCTCAGAAGGCGGGCAACGCCGCCGCGGATCTGATGGCGGGGATGTTTGCGACGACCTCGGTTCTGGCGGCGTTGCATGAGCGCACACGCAGTGGCAAGGGGCAACATATCGACATCAGCATGCTCGACTGCCAAGTCGCTGCGCTCGGTGTCCAGAACTTCAATTATTTTCTGTCGGGCAAGGTACCGGGGCGGGCGGGTAATGCCCATGCGAACATGGTGCCGTATCAGGTCTTCGATGTAGCCGATGGCCAGATCGTTCTTGCCATCGGCAACGACAGTCAGTACCGGAAGTTCTGCATGACAGTCGACCGTCCCGATCTGGTCGAGCATGACGATTACCGGACCAATTCAGCGCGAGTCGTCAACCGGGAACGGCTGGTACCGCTGGTGGCGGAGATTCTGAGACAGCGGGGCCGGGAAGAGTGGCGGGATCTGCTGGATCGCGCTGGCGTCCCGGTTGGATTGATCAATGATGTCGAGCAGGTTTTCGACGACCCACAAGTCAGAGCGCGAGGAGTCCGGTTCTCGATGGATCATCCCATCCATGGCCCCCTGCCTCAGGTGCGCAGCCCGATGCGTTTTTCGGATAGCCCTGTTCGCTACCGGAAGGCGCCACCGCTGATCGGAGAGCACACTGCGGAAGTGCTTCGCGAGCAGCTCGGTTACACCAATGAACAGATCGAAGCGCTTGTCGGCGTTCTCAACGAAGTGTCCTCGTAGCGCGGTGCGATTGTTCGCAGGCTGATACCCGCGGCACTGACGAGCTCTACGGATCCGCGTGCAATCAAGTATTGATCGTACGGGCCATCTGGTAGATCTCCTCGATCAGGGTGGCACGGATCGAATGGCGGTTCCAGAGCAGCCCGACATGACGCACATGGCCGGCGTCCGGCAGGCTGATCCGGCGTAATGTCGGGTCGCGCAGCAGATCGCCGGCAACATCCGGAATGAGCGATACACCCAGGCCTGCGCGGACGAGCCGGGCAATCACCTCGATGGTCGCGAGTTCGATCCGGATCTTTGCCCGGATACCATGCTGCCTGAGGTAATTCTCTGCAAGCTGCCCGCCCCAGAGCTTTCTTTCATAGCAGATCAGAGGGTTCTCCCGGAGGATCCGATGCGGGTCGCGCTCGTGGATACTCGCCGGCGCAAGCACGATCAGTGGCTCCTTGCGCAGGCTGCGCCATTCGATATTCTTCGGCAACTGGAAATGCGGCTGGATGGCTACGGCGGCATCGATTTCGTCATCACAGACCTTGCTGTAGAGTTGGCCCGAGTAGGCCTTGACCAAGCTGATTTCAAGGTCTGGATAACGTGAAGCCAGCAACTGCATCATCGGCGGAATCATCGTACTCATCGCCGAATCGAAAGCGCCCAGAGACAGTCGCCCGAAAACGATCGGTCCTTCGCTGGCGGCTTTCAGCTTGTTCAGTTCCTCGATGACCCGTTTCGCCTGCGCAAGGATGATGGCGCCCTGAGCTGTTGCCTTGACGGTTCGGCCCGAACGCACGACCAGCCGAACACCCAGTTCGTCTTCAACCTTCTTGATCCGTTGGTTCACCGCGGCCGGCGTCAAACCGTTGATGCGTGCAACTTCTGCGATCGAGCCCTTTTCGATCACGTCGATGTAGTTCATCAGGAAGGAAGTATCCATCGGGGTCTCCCGGACCTTGCAGAAGCGAGTGGCCTAGCATATCGGCATCGGATCGGGATTCGACCCAGTTCTTTGGCAGAGGTACACAATGGCACAGCGTGAACATCACTATCAGGTTTCGGTGGCCTGGACCGGCAACCAGGGCAGCGGGACCTCCGGTTATCAAGCCTACAGCCGCGATCACACGATCGAATCGGGCGACAAACCCGCCATCTCCGGTTCGTCGGACCCGGCCTTTCATGGCGACGCGAGTCGCTGGAATCCGGAGGATCTGCTGGTGGCGGCAGCGTCCGCCTGCCACAAGCTCTCGTACCTGCATCTGTGCGTCGGCGCCGGAATCCGCGTGCTTGCCTATGTCGACGACGCCGAAGGGACAATGGTCGAGGAAGGGGCAGGGCAGTTCACCGAAGTCGTCCTGCGCCCCCGGGTGACGATCCGGGCCGGGGACGATCTCGAGCGTGCCAGGCAGCTTCACCACCGGGCTCACGAGATCTGCTTCATTGCCAATTCGCTGAACTTCCCGGTCCGCTGCGAACCGGTGATCGAGAGCGCCTGAGCGAGGCGGGTTTCCGGCCTGCCAGCTCCCTCGACCGATCAGGGTGGATTCCGCTCGAAAGCTTCGGCCAGGTAGTCGATCATCACCCTGACCTTGGCGGGCGGGCGCCGATCGCGCGGGTACAGGACGTGGATGCCGCCCAGCGCCACCGGGGGTTTGTCCAGTTCCAGCGCGGTCAGTTCGCCCCGGTCCACGGCCTCGCCGACGATGAAATGCGGCTGGTAAATGATGCCCTGGCCACCCACGGCGGCAGCCAGCAAGGCGTCGCCGTTGTTGCTCCGCAAGTCGCCGGTGACCGGTACGCGGAACTCACCCTGCGTGCCGAAGGACCAGTGCTTGCCGTCCTGCATGGCGGACAGCGTATAGCTGAGGCAGTTGTGCTGGCTCAGTTCGGCGATGCGCCGCGGGATGCCGCGGCGATCGAGATAGTCGGGGGCTGCGCAGATCAGCATGGCGCAGTCGGTCAGGCGGCGGGCCTGCAGCGGGCTGTCGCTGAGCCGGCCGATGCGAATGGCAAGATCCCATTTGCCGTCGATCAGATCGACTTGCGCATCGCTCAGGCCGAGTTCGACCTGGACCTCGGGATAGTTGCGGCTGAACTCGGGGATCAGCGGAGCAATGAAGCGACTGCCGAAGGACAGCGGCACCGCCATGCGCAGCAATCCGGTCGCCTTGAGCCGTTGCGAGGCGGCTGCGGCCTCGGCCTCGTCGATGTCGGCAAGGATGCGCTGGCAGGCTTCCAGATAGTTGCCGCCCACCTCGGTCAGGCTCAGGCGCCGCGTGGTGCGATGGAACAGCTTGACGCCCAGCCGCAGTTCGAGGGCGTCGACATGCTTGGTGGCCATGGCCGGCGACATGCCGAGGCGGCGCGCAGCACCGGACAGGCTGCCAGCGCTGGCAGCCTGTACGAAAACACGCATGCTGGTGACGCGGTCCAGGCCCGGCTCCTGCCTATGGTGTCAAACGATGGCCTATTCTAGGAGATTCCGGATCAACCGGCCGCGTCCACGAGCACCAGTTCGGCATCCTCGCTGGCCGTGACCCGGATCAGTTCCTCACCGTGGATGGCGGCGCCGTCACGGGCATCGAGCGCAACGCCGTTGACCTCGACCTTGCCGGTTGCGGGCACCAGGTAGCCGTAGCGACCGCTGTCGGCGAAGCGATACTCGGCGCTCTGGCCGGCCTTGAGGGTGGCACCCAGTACGCGGGCATCGGTCCGGATGGGCAGCGCGTCGTCGTCGCCGGCGACGCCGCTGGCAAGGGTCACGAACTGCCCTGAGCGGTCATCCTCGGGAAACGGCTTGCTTCCCCACGATGGCGCCTGGCCGCGCTGCTCCGGAAGAATCCAGATCTGGAAGATGCGGGTGACACCGGGCTCCCGGTTGTACTCGGAATGGCGAATGCCCGTACCGGCGCTCATCACCTGGACGTCGCCAGCCACCGTGCGCCCCTGGTTGCCGAGGCTGTCCTGGTGGGTAATGGCGCCTTCGCGCACATAGGTGATGATTTCCATGTCGGCGTGCGGGTGCGGCGGAAAGCCGGTGCCGGGCTGGATGGTGTCGTCATTCCAGACCCGCAGCGCGCCCCAGCGTACGCGATCCGGATCGTGATAGTCGGCGAACGAGAAGTGGTGTCTGGCGTCGAGCCAGCCGTGGTTGGCACCACCGAGGCTGTCGAAGGGGCGGCGTTCGATCATGAGTTTCTCCTGAAGCGTTTCCTTGCAATGGAGACAGTCTAGGAAAGGTCTGATATGTTGTAAATGGAAAGAATGGAATTTCATGGTTTCCATTCATGCCTTGAAAAGACGATGAAGAAACTGCCTGATCTGGAGGCCTGGGCGATCTTCGCCAAGGTTGCGGAGATGGGCTCCTTCGCCCGCGCCGCCGCCGAGCTTGCGCTGTCGCAGGCCACGGTGTCCAAGGCCGTGAGTCGGCTCGAGGCCCGCATCGGGGTCCGTTTGCTGCATCGCACCTCACGCCGGTTGAGCCTGACCGAAAGCGGTGCAGTGGCCCTGGACCGGGCGCGGCGCATTCTGGACGAGGGCGAGACGGTCGAAGCCGAGCTTGCCGAGCAGTCCAGCGGGCTGCGCGGCCGGGTGCGGGTCGCGGCCCCGATGTCGTTCGGGATCGGGCGCCTGGCGCCTCTGCTGCCCGGGTTCATGGCCCGCTATCCGGACGTGAGCCTGGATGTGCAACTCAGTGACCAGCTGGTCGACCTGGTGGGTAACGGATTCGATCTGGCACTGCGTATCGCGGCAATGGAAGACTCCAGCTTGCTGGCGCGGCGGCTTTGCCGGGTGCGGATCCTGCTGGTCGGTACGCCGGCGTACTTCGAGCAATACGGCCATCCGCAGCATCCGCGCGACCTGGCCGGCCACCGCGCACTGCAATACAGCTACTCGCGCGAGGGTGAAAGCTGGCGGTTCCGGCACGCGCGTCACGGCGAATACAGTCAGCGCGTGCCGGCCCATCTGCGAATCAACAATGCCGATGCGCTGGCACCGGCCTTGCATGCTGGCCTGGGTCTGGCCTTGCAGCCCGAGTTCCTGGTCTGGGAAGCGCTGCAGTCAGGCGAACTGCAGGTGGCGATGGCGGACTGGCAGGTGCCGGAGATCGCGCTCTATATCGTGACCCCGCCAGGCCGCAACCGGCCGGCGCGGGTGCAGGCCCTGATCGACCACCTGGCCGGACGTCTGGCCAGCGAACCCTGGGCGCAAACCGCGGGATCGGCCGGTGACCTAGAATCGAGCCCTGATCCAACACAGGGGTTCGCATCATGACTCCGACCAGCCAGATTCCTCCCGTCGTCGTGCCTCGCCCGGCGGCCTCCGTCCTGCTGCTGCGCGACGGCGAAGCCGGGCCCGAGGTCTACATGCTGCGCCGGCACCAGGATTCGGCCGCCTTCGCGGGCGCCTACGTGTTTCCGGGCGGCAAACTCGACCAGGCCGACTGCGAGCGCGAGTGCCTGGGGCGGGTCGGTGCCGAGCCGACGGCGCTGCATGCCTGGCTGCGCGAAGCGGAGATCGCGCCGGACACGGCGGCCGGCCTGTTCTACGCAGCCTGCCGGGAAACCTTCGAGGAGGCACGGGTGCTGCTCGCGCGTGGCGCCGATGCCGCGCTGGGCGAACGGGCCTGGGCGATGCTGCGCGAAGGCTTCGGCTTTGCCCAGGTGCTGGCCGCTCACGACCTGCAACTGGCCGCCGACGATCTCGTGCCTTGGTCGCGCTGGATCACCCCGCGCATTCCGTCGATGATGGCGCGCAACAAGCGCTTCGACACCCGGTTTTTCGTGACGACCTTGCCGGAAGGCCAGGAGGCCGGCTTCGACGACCACGAGGCGGTGGCTGGCGACTGGCTCGATCCGCGCGAGGCGCTGCGTCGCTATCGCGATGGCCGGATCGTGCTCGGCCCGCCGCAGATCATGAGCCTCGTGCAACTGGCGCAGTACGCGTCGACCGAAGCGATCATCGCGGCGGCCCGCGAAGCCGGGCCGCCGCTGATCGAGCCCGAACCCTTCGAGATCGACGGCTGCCGGGTCGTTGCCTACCCGGGCGATGAGCGCCACCCGGTGCCCGAGCGCTGCATGGTCGGCCCGACCCGGCTGATCCAGCGCAACAATCGCTTCGAACCGATCGAGGGCATCGACGCGCTGATGGCCTGCGTCGGATGCTGAGCAGCGTCGGCGACGGTATCCACGTCGTCGATTCGGGCTTCGTTCACCCCGGGCTCGACGCGATCCACCTGATCGTCGAGCGTGGCCGGGTCGCCATCGTCGATACCGGTGTCAATGACTCGGTGCCGCGGGTGCTTGCGGCGCTCTCGGAACTGACACTGGCCCCCGAAGCGGTCGACTGGGTCGTGCTGACGCATGTGCATCTGGACCACGCCGGCGGCGCCGGCCTGCTGATGCAGCAACTGCCCGGTGCGCGGCTGCTCGTGCACCCGCGGGGTGCACGCCACATGATCGATCCGTCGAAGCTCGCTGCCGCCACGGCGGCCGTCTATGGTTCCGAGGCCGCCCGCCGGATGTACGGCGAGATCGTGCCCGTGCCGGCAGCGCAGGTCGTCTCGGCACCGGACGGTTTCGGCTTCGAGCTGAACGGCCGGGTCCTGACGGTGATCGACACGCCCGGACACGCCCGCCACCATCTGAGTCTGGTCGATCGTCAGGCCGGCGTCGTCTTCGCCGGTGACACCTTCGGCCTGTCCTATCGCGCACTCGACGACAGCGGCCGGCAGTTCGTCGTGCCGTCGACCACCCCGGTGCAGTTCGATCCGCCGGCGCTGCATGCATCCATCGATCGCATCGCGGCACTGGCGCCGCGGGCGGTCGCCGTGACCCATTTCGGCCCGGTCGGTGACGTGCCCCGGCTGGCCGCCGATCTGCACCGGCAGATCGACGCCCTGGTGGCGATGGCCGGCGACTGTGCCCGGCGCTGCGATCCGGGCGAGGCCAGGCGCGATCCGGCAAGCAGCGAAACCCTGCGCAGGCTGTTGCGTGACGGGGTGCGCGAACTGCTGTTCGACGAGGCACGGCGCCAGGGCTGGACTTTCGACGAAGCCGGGCTGCTGCAGATCTTCACGCTCGACATTGGCCTGAACGCCGACGGGCTGTTCGCCTGGCTGACGGCCTGAGGTCTGCTCGAGCGCCCGCCGTCCGGCCTTGTACCAGGTGGCCGGGCCGGCGCTATGGCCGGGGCCGGGTTACGCAGCAGGCGCCGGGATGCCGCGCAGCAGCGCGATCATCGCGGCGAAGACCTTGGGGGCGCCGGCCACCACTTCCCGGGCGAACAGATAGTCGCCGTCGGCCGAGAAGTTGCCGATCAAGCCACCGGCCTCGGTGACCAGCAGGCTGCCGGCGGCCACGTCCCAGGGGGCGAGGCCCGGTTCGAAGAAGGCGTCGTAGCGGCCGCAAGCCACGTAGGCGAGGTCGAGCGCGGCCGCGCCCGGGCGGCGCACCCCGGCCGCCTTCCCGGTGACCGCACGCAGCATGTCGAGATAGCGATCGAGGTCGTCGATCTGGCGAAACGGGAAACCGGTGCCGATCAGGGCTTCCTCGACCCGCGTGTGCCTGGATACGCGGATGCGGCGATCGTTCAGGAAGGCGCCGCCACCGCGCGAAGCCGTGAACAGTTCATCGCGCGACGGGTCGTAGATGACCGCCTGCGTGACCGTGCCACGCTGCATCAGCGCGATCGAGACCGCGTACTGGGGCATGCCGTGGATGAAATTGGTCGTTCCATCCAGCGGGTCGATGATCCAGATGTTGTCAGCCTGCAGAACGTCAGCCATCTGGCCAGCGGCCTTCTTGCCGTTGGCCGAGTGGCCGGACTCCTCTGCTAAGATCGAATGAGACGGATAGGCAGTCAGCAGCGTGTCGATGATGGCCTGTTCCGACGCGTGGTCTACCTCGGTCACGAAGTCGTTGCGCTGCTTGCGCGCCACTTTCACGACGTCGAGGTCGAGGCTTGCGCGATTGATGATCCGTCCGGCGCGTCGCGCCGCCCGGACCGCCACGTTCAGCATCGGATGCATGTACGGTGGGACCCTGTTGGTCCGTCTGAGAGCAATCCGCCATTGTAAGGGATTCGACCTGTCCGCCTTGCACAGCCTCGCTCCGCCGTGGTTCGGGCAGACCGCGTTCGTGCTGGTGCGCCCCAGCCATCCCGGCAACGTGGGTGCGGTGGCCCGCGCGATGCGCACGATGGGGCTGCGCCGGCTCATCCTGGTCGATCCGCGTGAGCCGGAGGTGCTGGCCAGCGCCGAAGCGATCGCACGCGCCAGTGGCGCCCAGGACGTGCTCGCCGAAGCGCGGTGCGTCGCCTCGCTGGACGAGGCCCTGCAGGACTTCACGCTGGCGGTGGCGGTCAGCGCCGCGCCGCGCGAATTCGGTCCGCCGCCGCAGCCCCCCGAGCCGATCGTCGCGGCGGTGCGCGCCGAACTGTGCGCGCAGCCGCAGGCCTCGGCCGCGTTCGTGTTCGGCACGGAGCGCACCGGCCTGTCGGTCGAAGACGCGGCGCGCTGCCAGCTGCTGTGCAGCATTCCGGGCGATCCGGACTACAACTCGCTCAACCTGGCGCAGGCGGCGCAGCTCCTGGCCTACTGCCTGCGTTCGATCGACCGGCTGGCACCTTCCGGGCAGGTCGCTGTGGCGAGTTTCCCGCTGCCGCATGAAGGCCGCCGGGCTCCGCTCGGCGCGCTGGAGGCACTGTTCGAGCATCTGGAGCAGGCTCTGATCGAGATCGGCTTTCTCGATCCGGCCCACCCGAAGCGCCTGATGCCACGGCTGCGCCGGCTGTTCGGCCGGACCCGCCTCGAGGACGAGGAAGTGGCGATCCTGCGCGGCATCTGTACCCAGATCATCAAGCTCGCTGATGGCGATATCCACGGGCCGCGGCGCGAACGCCGGCCGGACAAGCGCTAGCATTGCGCTGTTTGCCGTTTCCTGAAGAGATCCGATCGTGTTCGAACGCCTGCGCGAAGACATCGCCAACATCGTCGAGAAAGATCCGGCAGCCCGCTCGACGCTCGAGGTGCTGCTGTGCTATCCGGGTCTGCACGCTGTGCTGCTGCATCGCGTTGCCCACTACCTGTGGGGAGCCGGGCTGAGGGTGCCGGCGCGCTGGGTGTCGCACCTGGCACGCTTTCTGACCGGCATCGAGATTCACCCGGGCGCCCGGATCGGCCGCAGGGTCTTCATCGACCATGGGATGGGCGTCGTGATCGGCGAGACGGCCGAGGTCGGCGACGGCTGCACGATTTATCAGGGCGTAACGCTGGGGGGAACTTCGCTCAACGGCGGCAAGCGCCACCCGACGCTGGAGGAGAACGTGGTGGTCGGCGCCGGTGCCCAGGTGCTGGGGCCGTTCACGATCGGCGCAGGCGCCGGGATCGGTTCGAATTCGGTCGTCCTCAAGCCGGTGCCGGCAGGTGCCACGGCAGTCGGAATCCCGGCGCGGGTGATCGTTGAGCAGGCCGAGCGCCGCCGCGAAGAGCAGGCGGCCAGGATGGGCTTCTCGGCCTACGCGGTGACCCGCGACGCCGATGACCCGCTGGCGGTGGCGCTGCACCGGCTGATCGATCACGTGGCCGAGCAGGATCGCCAGATCGAGGGGCTGCAGCGTTGCCTGCGCAAGATGGGGGGCGACGTCGACAATGGCTGCGAGCCGCTCGACGCCGGGTCGCTGAACCGGATGGTCGACTGAAGCTCCGGCCAGGCCCGAAGCGCGGCTCAGACGGACGCTGCGCGCAGGCCTTCGGCCGTCGCCCACAGGAAGCCGCCCCGGCCGTCGCGGGCGTCCCAGTCGGACAGCACCCAGCGGCAGGCGTCCCCATATGCGTCCGACCAACGGTGACAGGCGGGCCGATGGGTGTGGCCATGAATCATCGTGCGGGCACCGCAGGCCCTGAGCAGGGCATCGACGGCGGTTTGCGCAACGTCTGCCGGGGCCCCGGCAGCGGCCTTGTAGCGCTCGCTTTCGGTGCGCATCGCACGGGCGAAGGCAAGCCGCTCGGGCAGCGGCCTGGCGAGAAAGGCCTGCTGCCATTGCACCGAGCGCAGCCGGGTGCGCAGGTGCTGGTAGTCGGTGTCATCGGTACACAGCGCATCACCGTGGGTGAGCACGACCGGCTCGCCGAACAGATCGAAGACGCAGGGGTCGTCGAGCATGACGGCGCCACAGCGTTCGGCGAATCCGCCCTGCGGCGTGTCGCGGGCGGTATCGAGCAGGAAGTCGCGGTTGCCACGCATCAGCCACAGGCGCCGGCCGCTGGCAGCGATCCGCGCGAACTGGGTCAGTGCCTCGGCGGCGATGCCATCGGGCTGGTCGTCGCCGACCCAGGCTTCGAACAGGTCGCCGAGCAGGAAGACCTGGGTGGCCCGCGGCCAGGCCGCCGCCAGCTTCTCGAAGAAGAAGGCCGCGGTGTCGGGGTCGTGATCACCCAGGTGCATGTCGGACGCAAAGAGTCCGACGCCGTTTCCGGAAAGCATGATCGGGCTGCCTGCGCCGGCGCCGGGGCGCGACCCCCGGCAGCCGACCTCCTGGCTGCAGCTCAGTTGGCCGCGCCGATCACCGAGACCGAGTCGATCACCACAGGCTCGGTCGGGACATCGCGAAACGGGCCGACCGAGCGGGTCGGCACGGCGCGGATCTGGTTGACGACGTCCATGCCGCGGATGACCTTGCCGAACACGGCGTAGCCGAAGCCGTCTGGCTGCGGATGGTTCAGGCCGCCGTTGTCGACCACGTTGACGAAGAACTGCGAGGTCGCCGAGTTCGGGTCCGAAGTACGCGCCATGGCGACCCAGCCCGTGTCGTTCTTCAGGCCGTTCTTCGATTCGATCGCGATCGGCGCCCGGGTGGTCTTGGGCCGGGTGGCGCCTTCGTAGAAGTCGGGCGTGAAGCCGCCGCCCTGGATCATGAAGTTGCCGATCACGCGATGGAAGATCGTGCCGGCGTAGAAGCCGTCCTTCACGTATTGCAGGAAGTTGTCGACGGTGGCCGGCGCCTTGTCCGGGTACAGCTCGATGACGAATTCGCCGGCCGAGGTCTTGACCAGCACCTGGGGCTGGCTGGCAGCGGCCTCGTCGGGGGTGGCCAGCGCGAACAGCAGGGCGGCGCCGAGCAGGGGGAGTTTGCGGATCATCATGGGCTCCTGGGAAAGAAAGTACTTGAAAGAGTGTTGATGGCAGAGAGTTGATGGCAGGCCTTGGCCAGGTTGGCAGACCTTCAGCGGCTGCCGGGCAGGCGAGCGGGCGGTGTGAGGGGAATGCCCGCCAGTTCGCGGGCCGCCTCGAGCTTGACGGCGGCCGGCGACGAGGGTTCGAGGGCAACCGCGCGCTGCCAGGCGCGGATTGCCAGCTGCAGGTGCAGGTCACCGAGATTCTCATGGGCCAGCGCATAGCTGGGCAGCGCACGCACCGCGTCGTCCAGCGCGGCCAGCGCCAGATCGAGTTCGCCGCGCGCCGCGTGCAAGGCAGCGAGGTTGTTGTGCGGCTCGGGCAGCTCGGGAAACTGCGTGGCCAGTCCACGGAACACTTCGATGGCGGCACTGTCCTCGCCCTTGCCGCTGAGGATCACGCCTTTGAGGAAGCGCAGCCGGGCATCGGATGGCGATTCCTGCAACGCGACCTCGATGGCGGCCAGCGCGTCGTCGGGCCGGCCCTCGCTGGCCAGCCGCTGGGCCTGGGCAAGCGCCGTTTCAGCCGCTCGCGGATCCGACATGGCCGGTGCCGGGAACGGTTCGAGCAGCGTCTGGAAGTCTTGCGCAAAGGCGCGCGGCGCGGCCGGAAAAGCCATGCAGAAGACGGCGACCAGGGCACCGTACAGGGCGCGCCGGGCAGCCGGGCCATGAAGCCCCGGTGCTATACTGGATTGCATCCTTGCATTCTAGCAACGCATGGTCAGAGGACTGCTGCGTCTTGCGCCCCCCACATGCTTCGCCTCTACAACACGCTCACCCGCAGCAAGGAAGATTTCGTTCCGCTCGAACCCGGCCGCGTCAGGATGTACGTCTGCGGGATGACGGTCTACGACTGGTGCCATGTCGGCCACGCCCGCGTGCTGGTGGTCTTCGACATGGTGCAGCGCTGGCTGCGCGCCTCGGGCTATGCGCTCACCTACGTGCGCAACATCACCGACATCGACGACAAGATCATCCGCCGCGCGGTCGAGAACGGTGAAACGATGCGCGAGCTCACCGAGCGTTTCATCGGCTACATGCACGAGGACGCCGAGGCGCTCGGCGTGCAGCAGCCCGACCACGAGCCGCGCGCGACCCAGTACGTGCCGCAGATGCTCGGGCTGATCGATCTGCTCGAAAAGAACGGCCTGGCCTACCGGGCGCCCGATGGCGACGTCAATTTCGCGGTTCGGCGTTTCGACCGCTACGGCCGGCTCTCGGGCAAGTCGCTCGACGACCTGCGTGCCGGGGAGCGGGTGTCGGTCGATGACGCCAAGCAGGATCCGCTCGACTTCGTGCTCTGGAAAGCTGCCAAGGCCGGCGAGCCCGATGAGGCGAAATGGGCCTCGCGCTTCGGTGCGGGCCGCCCCGGCTGGCACATCGAATGCTCGGCCATGGCGACCAGCCTACTCGGGAAGACCGTCGACATCCACGGCGGCGGTGCCGACCTGCAGTTCCCGCACCATGAGAACGAGATCGCCCAGAGCGAAGGCGCGCTCGGCTGCCAGTTCGTCCGCTACTGGATGCACAACGGCTTCGTGCGGATCGACGATGAGAAGATGTCGAAGTCGCTCGGCAACTTCTTCACGATCCGCGAGGTGCTCAGGCAGTTCGATGCCGAAGTGATCCGGATGTTTATGCTGCGCGCGCACTACCGCTCGCCGCTGAACTACTCGGACGCCCATCTCGAAGAGGCGCGCCAGGCTCTGCTGCGACTGTATGGAGCGCTGGAGGCCGCCGGTCGCGCAGACGGCGAGCAGCCTGCCGACGCCGCGCCGCCCGATTGGT
>Ga0172382_10009802_pt1 | contig 12982 bp, 12 predicted proteins | sample Leawel138RmetaG_FD_122245 | JGI IMG/M metagenome (GOLD analysis project Ga0172382, IMG submission 122245) | Leachate microbial communities from a municipal landfill in Southern Ontario, Canada - Leachate well 138R metaG | ecosystem: Engineered > Solid waste > Landfill > Unclassified | place...
TCAGTGCAAATGCCCATCATGTGGCGCTGACGCGCGTCGTGAAACCGATACGATGGACACCTTTGTTGAGTCCTCTTGGTACTACGCACGCTACGCATCACCGCATTACGAAGGTGGCTTAGTCGAAAAAGCCGCTGCTGATCATTGGTTACCGGTTGACCAATATATCGGTGGTATCGAGCACGCTATTTTACACCTGCTGTATGCACGCTTCTTCCATAAGCTGATGCGTGACGAAGGTTTAGTCAACAGCAATGAGCCATTCACCAACCTGCTGACGCAAGGCATGGTGATTGCCGAAACCTACTACCGCATCCAGCCGAATGGCGGTCGCCAATGGTTTAACCCTGATGAAGTCACGGTAGAATCTGACAGCAAGGGGAAAGCTCTATCGGCGACATTGATCAGCGATGGTCAGCCTGTCGTGATTGGCGGCATTGAGAAAATGTCCAAATCAAAAAACAATGGCGTTGATCCACAAATCATGATCGACGAGTACGGCGCTGACACCTGCCGCTTATTTATGATGTTTGCTGCGCCACCTGATATGAGTCTGGAATGGTCTGATTCTGGTATTGAAGGCTCAAGCCGCTTTATGAAGCGCGTTTGGCGTTTGGCTTACAAACATATCAACGCAGGCAGCCACGATGGTTTAGACATTACGGCTTTAACTGATGCGCAAAAAGAGATTCGTCGCTCAATCCATGCCGTCATTAAGCATGCGAGCAACGACGTTGGCCAACACCAAAAATTCAACACCGCCATCGCGCAAGTGATGACACTGATGAATGTACTGGAAAAAGCCCCTGTCGAAACAGCACAAGATCGCGCGTTACTGCATGAAGGTTTAGAAACCGTTGTGTTGTTACTGGCGCCGATCACTCCGCATATTTGTCATGCGTTATGGCAGCAACTGGGTCATAGCGACTTGGTGATTGATGCCGCTTGGCCGCAAGCCGATGACAGTGCTCTAGTGCAAGACACCTTAAGCATTGTGATTCAGGTGAATGGCAAATTACGTGGTCAGATTGACGTACCTGCCAGCGCCAGCCGTGAAGAGATTGAAGCGGCGGCACGCGCTAATGACAATGTCTTGCGCTATGTCGATGGTTTAACCATTCGAAAAGTGATTGTTGTTCCGAACAAGTTGGTTAATATTGTTGCTAACTGATTGAGTTATATTTTTTTACTCACCCCTGCCTAACCTCACAACGAGGTTAGGCATAGAGGACACACCATGCTGAAACGCTCTCTTACCGTACTGGGTCTGGCTTTTTTACTGACCGCATGCGGCTTCAATTTACGCGGTACCGGCACCACACAAATGGCGCTGACCGAACTCGACTTTGCTGCCCGTGATGCATTCAGCACACTCAGCAAACAGGTTAAAGAAAGTCTGGTTCACAATAAAGTATCGGTCTCCAGCAGTGCACCTTTCACGCTCTACTTAGGTCTTGAAGAAAACAGCAAGCGCACCGCCAGTTTCACCGCGGGTACGCGCAGTGCTGAGTACACTCTGACCAGTGCTGTCAGCTATGAGTTGCGTTCTGGCAACTTGCCGGCACTGTTGAAAGACAGTGTTGAAGTACAGCGCACCTATGCTCATAACCAAGACAACGTCACCGGCTCCGGCCAAGAAGAAGCCTTGCTGCGTGAAGAGATGCGTCGTGATTTAGTCATGCAACTGATGATGCGCCTGCAAGCTATTACGCCTGCTCAATTGCAAGACTTACAGCAACAAACACAACGTCGCCAGGATGCTGAAATACAAGCTCGTGAAGCGGCAATTCGCGCACAGCAGTTCGATGAGCCACAACAATCACCGATCTCTTTACCTTAGAGCGCTAGGGTCTTGTGCAAACAAGACCCTGCCCTTGCCCTATGCGCATTTATCCTGAAAAACTAAACGGCCAACTCAAACAAGCACTGCTGCCTATTTATTTAGTCAGCAGTGATGAGCCGTTACTGGCACAAGAAACCAGTGACGTCATTCGTAGTGCCTGCCGTCAAGCTGACTACAGCGAGCGCCAAGTGTTTCATGTTGAGCGTGGTTTCGATTGGAACATCATCCGCGAAGCCAATGCCAGCCTCTCGCTATTTGCCGAAAAACGTTTACTGGAATTGCGCATTAACTCAGGTAAACCAGGCGACCAAGGCAGCCTCGTGTTACAGGAATACTTAGCACGTCCCGCTGAAGATACGGTGCTAGTAATCAATGTGCCGCGTCTCGATAGCAGCACGTTAAAGAGTAAGTGGGCCAAGGCATTAATGGACAGCCCGCTGTGCGGCTTTGTGCAACTGCCCAGTGTCAATATTGAGCAATTACCCAATTGGATTAATCAGCGTCTGGCGCAACAAGGCCTGAGTGCTGATCCTGCCGCCATTGATTTAATCGTTGCACGCACCGAAGGCAATCTGCTCGCAGCGGTGCAAGAAATTGAAAAACTTAAATTACTCAGCAACGCGACCCATCTTGATTTAGAAACCATCCAAGCCAGCATCGCCGATAGCGCGCGCTATGATGTCTTCGGCTTAGTCGATGCCGCACTCGAAGGCGATACCGAGCGTAGCTTGCGGATGTTGGCAGGTTTGCGCAGTGAAGGTGTCGACATTCCGATTATCCTCTGGGCAGTCGCGCGTGATATTCGCCAATTGGCCGCGTTAGCTCAGCAACTCAATCAAGGTACCAGTCTCGATCGCGCGCTCTCAAAAGTCTGGCCTGCCGCACGTAAACCACTGTTCAGCAAAGCGCTGAAACGTCTATCTGGCGCACAATGGCAGTTGCTACTCAAAGACGCACAACTGATCGACGAGCAAAGCAAAGGCCAAACCATTGGTGATGCCTGGGTTGGTATGGCTTCGTTACTGCTGAAGATGTCAGGCTCACGTCTACCTATTTTTCAGCATCAATAAGCGATATAGGCGAAGCGCGGCTGGTTTTTTGCTAAACTAGTCGGCTTGTTAATTGGAGCAGCCGAATGTCGGATATCTATCAGCACCGCGCCCGTAAGCGTTTTGGTCAAAACTTCTTGCACGACACAGGCGTGATTGATCGCATCATTCGTGCTATCTCTCCCCGTGAAGGCGATCGTCTGCTAGAAATTGGCCCAGGCCAAGGTGCGCTGACCGACAGCTTAGTCAGCAGCGCTGCCAAGCTCGACGTGATCGAAATCGATCGTGATTTAGTCGAAATATTGAAAGATAAATTTGCTTTATCGAAGAACTTTACGCTGCATGAAGGTGATGCGCTAAAATTTGATTTTACCCGTTTAGAGGCAGCGCCGAGCGGCCTGCGCGTGGTCGGTAACCTACCCTACAATATTTCCACGCCACTGATTTTCCACCTACTTAACAACGCCCATTTAGTCCGCGACATGCACTTTATGCTGCAAAAAGAAGTCGTACAACGCATGGCCGCGAAGCCCGGCGGTGGTGACTGGGGACGCTTGTCCATTATGGTGCAGTACCATTGCCGCGTTGAGCATTTATTTAATGTGGGTCCAGGCTCGTTTAGCCCGCCACCTAAAGTTGATTCAGCAATCGTACGGTTAACCCCCTATGCCGAACTGCCACACCCAGCTAAAGATGCCCGCGCATTGGACCGTATTGTTCGCGAAGCCTTTAATCAGCGTCGTAAAACCTTACGTAATACATTAAAAAATGTCTTATCCAACGAAGAAATCGAAGCCGCTGGTGTAGATGGCAGTTTACGCCCCGAACAATTAGATATTGCTGCGTTTGTGCGCTTAGCTGATCAACTGTCTGAGCAGCAAGCCGCAGCAGAATTACTTTGAGAAACACTATGACTGATCTGTGCGACACCATTGATATCAGTGTGAATACACGCTACTTGGCTGAGCATTCGCACCCCGAAGACAACCGCTACGTATTTGCCTATGACATCACCATTCGCAATAACGGCGACGAATCTGCACAGCTGTTAAGCCGGCATTGGATCATTACCGATGGCGACGGCAAAACCCAAGAAGTACGTGGCTCAGGTGTGGTCGGCGAGCAGCCGGTGATTGACGCCAATGATGAGTTCAGCTACAGCAGCGGTACGTTACTGGCCACTGCTGTCGGCAGTATGCAAGGCAGCTTCACTATGAAAATGCCTGACGGCGAAGAGTTTGACGCCCCGATTGCGCCCTTTAGCTTAGCCGTACCGGGAGCGCTGCATTAATGGCGACCTATGCCGTCGGTGACGTGCAAGGCTGTCTGAAGCCACTGAAATGTCTTCTTGATCGCGTTAATTTTGACCCCAGCCAAGATACGCTTTGGCTGGTCGGGGATTTGGTCAACCGTGGTCCGCAATCATTAGAGACGCTACGCTTTCTCTATTCAATGCGTGATTCCGTGATCAGCGTGCTTGGCAACCATGACTTGCACCTGCTAGCGATTGCCAACCACACCGCCCGTCTAAAAAAGAAAGACACCTTACGTGAGGTGTTGAATGCGCCAGACTGTGCCGACTTGTTGTTTTGGCTACGCCAGCTGCCGCTGATGCACCATGATGCCGAACGCCAGATCAGTATGGTCCATGCCGGTATTCCACCACAGTGGAGCATTACCGAAGCTCTAGCGCACGCAGAAGAAATGCACCGTGTGCTGCGTGATGACAGCTTATTTATCCCTTACTTAGATGGTATGTACGGCGATCAGCCCACTGTTTGGAGTGATGATCTGACCGGTATTGAACGTTTACGGGTGATCACTAATTACTTCACCCGCATGCGCTTTTGCAGCGCCACAGGTGTACTCGACTTCAATGCAAAAGAAGGCATCGATACTGCACCCAGCGGCTTTGCACCATGGTTCAGCCACCCAGAGCGTTTAACTAAGAACGACACTATTTTATTTGGTCACTGGGCTGCCCTCGAAGGCCGCTGCCCCGCACCCAACACCATTGCGTTAGATACCGGCTGCGTCTGGGGTGGAAAATTGTCGCTGTATAATATCGATAGCCAACACTTTGAACGCTGCGCTTGCCCGCCTGCAGCTTAACTATTTGCCGCCACCGAGGACTCTATGGACGTTTTTAAACGAATCAATGTTGAACAAGCAAAACAACTCTGTGCCGATGGCGCGGTAATGGTTGATATTCGTGACCACGAGAGCTTTGCCAGTGGTCACCCAGTCGGTGCAATCCATCTCGACAACCACTCTTTAGCTGAGTTTATCGCCCAAGCTGATCTGGATGTGCCTACCATTGTTATCTGCTATCACGGCCATTCCAGCCAAAGTGCAGCGACGTATTTGCACAGCCAAGACTTTAGTGATCTGTACAGCATGGATGGTGGTTTTGAAGAATGGCGGCATGTCTTGCCGGAGTTGGTTGAGCGTAGCGCTGAGTAAAGTTTCGCTTGTGCCTTTACGGCGCGATCTAGCAACAGCAAACCTAGGTTGGGGTTGCTAGATGAACCTAACATTGCTTTGCGTTGTCCCAACAAGACCAGGAAGTCAGCCATCAGGCCAGCTTTTTCTGGATAATCTGAAGAGAGGACACGTCATGAAAAAGACTGCATCAGCCCACTGGGAAGGCGACCTTAAACAAGGTAAAGGTACGATTTCGACCCAAAGCGGCGCTCTGAAAGAAAACCCCTACGGTTTCAATACTCGTTTTGAAGATGCCCCCGGCACCAATCCAGAAGAGTTGATCGGCGCGGCACATGCCGGCTGCTTCTCGATGGCTTTTTCTATGCTGCTAGGCGAGGAAAACTTTACCCCGGACAGTATCGATACTAAAGCCACGGTAACCCTGGAAAAACAAGATGATGGTTTTACCATTACTGCCGTGCACTTGCAGATGCAGGCACGCATTCCAGGTATTGATCAAGCTAAGTTCGAAGAAATAGCAGGCAAAGCCAAAAGTGGCTGCCCTGTATCCAAGCTGCTCAATGCAGACATCACGCTGGACACCACGCTGCAAAGCTAAAGTGTAAAGGGTGCCTGTATGTAGGCACCCTATTTGTTCAATAGGCTTAGCCAACAACCCTCATCGCACTATTTCTTGGTGCCCATTACAAGCAATAGACCACCGGCAAAGATTGCCGCAATTCCAGCCCACATTGGAATGTTAACGGTTTCTTTTTCTTTTGCCGTCAGTTCAACGGATCCCAACTTGACCACTGTTGTGTCTTTTGTATAGCTAAATCCGCCATAAGCAAGACCGAGCGTGCCTGCGATAATCAAAGCGATTGCCATCATTCTAACTGTATTCATGTCATAACTTCCTTGGTTATATGTTCAAACCTCAGCGCCGAAGGTATCTGGGTGAACGGGTTTCAACTCATTAAAGCATGGTTTGATCTGCCTGTAACACTAACAATTCTATACTCTGCATACGTGGCTTTTTAGCCATCCACTCTGATCTGTCAAAGAGGCATAAACCCACAGTAACTTGCACCCTATCAGTAACGTCAAACAAGCCCGTTTTTATGCGGCTCAAGCTATAGTTTCGATGTTCAATAACCCAATGATTATTTTTTATACGTAACTCAGAGTTAGATAACGTTTAAGAGGCCACCCTCTCCCTTACTTAACCTGGCACATCATCCTTGCTCACGCCCTTCTCTGCCGATAGTCTTTTTGCCTCAGCCTGCTCCTCACCGTTGGCCATCAGTCCTTCTTGATTAACAGACTCGTCAGGCTCATAGACCAGAACGGTAAACAGCGAAAAGTGATCCGAGCCAATCGACGGCAAACGTTGTATATTTTTAACCGTAAAGTACGTGCTATGAAACAGGTGATCCAATGGCCAGCGTAAAAAAGGAAAGTTTACGTGGAAAGTATTGAACATACCTCGTCCGACACGCGGATCAAGTAAGCCGCTAATTTTACGAAAAAGTCGCGTTGTCGCTGACCAAGCAACATCATTGAGGTCACCTGTTACGATCACCGGCTGTTCAGTCTCGGTGACACTTCGAACAATGGTAATTAACTCAGCGTCGCGCTCTGTCGACTCAGTATTTTCAGTCGGGCTGGGTGGCGCAGGATGAACAAAGTGTACCTGCACTGTATCGCCGCTACGCAACTGCAAACATACGAGCCAATCGTGCGCAGTCAAGCATGCCGTTCATACAACGCAGGTTTATTAACTTGGACGGCGCTGTATTATAAGGTTCTAATACGCACCTCACTTCAGGCCAAACCCAACCGTGCTGCCAATCGACGCCATTCTCCCGCAACTCAAACAAACCCTCGAGCAAGTCACCACGGTATTGCTGCAGGCACCGCCGGGTGCCGGTAAAACCACGCGTGTACCGCTGGCGTTACTCGATGCCTCTTGGCGTCAAGGTCGTAAGATTTTGATGCTGGAGCCGCGGCGTTTGGCGGCGCGTACAGCAGCCAATTTTATGGCGCGGCAGTTGGGTGAAAAAGCCGGACAAACCGTCGGTTATCGCACCAAGCTGGATAGTCAGATATCTGCAACAACGCAGATTGAAGTGGTCACTGAGGGCATTCTGACTCGCCTGATTCAAAGCGATCCGATGCTGGAAGACTACGCCGCGGTATTGTTTGATGAGTTTCATGAGCGCTCACTGCATGCCGATTTAGGCCTGACCTTGGTGCGCGAATCGCAGCAAGCATTACGCGAGGATCTGCGCCTGCTGATTATGTCGGCCACTTTGGATACTGCGCCGATTGCCAAAATCCTCGGCGATGTGCCAATTATTAGCAGCGCAGGTCGCGCTTTTCCGGTGGATGTATTTTACCGTCCTGTGCGGACACAACATCACAGTCGCAGCATTATTGATCCAATCGTTGCAGTGATTCACCAAGCACTCGCAGAACAAGAGGGTTCCGTGCTGGTGTTTTTACCCGGCGCTGGAGAAATCCGCCGCGTGGAAAATCAGTTACGCGGACAGGTTGCCGACAATGTGCTGATTGCACCTCTATACGGCAATCTCAAAGCAGATGAACAAGATCGTGCTATTTCTCCGCCTGCAGCAGGCATTCGTAAAATAGTACTGGCCACCGCGATTGCCGAAACCAGTCTAACTATCGAAGGCGTACGGGTGGTGATTGATAGTGGTCAGCAGCGCCGCGCAGTGTTCGACCCCAATAGCGGCATGACCCGACTGATGACTGGACGCGTTTCCAAAGCCTCTGCCGAACAGCGCAAAGGCCGCGCTGGACGTATCGAGCCGGGCGTATGTTATCGACTCTGGAGTGAATCCGAACAAGCCGCGCTCGCCGAATTTACTCCGCCAGAAATCCAAGAAGCCGATCTCGTTTCACTGGTGTTGGAACTGGCGCAATGGGGCACGCGTGATCCAGCACAGGTCGCGTGGATTGATGCGCCACCAGCGGCACATTGGAGTCAGGCTACAGATTTGCTGCAATTGCTCGGCATGCTCACCAGCGACGGCGCGATTACTGAACATGGTAAGGCCGCACGCAATCTCGGTATTCATCCGCGTTTGGCCAATATGGTCTTGCGCGGTCGTCAGATTGGCCTCGGCCAGCCTGCGGCAGAATTGGCTGCGCTCTTGGGTGAACGCGACCTGCTCGGAGCCAGTGCCGGTGCCGATATGCACGAACGGCTACAAGTGCTGCGTGGTGAGTCGAAACAGCATCGAGTTGATCCGCCGCGCTTGAACGCAGTGCGCCAAGACGCCAAGCGACTGATGATCAAAAATAACGATACAGTAAGCATGCCAACAGATACCGAAACCGGTCGTTTGTTAGCTCTGGCCTATCCTGATCGAGTTGGCCAGCGCCGAGCAGGACAATCCGCGCGTTATCAACTCAGTAATGGCAAAGGCGCATCGCTGCGTGAAGATGATCCACTGGTGCGCTATGACTGGCTAGTGGCGGCCGATCTGGATGGAAAAACTCGCCAAGCCACCATTTATCTCGCTGCGCCGGTCAATCTCGCTGATCTAGAGCAGGATTTATCGGCACTGATTACTGAAAGTGAAGAAGCGCTGTGGGACGATAAGCGCGGCACCGTGGTAGCCCGTCACGTGCGCAAACTTGGCCAGCTGATTTTGGCCGAGAAAGAACTAGCCAAAGCTGATCCCGCGCTGATCCAACAAGGTCTGCTCAACGCCGTACGCAAAAATGGTTTGCACAGTCTCAACTGGACGGATAGCGCAACGCAGTGGTGCGCCCGCGTGAAATTACTGGCAAAAGTGTTCCCCAACGAATGGCCGGATGTCAGTGACGAGGCATTGCTGGCCAGCTTAGAAGATTGGCTGCTGCCCTTTCTCACTGATATGCGCCGCTGGTCAGACTTGAAAAACCTGAATCTATCCGACGCGCTACACAGCCTGCTGACCTATCAGCAACAACAGCAGCTCAACGCATTGGCGCCGACCACGCTGACCATCCCCATCGGCCAACAGGTGAAGCTCGACTACACCGCAGAAAACGGCCCAGTATTGGCCGCTAAGTTACAGGCTTTATTTGGCTGGACCGACACGCCCAAAGTGGCAGACGGTAAAGTCGCCGTCGTTATTCATCTGCTCTCACCAGCGCAACGACCTTTAGCAGTCACCGCTGATTTGAATAACTTCTGGCGCAATGTTTACCCAGAAGTGCGCAAAGATATTCGTGGGCGTTACCCCAAGCATCCTTGGCCGGAAGATGCTTTAACGGCACAAGCACAACAAGGCGTTAAAAACCCCAAACCTAGGCCATAAGGCAGAGCTTTAGCGAGGTTTACGCCCGCCGCCACTCATAGCGGATATCAGTACAATCACCACAAACAAGAGCAGTAGCACGACAAAACTCAGCGTGATGCCGTAGCGGCCATTCAATGTATTAATGATCGGCTCATGCTGACGAGCAGGATGAACTAACAGCGCTATGTCATCACCTACCGACAACGACCTCAGTTCACCGATAAAATCGAAACCCCCCAAGCGCGTTTCAAATTGATAACTCTGCTCCTGCAGCTGATAGCCAATCCTATAGCCTTTATACACTGTGCCGATCACCTGTCCCATCACTGGCTGCATGTCGGAATTTCTTGATGCTTCCCATGCATAAGACCCAGCACAGACAAACAACAACAGAATAAAGATCCGCGTCATAGCGCCGCGTACCGATGCATTCATAAATGCCTCGACCTGATTGAGTTGACTCACACCTATTAATAAACAGCCCAAGGTTGCTCCCCGACGACGAGGCAACATTGGGCTGGCAAACATCAACACTTCACTGACTAAAGTAGGTCAGTCAGTTTGACTGTTACAAAACTGACTCGATCGCCTGTGTTATAGACTTATCTTCAGGACTGACAGAACTGCCGAAAGACTTAACCACGTCACCCTTGGCATTCAGCAGATATTTGTTGAAGTTCCAGCGTGGCGCCTTGGCCTGCTGATTAATGTGCGCGAACACCGGTGTCGCATTGGCACCAGTCACAGGACCTGGGGCAATCATGGTAAAGGTCACGCCAAAATTCTTGAAGCAAATCGTCGCGGCCTCTTCTTCAGTTTTTGCTTCCTGATTAAAATCATCACTGGCAAAACCCACCACCACTAAGCCGTCCTTGCCATAACGCTCGTGCAAAGCTTCAAGTCCTTTAAACTGCTTAGTAAAGCCACAGAAGCTGGCGGTATTCACCACCAACATTGGCTTGCCCGCGGCAAAGTCGCACAAATTAACCGTATCTTTGGAATGCAGTTTAGGTAAATCGTGGTCCAGAAACGCTGGGCATGCCACGGTTTCATCCGCGAACGCGGACGTAGATCCTAGTGCCATCATTAACGCAGCACTGAGTAGTAATCTCAACATAGCCTATCCCCTGTTATTTCATCATTTAGAGTAGAGCACGTTACGCTAGACCGCGATCAACACTGAGTCATCGCGGTTTGGTCCATTTAAGCACAACGGCAAGAACATGACCTGTATTTTAACGCGTGTCTTTTATGTCGCTTATACCTTTGCTGAATACAGAAAAAGAGAGCATAAAAAAAGGCACCAAAGAGGTGCCCTTTTGTGTTTTACAAGCGGCAATTAGCTAACGAATCGCGCCCGCGCGGCATGCAGCTTTTTAAAGCTATCGAGCAGACGCAAATGCTTATCCAACCCTTCCAGTTTCATACTGGTCGGCGTTAAGCCAGAGAAACGCACAGTGCCCGTCACTGAACCCATTACTGCGTCCATGCGCTCTTCGCCAAACATGCGACGGAAAACCGGCTCATAATCATCCATATCCAGATCATCATCCAACGCCACTTCCAGCACCGCATTCATCGCCTGATAGAACAACTCACGCTCTACTGTGTTGTCATTAAACTGCAGGAATTCCTCAACCAGCTCCAAGGCTTCTTCCAGTTGATTCAAGGCCAAATAAATCAACAGTTTCAGTTCTTGAATCGTCAACTGACCCCACACCGTATTGTCGTCAAACTCCACGCCAATCAAGGTGGTGATATCAGTGTAGTTATCCAGCTCGCTTTCTTCGAGACGCTCCACCAGCGCTGCCAACTCATCATCATCGAGGCGGTGCAGATTGAGAATATCTTCACGGAAAAACAGCGCTTTATTAGTGTTATCCCAGATCAAATCATCGATCGGATACACCTCGGAATAATCCGGTACCAGAATCCGGCAGGCCGTCGCACCAAGATGCTCATACACCGCCACGTAAGCTTCTTTGCCCATTTCTTCCAGCAGACCAAACAGCAGCTCAGCTTCCTGCGCATTGCTGTTGTTGCCGCCATCGGTGAAATCCCACTCGACAAAGTCGTAATCGGCTTTTGCGCTAAAGAAACGCCACGACACCACACCGCTGGAATCAATAAAGTGCTCAACCGAGTTGTTCGGTTCAGTCACCGCATGGCTAGAGAACGTGGGGCGCGCTAAATCATTCAAGCCTTCAAAACTGCGGCCCTGCAACAGCTCAGTCAGACTGCGCTCCAGCGCCACTTCAAAACTTGGATGCGCACCAAAGGAGGCAAACACACCGCCAGTACGTGGATTCATTAAAGTGACGTTCATCACCGGGAACTGACCGCCGAGCGACGCATCCTTCACCAACACCGGAAAGCCCTGCTCTTCGAGCGCTTCAATACCCGCGAGAATACTTGGGTACTTGGCCAACACCTCACGCGGTACTTCTGGCAAGGCCATTTCGCCGGTCAGAATCTCGCGTTTTACTGCACGCTCAAAAATTTCCGACAAGCACTGCACCTGCGCTTCTACCAGCGTATTACCAGCACTCATACCGTTGCTGAGAAACAGGTTTTCAATCAAGTTGGATGGGAAATACACCACCTCACCATCAGACTGACGCACATAGGGCAGCGAACAAATACCACGCTCGATATTGCCAGAGTTGGTGTCATACAAATGCGAGCCGCGTAGCTCGCCATCCGGGTTATAAATTTCTAGGCAACGCTCGTCGAGAATACCTTTTGGTAGCTCATCCTTCGGACCCGGCTGAAACCACTTTTCATTCGGGTAATGCACAAACGCCGCATTGGCGATGTCTTCACCCCAGAACTGGTCGTTGTAAAAGAAGTTGCAGTTGAGACGCTCAATAAACTCGCCCAACGCCGAGGCCAGCGCGCTCTCTTTGGTTGCGCCCTTACCGTTGGTAAAACACATCTGTGAATGCGCATCGCGGACATGCAGCGACCACACATTGGGGACAATATTGCGCCACGAAGCAACTTCAATTTTCATCCCGAGGCCAGCCAAAATGCCCGACATGGTCGCGATGGTTTGCTCCAAAGGCAGATCTTTACCCGCAATATAAGTGCTAGCACCGTCAGCCAGCGAAGTGCCCAGCAACGCCTGCGCATCAGACTCAAGATTATCCACAATCTCAATCACAAACTCAGGCCCAGTTTGCACCACTTTTTTAACCGTACAACGATCAATAGAGCGCAGAATGCCTTGACGGTCTTTGTCGGACATATCGGCCGGCAGCTCAACCTGAATTTTAAAAATCTGTTTGTAGCGGTTTTCAGGATCGACAATATTGTTCTGCGATAGACGAATGTTTTCCGTCGGAATATCGCGA
>Ga0172382_10009803_pt1 | contig 12981 bp, 20 predicted proteins | sample Leawel138RmetaG_FD_122245 | JGI IMG/M metagenome (GOLD analysis project Ga0172382, IMG submission 122245) | Leachate microbial communities from a municipal landfill in Southern Ontario, Canada - Leachate well 138R metaG | ecosystem: Engineered > Solid waste > Landfill > Unclassified | place...
AAGAGCTCATCGGCCACTCGATGGGAAGCCGAATGACGAAAGCGTTCACCCACACGGCACTCGATCGTGCGGTTTAATATCGCGGACGGGAAACTGTTACGATAACGCTCCGTTGGCAGCCCCCAAGGCCCGGATAACTACCGTCCCGTAGCCGTCACCAAGCTGGCCTGTGGCCCCTTATCTCCCCGGGACTCTACAAAACTAACGGTATCTCCTACGCTGAGTTTGCTGAAGCCGGGGTGGGCTACACTGTTTTCATGAAAATATATTTTGCGCTTCTCAGGGGTCATCAGGAAGCCGTATCCTTCATCTCTGAAAATCTTGGTAACGGATGCAAACGGCAGGTCTCCGACGGGCTCTCGCGACTCTCTCAGGCGCTCTGAATACCTCTTTACTTGCCGATCTGCCAAGTCGAATGCACCGTTGACTGCCACGTAGATATCAACAAAATCGTCATGCTCCGTGGGTTCACGGGACACGACCAGTTCCTCGCCGGGAACGCTGATTACAATGCTCACGCGATGATTCAGAACGTCGTACTGCAGAGTCCGGTTGGGAACTTCCAGCGTGACACGACACGAAATAATACCCTGAAAGTACTGCTTCAGTTTCTCGACGCGCTCGCGCACGACCTCTTCTACCTGATCCGAACGCTCGGCATTTCTAAAATCGATTTCCAATTGTACTTGCATAATCCACCTCCCGAGGACAACGCCGCGATCAAGATTCCAGCTGTTTCGCACCGGATAAAACCTACTTTTTTTGCAACCAGTTTAACAAATATCATCCTCCGATGATTATCATCCTGCTGTCAACAAGGGCAGGTAGAATCCGTCAAGATAGAATCCGCAAGTATTCAAAGGACACGGGCTTGCTTTTGTACGAGCTGTCAGCGAGCCGGCCGCAGCGTTCCCCGCAAACGCGCTGCACTCACAACCAGCGCATCCCACCACGACAGACTGTACCGGTTGTGAAAGTGAAACGCGTATTCCATGCATACCTGGATAGTCGTCCGACCCCTACCCTGATCCCATAGCGTCTCCATCCTCCGTTCCGCGATCCGCTGGTTGGTACCGTGCGAGGAATCCCGGCTATACACCAGGACGTTGGTATCGACAAAGACCCTATCAGTTTTTTTTGATTGAACCATCCGGTTCTCTGGTGTTGCCAAATGCAGGAAGTGGAAAGGGCCACCCGCCTCGGGGGGCTCCCGGTGCCGGGCTAAGTACGGTCAGTCATCCCAGAATGCGGCGGGGTAATGGTCGCGGATGGTCCGGTCCCGGGTGAGGAGTGGCCGGTCTGATACCATCGCCGCGGAGGTGATCAGTCGATCGAAGGGGTCTCTTGTCCAGGAGAGCCCCAGGGCCTTCCGGGTAACTACAAGATACGGTGTGTCGTCCGGGGCGAGACCAATACGGTCGGCAAGGTATGGAAAAATTACCTCCGGCCCCACAGAAATGCGGCCAATCTCGTGAAGATACTGCACTTCCAGCTCCACAACTGGTGAATACACAAGCCGACTGTGGTCCAAAGCGGCCCGGGCACGTGACGGAAAAGGGCCCTGTTTTCCGGCATATAGCTGGACGATAACGTGGGTATCCAGATGGAGAATCACACGTCGCCCTGGAATGAAGGGTCACGATCCGGTGCGTCCAGCTCGGGCTCCCCGTCCCAGATGCCGTCCCAGGGTCCCTCAATTTCGCCGAGGATCACGTCGTGAACCTCCAGGCGGTCCCAGATGGTCCCCCGTTTGTCCGGGACGATACGCACTGTCCCGCCTTTCCGTGCGATCTCTACGGGCTCCCCGGTTTCCAGTACGGTATCGATAATGCGGTACAGGTTCTGACGGAGTTCCGTTGCCGATATTTTCATACGTACATAGTACTATGGTGTACGTACGCTTGCAACAAGAATTTATCTGGACTGTATAGCAGTGATGTAAGATTGAGCAGGCACCATTTTAGACCTTTCGGTCGACCGACGTGTTAAGCAGTCTGTACGGATTATCCGACTCAAACAGCTTTCTGAAATAACTCGTGTCTTTGATGTAACCGATCCTTATCCCGTAGATCCGCTTTCCGGTGTGGCAGAATAATTTTCATCCCGTCAATCTCCTGCACCCCGTGTTTCAATATCGGTCCATCTGTCTCCAGTAAAATATCTGGTCGGACATGCGCCTGGTAGTCCGGTGAAATTCCGAAGATATCCCTGTCACACCAATTGAGGTGAACGTCTCCGGGCGGGGCGATCTCTGAATTTGTTGATTGAACCATCCGGGATGCAGGGTGTCGGTGCGGTCCAGTAGGTCCGCACCTGATCCGTGCAACGGCCACGAAGTGGCCTTGCGACCAGGCCGGTTCTCTGGTGTTGCCAACCCCAGGAAGTGGAAAAGGCCACCCGCCTCGCGGGGCTCCCGGTGTCTGGATCTCCGGTGGAATCTTTTTTGATCGGGAATTTATGCGGAAACCGTAGGTATAGATTCGAGTTCCTTGGAGATCACCCTTTCTTCTTCCTCGATATCGAAATCACCTTGAAGTCCCATCCAAAACCGCGCACTCATCCCAAAATACTTCGCCAGTCGAAGAGCCGTATCTGCTGTAACCCGCCGTCTTCCTCTAATGATTTCCGAAATTCGTGTCTGTGGGATACCTGTATCTTTCGACAATCGATAGGCGCTAATCCCCATCGGATCAAGAAATTCTTCTTTCAGGACTTCTCCCGGATGAATATTCCGTAATTTTTCCATATCATACTCCTAGTGATAGTCGACGATTTCGACGTTGTACGCATCACCATCTTCCCATGTAAAACAAATTCGCCACTGATCGTTTATTCGAATACTGTATTGCCCAATCCGATCATGTTTCAATTTCTCCAAATGATTACTGGGCGGTATTCTTAATTCATTTATCGTGCCCGCGTTATTCAAGATACGCAGCTTACGACGTGCAGTATTCTGGATATCAGGAGGGAGTTTTTTCGCTTGGTGGCCATACCAGATTTCCTCCGTCGGGTTTGAAGCAAACGATCTAATCACAAGAAATACTACCGTATAACAATAGTATTGTAAAGCATTAGTATGGTCTGACCGTACTTTTCTGCGTGATCGACGTTAAATGCATCTGTCTATTCTCTACGTGATGGTTCCATCTCTGAATTTCCTGATTGAACCATCCGGGATGCAGGGTGTCGGTGCGGTCCAGTAGGTCCGCACCTGATCCGTGCAACGGCCACGAAGTGGCCTTGCGACCAGGCCGGTTCTCTAATGCTGCCAACCGCAGGAAATGGAAAGGGCCACCCGCCTTATCCAGCATTCTTTATTCTTTTTGGAACAGCTTGCATATGTAAACCGAGTGCTTCAATTATTTTTAAGACTGTCGAAAGCTCTGGGTTTCCGGACGGTGACAGAGCTTTGTACAAACTTTCTCGACCGAGACCCGTATCTTCAGCAATTTTTGACATACCTCTAGCGCGTGCGATATCGCCAAGCGCAGCAGCTACTCTGGACAAGTGGGAACGGTTTCGCTTCGTTCCAGCCGAGACGGGTGTTGATCTCGGTGATGCTGATCCCCGCCGCCAGTACGTTAAGTAGAGGCTCGTTTTGCTTTGGTACGGATTAGAACAATTATTTGCTTCGGATTATCCATAGCAGGCTGACGGACGCCGCCGTTGGACCTTGATGCATACAAGAATTGTATGGAGAATGAGCGCATGGCCGACAAGACGACTACGGTGAACATATCCTTCCGCCAGGACCTGCTCAAGCAGATCGATGAGGTGGCCCGCACCGAGTCGCGCTCGCGCTCGGAGCTCGTTCGAGAAGCGGCGCGCATGTACATCCAGCGGAAGCGGAGGATGGACTCAGCAATCGAATCCATTCGAGAGACAGTCCGTGAGCGCGGGATTACCGAAGAGGATGTTGCAGCAGAAGTCGCCGCGGTTCGCGCTGAACGGGCGCAGCGTAGGTCGTGATCGTAACAGTAGATACCAACGTCCTTGTGTCCGGTGTGTTCTTTGGTGGTATTCCTGGCACGATCGTGACTGCGGCGCGGGAAGGGGTTTTCACGCTCGCGATGACCCCACTCCTTCTGAGTGAACTCCGAGGAGTGTTGTCGAGGGAAAAGTTCGGGCTCAATCCGGATGCGGTTCAGATACTGATGGACGGCATGGAGGCCTCCTCTACGATAGTGCACCCCGGCAAACGCTATCGGGTGGTAGAGCGCGACCCAGATGATAATGCTGTGGTCGACTGCGCGGTCGAGTCCGGCTCGTTGTTCATTGTCAGCGGTGACTCTCACCTAACCGAGATGGATGTGGTCCAAGGAATCACGGTGGTCACGCCGAGGCAGTTCGTCGATCGTCTTAAGCTGGGCTAGCCCGCAACAAGCCAACAGAGCAACGAGCCAAACCGGGACGAGCGAAACTGGGGCGGATCTCAGCGAAACTCGGAACATCGGTCATCTTTCATGACACCTCCCTGCGAAGTCGGCGGTTCTCGGCTTCCACATCCCGATCTTCTCGGCTGAAAAGTTGTGCATCCTGGAGCTCTCGTCGCCATCGGCTTATCTGGCCTCTGCTCAATCCAAGTTCTGCTTCGACCTGGATAGGTTTGTCACTGTCGCCCGCCAAAGCAATCACGTGTTCCTTGAACTCCTCGATGTACCGTGTTTTCCTCTCTCTGTTCTTCATTTCTGCTCCCCTTCAAGTAGTACAGGAACCTTCAAATGCCTGTCTACTTTTTCGGGGTAAAGCCCACATCTAGCTTCATAGCGCTCTCCAACTGCGCCATCCCAGGAGCGTAGCGACGCGAAGGCGTCTGGTGAGTGCCCCATGTTATGTGGCAATCACCTTTACACCGGGGCGTCCGATCTCTTTTACGAGCCGGTGCCCAAGTTCGGTAAGTTTGGCCGCAGAAGTCGTTTCACACGTCCAAACAATCACGACGTTCCAACCAAGAAATTCTAATTCTTTAAAAGCCTGTTGATCGCGTCTACGATTCTTCTCAATCTTTGCTAACCAAAAGTCCGTGTTGCTTTGCGGCAGCTTTCCTCGAGGACAGTCGTGTCCATGCCAAAAGCACCCGTTGACGAAAACAACGGTTGAATACTTTGGAAGTACAATATCCGGGGTGCCGGGTAGATCAGACCGATGTAGACGGAATCTATAGCCAAGTCGATGAAGAAGCGACCTAACGAGGAGTTCCTGCCGCGTATTCCGGTTTTTTACTCGAGACATAATCTCGCGCCGCTTCTTCTCCGGGAATACATCCATGTATTGATACATTGTGGGTACAAGCCCACATCTTGTAAACCTGGTCGGCTACTGCCTTGGCGAGCAAAGGCGGTACGGCATTCCCAATCTGCCTGGCGATTTCAATCTTGGACCCGGTGAAACGGAATTTGTCGGGAAATGACTGAAAGCGAGCGGCCTCGCGGTGGGTGATCGGGCGATGTTGCTCGGGATGCAAGTATCGACCTTTTTCCGGTTTGAAAAACTCTGTCCTGATCGTAAACGCCGGACGTGCCCACCAAAGTCTACCGAACAAATCGGTGCCGCCCGACGGCTTGTTGATCCAACACTGAGGCGTGAGATCGGGAGCAACTCGCTGCAAGTCAAATCGGTTCATTCCTTCATCCGGAATGGCTCGGTATCTCGCTCTACTTAGTTCGGTGGGATTTCGGCCGAAATGCAAGTCTAGCGGCGGATCGATATCTCTTATCTCCGTTCCCACCGGTGCAGGAAGGTCGCCGATCGCGTCAGACACCGACCGCCATGGCTCTGCATCGGCTCTATATGTACCACCAAGGACAGTTAGTTGCTCGGGCCGTTTGTTCGGGTCATAGTGGGACCGAAGGGGCGGGAAATACCCATTCGGATTCTGGTCCTTCGAACCGATAATGAACGCTCGTTTCCGTGTTTGAGGGACACCGTAATCTGCGGCGACTAGTAACCCTGACCATACTTGGAAATCCCGCTTGGTCGCCCATTCTTCAATCTCTTTATGTTCCAACGAACCAAGGAGTTGGGGCACGTTTTCCATTACGAACATCCGGGCTCCGCTGGCGTCAACAATTTGCATAAATGGGATCCATAGTTTCTTTCTCGGATCATCCACCCGTTTTTTGTTGAGAAGGCTGAAGCCTTGGCATGGTGGTCCGCCGACTACTACGTCAGCCCGCGGGACCTGAAAATCGGAAGCATCGACGATGTCGACAATATCGCCGGGAGTACACACTCCCCGGAAGTTAGTATTATAGGTGTTCGCTGCATATTGGTTGAAATCGTTAGCCCAGACAGTCTCAAATGGGTGCTCGCTCAACCATTCAAAACCGATTGAAAGTCCGCCGGCGCCGGAAAACATGTCAATCAGTCTCAATGTTTTACTCATTTCCTACCTCAAAAATTACTATACGCATGTTACCCTAACTTGTCGAGTTTATGAACTTCATCATGGCATACGTTGCACAGCGTTTGGAGATTGTCCAATTCGTTTGATCCGCCGGCCACGTGGTGAATCACATGATGAAGCTCCAGGAACCTTGGACCACTTGGATTCCAATCGTCGTATGTCCATCCACAATTCCGGCAAGCGTACTTATCGCGTTGAAGGGCCCGGCGACGAGTCGTGTCGCTGATGTTACGGTCATGAGCCGGGGCTTGGCGATCTTCCTCCAACACATATACACCGATCGGTAGATTTGGGTTACCGGATTGGCGGGTTAATACGGGCCACCCTTCTTCAGTCCGCAATTCTCGAGTTCGACGCGCCCATTCGGTACTCTGTGCGATGTAACTCAGTTCCTCTCCCGTAACCTGTTTGCCGACATTTGCACGCAAGTATTCAAGAATTTTCTGTCGACCTCCGCCTGGCCCCTTACGAATCTCATTCGCAACATTCCAGCGGTGAGCGGCATCACGATCCTGTACCACATCGATCAGCACGTAGTCGTTTGGCGCCAAATCGTCCAAGGCGATGTCACTTTCGCCGAGTTCCTCGGCAATGATCATCTGAGAAGCCGTCATACCGGTGATGATCTTCCAGCCGAACTCGACTCGCAGTTCTCGAACACGTCGGGCCCATTCGCTGATCCCGGCAACTACGGCCAGCTCTTTTTCACTAATTACTGTTCGAGGATACTCCAAAAAATACGCTAAAAGACGATCCCGTGCTGACTTTTGGAGGCCGTTGGCTACCAAGGACTTTCCGATTTGCCGAATTGTGTCGAATGCAGGAACGAGCGCTATGACTCGCCTCCTAAGGTCTCCGGAAATGGACTGTTTCTCGAACTCCTCGAGGATTTTACGAAGTTCAAATAACAAATCGTTGGTTTGGTTCATATCGACAATAGAATCATACCATCCGATGATGGATGATTGCCACCGTGTTGTGCCTTGACCGGTGGATACAACATGACTATAGGACCGATATTCTGGGACGTTTCGCGATAGCTATCATATTGCCGTTGTTGTGATTGTATGGTTTCTGAGGCGGAGCATCCAACCGGTGATGGCCAATCATTATCCCAGCGTTTCGATTTCATCCAACCGTTAAGGCTGCTTAACGGTGGGCTCACCTGCGCTCTCAGAGGAGTACAGCGGCGGCTATGATGAACGTCTCGGGATGGGGAGGTCTCTGAATTTCTTGATTGAACCATCTGTCCGGTTCTCTGGTGCTGCTAACCGCAGGAAGTGGAAAGGGCCACCCGCCTCGGGGGGCTCCCGGTGCTTGGGCTGTCCGCTTTACCATCTTGGCGCCAACGGTGATTCCTTCCCGTTCGGCACGTACCCGCCTTATCCAGCATTCTTTATTTTTTTTGGAACAGCTTGCAAATGTAATCCGAGTGCTTCAATTATTTTTAACACTGTTGAGAGTTCCGGGTTTCCGGACGGTGACAGAGCTTTGTACAAACTTTCTCGACCGAGACCCGTATCTTCAGCAATTTTTGACATACCTATAGCGCGTGCGATATCGCCAAGCGCAGCAGCTATTAGTGCTGTGTCATTTTCCTCTAATGCCGCTTCCAGGTAAGCTGCAATATCTTCTTCGGTATCGAAATGCTCTACGGGATTCCATAAAGTCGTGTTTTCTTTTTTCATTTTTAATCCTCCACTAATCGGGCCAGTTCCTGTGTTTTTTCGATATCCTTTTTTGAGCGTATCTTCGGGGATACAGGTTGTCAACATGTATGTTTTTTCCTCGCCGTGAAGCTGGATGGCCATTTCGCCCGTCTACCTCAGTCCCCCTGCGGCGGGCCAACTGTGACTACCCGACCACAGCAGTCGAAGCTCTGGATAAGTGGGAACGGTTTCGCTTCGTTCCAGCCGAGACGGGTGTTGATCTCGGTGATGTTGATCCCCGGCGCGAGTGCCGTAAGTAGGAGATAGTTTTGCTTTGGTACGGATAAGAACAATTATTTGCTTCGGACGATCTATAGCAGACAACTGGAGCGACATTGTTATGCTGACGAACTATCTGAAATATTCAGTTGACGCATGACTGCTCTGATTTCCTCGATCCGCTGAACCATTTCGTCCGGGGCGACTTCCGCAGTCCGATGGATAATCTGATTCCTGAATGTGCGCAGATTGTCGATTCGTTCGGTTCTCAAGAGCCACTCGATTGCCTGCGGTACTCCAAAACGCCGCTCGTCGGCGGAGCTAGCTCGTTGTCGGATATTCGATTCAAAGCGAGACCAAAGTTGTACGAAAGTACCGATATCTCCAGGACGGGCCATCCTCTCTTGGAGGTCCTTTAATCCGCGAATCGCGTGTAGAACTTGATCGTCGCCATCAGGAAAGAGCTGTTCTTCGGGTATCGCACCAAAGCCTTTACCCAAAAAGATGCAGCCGTCGGAATCTCGAATTTGATTATAAGTCGACGATTGAAATATAGTTCGGGTTTCTCATCGTAGTCGTCCGTGACGTCCAGAGTTGCCGCCACGTACCCTTCCTGAAAATGAGGACGAAGTGCCTCGGGAGGCGAAATGCTCAAAAGCCTGACGTTTACCAGCTCCTCCTCGGCGTCCATGCCGATTCAGACCAAGCAACAGACACGTGAACCGTCGTGTTATGTCTCACGTGTTCTCACGGCGTATATGAATTTCAGTTACCGCTCCTAACGCGTGAGCCACTCTCTTCAAAAACGCCAAAGATAGATTCCGATAATTTCCCGATTCGAGACGGGCGATCGCCGGTTGTGACGTGCCGACCCGAGACGCCAATTCTTTCTGGGTCATGTTCGCCATCTTTCTGAGAGCGATGACTTCTTTCGCGACTTCAAACTCTTCCGTTGTTTCTTCATATTCCCGTCGGAACTCATCATCACGAAGTTCTTCCTCCAGGAGTTCGTCGTATCTTTTCGTATCCATCATTCCTTTACCTCCAAATACTGCGTCTTAATCCTCAGTGCGCGTTCAATTTCTCGACGATCCGTTTTGTCCGTTTTCTTGACGAATCCTGATGTCACGACGAAAACACATTCGTCCTCGAAAAAATAAACCAATCGACAAATGTTCGATCCAAGTCGAACCCGTAACTCACTCAGATCCGATCCGACCAGTTTGCGGGAATGGGGCATTGGCAGTTCAGGTCCAAACTGTTTCAATAATTCGATTGATCGAAACGCTTTCGCCCGCATTTTCGCGTCGAGAGAACGCAGAAATACAATTACCGGTTCAAGTAGAAGAACTTCCCATTCCAAGAGGAATTATACCACAATTGATATTAAAAAGATATCAATATTGTGATTTCCGTATTGGTTTCCGTTTTTCATTTTAGATTTGTCGGTCAGTGGTGTTTTTTCCTGACAGCCGTGAGCTCTGCAAAGTGATTCCCTTTTTATTGAGAGTCACTGCATTTCAGATAAAGTCTGAAGCCTTCACTGTTCAGGTGAAGTTGTTTTCGTGAGACATAACGCCAAAGCTCATCGGCGGCAATGGAGCGCAGCGGAATTGCCGTCCGAGTGCAGCGCCTTGTTATGCCTGCTGTTCATCCCAAGGCTGCCCTCTTGTAATGAAGAACACCATCGGTTTCTCGTTCGAATACCATGCCCGCATGCTCGGCAATTCGGGCTGACGCTATATTTCCGGTTTTCACCTCAGCTCTTATTGGCTCTGAGATTTTGCTTGCCAAAACAGCAACCATCCGTTTTGCCACTCCTCGCCCTCTCGCTTTCGGGGATACCGTCCATGACAGCTCCCATACACCATCTGAAAAATCCGCTCGAACAGTGCCTATAGGGTCACCATTTTCTTCAGCGACGTATAGCCTACGGTCGGGGTTGCCAAGCGTCCTCGATAGCCATGAAATGTGATCATCTCTCTCGACTTCATCGGTGTTATGGCTGGCTTTTCTCGTCACCGGATCATTGCGCCATTCCAACAGTATGTCAGCATCTTCTATGGTGACTGGTCTTAGCATGATCGTTTCGTTCATGTACTTTCCTTCTTGAGGCATAACACCCAGTTGAGCTGCATGGCGTGAAGCTGGCGTGGAGTTTGCCGAACGGAGAGACTGCAAACTCCATGACAGTAGCCATGTCTGCTCCAACTGAAAGTTATACGTCAATACTTCCCAGAATTTTATATCGGCCAAAATATTTTTCTCAATGGTACTAATGTTCGACCTTCATTATCAAAATTATCATAATATTGAACTATCAATTCGACAAGGTAATTTGAATCAATCATTGTAATCGGTATATTCGATCTGTCTGCCTCATATTTGGCATCTTTTGTAAAACCACCTGTAGAAACATATACTCCTTTAGTGCCCTGCCTTATCCCGCCGATAAAGCTTCTCAATTCTTGTGATCCCATTGAACCTTGTCGGTGCTTTACCTCTATTATTATCCTTGGGTCTTCTAACCCTAAACCATCGGGTGAAGCTATTATATCTTTACCACGGTCACTTCCAGTACCAGAAATTTTTGTTTTATATCCCATTGCTCTAAATATAGACGCAACTAATTCTTGCATTTCATCCCAAGCAAGAGACATTACTTGATCTTTAATAAATTCATATGCTTTTTCAATTATATCGTCTTTAATAGATTCTAGTTCATCATTCTCACCAATTACTCCTTCTGTTAACTGTAGTTCCTCGCCAGTCATCAGCATAATGATTTCATTTTTTGCAGAATCCGTAATCTCAAATATGGTTGCTATTGAACCAAGAGAATTTTTTGTGGTAACGGTTAAGTCGTCTCTATTAATAGTATATTCCCATTCAACATCTCTATTATTATAAAACTCGGTTTTTTGATCTGTAAAATAATAATCAGACTTTATTTTTCCTATATGATATTGTCTTGATGATGGATTGTATGTAACAGCAAAGTCATTTTTACTAAATTCGTTGCGAAATCGATATATCTGTCCAGCGTTCATATTTACCGTACGTTGTTTTTGACCAGGATAGGCTTCTTGTAATTTCTTCTTTAACTCTTCTATATTATTAACATCATTTAGGTTACCGATTTCATTCCAACCTATTGCAACTATTTTCTCATCAAGAAATTCATCTATTAGATAAGCACCTGAACCGGCTCGTATCATCCAAAATCTACCTTCCATATCTATTCTACTACTCACTTAAATCTCCCTTAATTTATTGTACGTATAACGACCGCATCACCTGCGCCCTCGCAGGAGCGAAGCGACGAGAAGGCGTCTGGTGAATGCGCGATGTTATGTGGCGTTCCATGAATTCTGCCTCCCCGTGAAGCAGGAAGCTCATTACTCTCGTATATGTTTATGTGAGCACGGCAATCTCTGTCGCGACCACGGCGAGGAATCAGTACGTTCCCCGTGGCCGCAACGAGCTCCATACTATATTTGAACGCCACTTCGCCGACTTCTGCGAGCAATACGACGAGAAGTACGCCGCCACCTACGGCAGGTACCGCCGTGAGCGTATCCAGAAGCTGGGCGAGCGCTTCTATATGTGCGGCGACTATCTCCAGGGCGTCGCGCGGATACGCTGCACCAATCCCGAATGCGGTCACGACTACTTTCGGCCGTTCTCGTGCAAGGGGTTCTATCTCTGTCCTTCCTGCAGTCGCAAACGGACAATCCTCTTTGCCGAGCATCTGACGAATGAGGTCCTACTCAAGCTGCCGCATCGGCAGTTCGTTTTCACGATGCCCAAAGCACTCCGGCCGTTCTTTCGCCACGATCGGCGCTTGTTCGCCGAGGTGTCTCGCCTAATCTACGACATCCTCCGTGATTTCTACCACGAGGCCGCGGGCAGACCGCTGCTCACCGGCATGGTCATCGCGCATCAGAGCTTCGGAGACCAATTGAGGTGGAATCCTCACTTTCACGCGATCGTCCTCGAGGGCGGTTTCGATGATGAGGGTACCTTTTTCTACATCCCGTTCTCTGGGCTCCAGTCGATGGTCGAGGTATTCCGGCGTTGGGTGATCAAGCTCCTGGTGGGCAGCGGACTCCTGAACGAAGACTTTGCCCGCAACCTCCTGTCCTGGAAACACTCCGGTTTCAGTATCGACAACAGCGTACGCATCCTCGACGAGTCCTCCCAGGAAAGCCTGGCGGAGTACATAGCACGGCCGCCGATCTCGCTGAAGAAGATCCACTACGAACCGTTCAAGGGACGGGTGTTGTTCCACACGAAATACTCGGAGTACTTTAAGCAAAACCTTCACATGTTCGACGCCCTCGACTTCCTCGCCGAGCTCACTCAACACATTCCGCCGAAAGGCTTGCAGCTCATCCGGCGCTACGGGCTCTATGCCTCCCGCACAAAGGGACGGTGGAACGAAATGCCGTGGGTTGCGGAGCGGGCGCCTGAGGGGTGGAGAGCTACCCACCAACGCGGCGTAGCCGCGGAAGACCTTGGCTATGAGCCACTGTCGGATGACGGCGAGGAAGTCACCGTCGATGCACGCACACGCACCTGGGCTCGACTTCTGGCGAAGGTTTACGAAGTGGATCCGTTCGTGTGTCCGAAATGCGGTGCCGA
>Ga0172382_10009804_pt1 | contig 12981 bp, 8 predicted proteins | sample Leawel138RmetaG_FD_122245 | JGI IMG/M metagenome (GOLD analysis project Ga0172382, IMG submission 122245) | Leachate microbial communities from a municipal landfill in Southern Ontario, Canada - Leachate well 138R metaG | ecosystem: Engineered > Solid waste > Landfill > Unclassified | place...
ATGTCCAGGATGCTGGAGTTCTGTAACAAGAAATAGCTGGAAATGATATTGATGATCGGCGAGTGGCTGAAATTCTCGACCGGGAATACAGACTGATCGCAGTAGTAGGCGATGTCGCCGGTGTTGTCCGTAGGTTGAGATCCGGCCATTCCTCGGATAGTGGAGTCCTTGACTATGAGCTCCCCATTATCCACCACTATGTGGCCGGGGAACTTGAGCTCGGAACCGTTCTCCATTATGAGACGTCCGCCGCTCTCTATTACTATGAGTAATGTGGGGGAGGACCCTTCAGTGAATGTAAGCAGGGAACCTAACAAGGAATTGTCCAGACGCAGGGTGCCGCCATGGGAGACGGTGATGCTGAGGTTCTTGCCTTCCAGATGATTGGAGGCCATCAGCAGCTGCCCGTCGATGACGGTGAGGCTGCCATCGCCGGTGATGGTTATGTTGTTGTAGCTGATGTGCTGGCTGACGGTCACTTCATCGGTGATGGTCCAATCGCCGCCGCCGACGCCCGATGCCTCGGAACCGAAGGAGGCCAAGAACAACAAGCCGCCGCCCAGGGCTGTGGACAGCAAGAGTATGGCCACCATCAATGCCGCCCCCAGCCTCGCCCCCTTTCCATCGTCCATGACCGTCATCTGTGCTCACCGTGATATGAACCTATTGACTGCAATGAGTTTCACTTCTCTTCCTTGACCGGCTGCTTGAGGGTCTCCGCCGTGCGGTCGAAGGCCCTCTCCCGGCCACGGACCCGGGCATCCCAGGTCATGAAGCGCTTCTGCTCCTCCACCACGATGCCCTTGGCGGTGGAGACGGCCTGGGCCTGCTCCAGCAGCAGCGACTCCCGGGCCAGGTTCTCCTGCCGTACCTTGAGGACGGTCTCCATGGCGCTGCGCATCTCCTTCTCCAGCTGGTGCATGACGCCGTCATGCTCCTTGCCCTTGGCCAAGGCCGATATGAGCTGCTCCTCGTACTGGTTGCTGCGCTTCAAGACCTCCAGCAAAGACTTCTCCATCTCCGCCAGCTCCTTGTCCTTCTGCTCCAGACGCACCCGGATGGTCTCCAGCTCGTCCTGCATGCCTTCCAGCCGGGCCTCACGGGACTTCAATTGCTCCCGGATGCGGTCGGACTGCTCCTTCTGCTCCTGCAGCCCCTTCTCCAGCTCGTCCAAGGCGCGCTTGCGGTTGTCCAGCTCGACTGAGCGCAGCTCCAGGCGCTTCTCCTTCTCCAGCAGCTCCTGGCTCTGGGCCTGGAGGTCGCCCTTCTTGGCCACGATCTCCGTCTCATGGCCGCGGATGCTCTTCTCGAACTCCTCGGCCACCTGCCAAATGGGTACGCTCTTCTCGCTCAAATGATTCCTCCACCGCTTCCTAAGAGAGGCATGGCCACCGTATGTAATCCATCTTTGAATTTAATATAATATCCTGCCGATGGACTCATTCCTCTGGCTCCTCCTCGGGGGGGGCCGGGGGCACCGGCACCACCGCCACCACCCTCTCCCCGGGAGCCAGACGCATGATGCGCACACCCATGGTGTTGCGTCCGCTGCTGCGGATCTCGCCCAGATTGAGACGGATGACCTTGCCCTCGTTGTTCATGACCATGAGGTCCTCCTGCTTGTCCACCCGCCGCACCGCCACCACCGGGCCGTTGCGGTCGCTGAGCTTGATGGTGATGACTCCCTTGCCGCCACGGTGGGTGTGCCGGTAGTCGGCCACGGAGCTGATCTTCCCGTAGCCGTTCTCGGTGATGCTCAACAGGTCGTCGTCGTCACCCACCACGGCCATGCTCACCACGGCGTCGTCTTGGCGGAGTGATATGCCCTTGACCCCCCGGGTGTCCCTACCGGTGGCACGGACCTCGGCCTCGTTGAAGCGCACGGCCTGCCCCAACCGGGTGGCCAGGAGCAGCTGCTGCCCCCCGTCCGTGAGGCGGGTGGCCACCAGCTCGTCGCCCTCGTCCATGCGTATGGCCTTGATGCCCCGCACCCGGACGTTCTTGAAGGCGTCCAGACCGGTCTTCTTCACCACGCCGTTACGGGTGCTGAAGACCAGGTAACGGTCCTCTGGGAAGGCATCCACCGGGATGGTGTTCACTACTTTCTCGCCCGGCTCCAGGTCGGAGAGCATGTTCACGATGGGCTTGCCCCGGGCGTGGCGGCCGCCGGATGGCAGGTTGTATCCCTTCAGCCAATGCAGGCGGCCGGTGCTGGTGAGGAACAGCACGTAGTCGTGCGTGGAGCAGGTGAACATGTCCACGGTCTGGTCCTCTTCCTTGGTTCCCATGCCCGTCAGGCCCCGGCCGCCGCGGCCTTGGGCCCGGTAGGTGTCCAAAGGCATGCTCTTGATGTAGTTGTCCTGGGTGATGATGATGGCCAGATCCTCGCGGGGTATGAGGTCCTCGGCCTCCACGTCTATGTCTTGGTAGTTGATCTGGGTGCGGCGCATGTCGCCGTAGCCGTCCTTCATCTCCAGCAGCTCGTCCCGGATTATGACCCGCACCCGGTCCTCGTGGGCCAGGATGTCCTCCAGGTCCAGGATGGTGGCGGTGACCGTCCGGTACTCGTCCCGGAGGGACTCCATCTCCATGCCGGTGAGCTTGTGCAGGCGCAGGTCCAGGATGGCCTTGGCCTGCTCCTCACTCAGGCCCAGCAGGCCCATGAGGGCGCCACGGGCGGCCTCGGGGTTGCTGGACTCCCGGATGGTCTCGATGGTGTCGTCCAAGTTGTCCAGGGCCCGCATCAGTCCTTCCAGGATGTGGTGCCGCTTGCGGGCCTGCGCCAGGTCGTACTCCGTGCGCCGGGTGATGACCACGCGACGATGGTCCAGGTAATGCTGGAGCATGGTCTTGAGGTCCATGAGCACCGGCTTGTTGTCCACCAGGGCCAGGTTGATGATGCCGAAGGTGGACTCCATGGGGGTGTGCTTGAAGAGCTGGTTCAGGACCACCTCATCCATGGCGTCCCGGGAGAGCTCCACCACGATGCGCATGCCGTTGCGGTCGGACTCGTCCCGGAGGTCGGAGATGCCTTCGATGCGCTTGCTCTTCACCAAATCGGCGATCTTCTCCACCAGGCTGGACTTGTTGACGGTGTAGGGGATCTCGGAGATGATGATGCGCTGACGGCCGTTGTCCATGGCCTCCAGATGGGTGTTGGCGCGGACCTTCACCTTGCCGCGGCCGGTGAGGTAGGCGGACTTGATCCCGTTCACGCCGTAGATGGTGCCGCCGGTGGGGAAGTCCGGGCCGCGGATGTGCTCCATGAGGTCCGCCAGCTCCGCCTGCGGGTCCTCCAGCATGAGGACCAGGGCGTCCACCACCTCGGAGAGGTTGTGGGGCGGTATGTTGGTGGCCATGCCCACGGCGATGCCGGAGGAGCCGTTGACCAAGAGGTTGGGGAAGCGGCTGGGCAGCACGGAGGGCTCCTTCATGGACCCGTCGAAGTTGTCCACGAACGGAACGGTGTCCTTGTCGATGTCCATGAGCAGCTCGCTGGAGATGCGGGACAGTCGGCATTCCGTGTAACGCATGGCCGCCGGGGAGTCCCCGTCGATGGACCCGAAGTTGCCCTGGCCGTCCACCAGCATGTAGCGCATGGAGAAGTCCTGCGCCATGCGCACCAGGGTGGAGTAGGCCGCTTGGTCGCCGTGGGGGTGGTACTTACCCAGGACGTCTCCCACCACTCTGGCGCACTTCTTGTGCGCCCGATTGTAATGCAGACCCATGTCATGCATGGCGTAGAGTATGCGCCGGTGCACCGGCTTCAGGCCGTCCCGGACGTCCGGCAAGGCCCTGCCGGCAATGACGCTCATGGCGTAGTCGATGTAGGAGCGCTGCATCTCCTCTTCGATGCTCTGATTGGTAAGTCTCTCCATGATATCACACATCCAGGTTGATCACTTCGTGGGCATGTTCCATGATGAACTCCCTCCGCGGCTCCACGGCGTCGCCCATGAGCATGGTGAAGAGCTCGTCGGCCTTCATGGCGTCCTCCACCTCTATGCGCTTCATGGTGCGGGTGTGGGGGTCCATGGTGGTCTCCCATAGTTGCTGGGGATTCATCTCCCCCAGACCCTTGTAGCGTTGGATGCTCGCTCCTCCGCCCATCTCCTCCAAGGCTTTGGCCAGCTCCCGGTCGCTGTAGACGTAGGCCTCCTTCTTGCCCTTCCAGACCTTGTAGAGCGGCGGTTGGGCCAGGTAGATGTGCCCATTGTCGATGAGGGGGCGCATGAAGCGGAAGAACAGGGTGAGCAGCAGGGTGGAGATGTGCGCCCCGTCCACATCGGCATCGGTCATGATGACTATGCGGTGGTAGCGCAGCTTGGCCAAGTCGATGTCGTCCTTGATGCCGCAGCCCATGGCCGTCACCAGGTTGCGTATCTCCTCGCTGTCCAGGATCCGGTCCATGCGGGCCTTCTCCACGTTCAGGATCTTGCCACGGATGGGCAGGATGGCTTGGAATGCCCGGTCCCGGCCCTGCTTGGCACTGCCGCCGGCACTCTCCCCCTCCACGATGAACAGCTCCGCCCGGCTGGGGTCCCGCTCGCTGCAGTCCGCCAGCTTGCCGGGAAGGCTGGACCCTTCAAGGAGGCTCTTGCGACGGGTGAGGTCGCGGGCACGCCGAGCGGCCTCTCGGGCGGCGGCGGCATCCACGGCCTTGCGTATGATGACCTCCGCCGTGCGGGGGTTCTCCAGCAGGTACTCCCTCAGCTTATCGTTGACCAGGGACTCCACGGCGCTGCGGGCCTCGCTGTTGCCCAGCTTGGTCTTGGTCTGTCCCTCGAACTGCGGCTCCGGCACCTTCAGGCTGAGGATGGCTGTGAGTCCTTCCCGGGTGTCCTCGCCGGTGAGCCCGTCCCCGTCCTTGAATAGGTTGTGCTCCCGGCCATAATCATTGATGGTGCGCGTCAGGGAGGCCCGTAACCCGGACAGATGGGTGCCGCCCTCCATGGTGGTGATGTTGTTGACGAAGGAGTGGACGTTCTCGTTGAAGGCATCCGTGTACTGCATGGCCAGCTCCACCACGATTCCGTCCTTCTCACCGGAGATGAATATGGGCTCAGGATGCAGGGGGCTGCGGCTGCGGTTCAAGTAGCTCACGAACTCCACGATCCCTCCTTCGTAATGGTAATGCTCCTCCCGCCCGGTGCGTTGATCCAGGAAATTGATGACCACGTTGCGGTTCAGGAAGGCCAGGTTCCGTAGCCTGTACTGCAGGGTCTCGAAATCGAAGTCCACAGTCTCGAAAATATCCTCGTCCGGGAAGAAGGTCACCGTGGTGCCGGTGCGGTCGGTCTTGCCCAGCAGGTGCACAGGGCCCTGCGGTATGCCGCGGCAATAGCTCTGCTGGTGCACCTCGCCGTCACGATGGACCTCCACGTGCATGGCCGAGGAGAGGGCGTTCACAACGGAGACGCCCACCCCGTGCAGGCCGCCGGACACCTTGTAGTTCTTGTCGTTGAATTTGCCGCCGGCATGCAGACGGGTCATTACCAGCTCCAAGGCGGAGACGTTGTACTTGGACTGGGTCCCCACCGGTATGCCGCGCCCATCATCGATGACGGTGGCGGAGCCATCGGTGTTGATGGTGACGCTGACATAGCTGGCGTTGCCGCTCATGACCTCGTCGATGCTGTTGTCCACCACCTCGTATACCAGGTGGTGCAGGCCCCGGGCATCGGTGCTGCCGATGTACATCCCCGGCCTCTTACGCACCGCCTCCAGTCCTTCCAGCACCTCAATGTCATTGGCATCGTAGCTAATTTTTTCCATATTCTTCAAACCCCATAAAAAGGTGGAATCGTGACGGGAGCGACAGTCCTTAGGAAGGTCCCGGAACCCCCTTCTTCATATCATGGTCATGGTCTTTTTAGTATTTATACTAAAGGCTATCTGGCTATGGTATTATTTTATTGCCCTAAAACCGGGCTTGTTTTAGATGTGTTAATCATAATTTTCCACCATCCGGCGTCGCGGTAAGAATGAAATATCCTTGCGGGGATGGAGTAAGCGATGAGCACCATAATGCAACAGGCCCGCAAGGGCATCACCCCTCTGATCGAAGCGGTGGCGGAGAAGGAAGGATTGGAGCCGGAATTCGTGCGTCGTGGAGTGGCCTCCGGACGCATCGTCATCCCCTGCAACCCCATCCATGACCCGCATCCCTGCGGCATCGGCGAGGGCCTGAGCATCAAGATCAACGCCAACGTCGGCAGCTCCCGCGACCGGGTGGACCTGGCGGAGGAGCTGGAGAAGGTAGCGGTCTCACTGCGTTATGGTGCCGATGCAGTGATGGACCTCAGCACCGGAGGGGACATCGATGCCATCCGGAGAGCCATACTCGATGCCTGCCCGGTGCCGGTGGGCACAGTCCCCATCTATCAGATCGGCCTCACCGCCGCCCGGCGTGGTGCCCTGGTGGACATGGACGAGGACGACATGTTCCGGGGCATAGAGACTCACGCCAAGGACGGCGTGGACTTCATGACCGTGCACTGCGGCATTACCAAGGAGAGCGTGGCCTGGGTGAAGCGCTCCGGGCGCATCACCGACGTGGTCTCCCGTGGAGGGTCATTCCTCACCGCTTGGATACTGCACAACGACATGGAGAACCCCCTGTACGAGAACTTCGATTACCTGTTGGAGATGGCCCGGGATTACGAGTTCTCCCTTTCCCTGGGGGACGGCTTCCGCCCCGGATGCATTCATGATGCGACGGACGGGGCACAGCTGTCAGAGCTCATGACCCTGGGCTCCTTGGTGAAGAGGTGCCGGGAGGCCGGGGTGCAGAGCATGGTGGAGGGCCCCGGGCACGTCTCCTTGGACATGGTGGAGACCAACATGAGGATCCAGAAGAGCGTTTGCGATGGTGCGCCGTTCTACGTGCTGGGACCGTTGGTAACGGACATCGCCCCTGGATACGACCACATCGTCGGGGCCATAGGCGGCGCCGTGGCCGCTTGGCATGGAGCGGACTTCTTATGCTACCTGACGCCGGCGGAGCATCTGTCCCTGCCGACGGTGGACGATGTGAGAGAAGGCGTTATCGCATCCAAGATCGCCGCCCACGTGGGCGATCTGGCCCGTGGCGGGGGCCATGAGAGGGACCTCACCATGGCCAAGGCCCGCAAGGCCCTGGACTGGGAGACCATGTTCCGCACATCCATCGACCCGGAGAAGGCCAGACGTTACCGGGAGAGGGGCATGACCAAGGAGGAGGAGGGCTGCTCCATGTGCGGGGACGTCTGCGCCATCAAGATAGTGTCCGAGTACCTGGACGCCAAGAAGGACTGAACCCGAAGACGCCCGGGAACCCATCTGGCTGAATCGAATTCCTAGGTGGATTAGAAGAGCCACTGGAGGGAATCGAACCCCCGACCAACTGATTACGAATCAGTCGCTCCACCTCTGAGCCACAGTGGCGTATGGGATGGGAACATGACAGCACATTAAAAAAGCTTTGTGAGGTCATGCCGCCGGTCGGCGGTACTCCTCCCGATAGCGGGCGATGCGGTCCAGAGCTTGCACGTACTGCCCCTTCTCCAGAAGGCTCTGGGCCTCGGCGGCGGCGGACAACAGGAAGTCGTCCCCGCTCTCCCCTTTCCTCTTGGCGATGGCGGTCTCGGACCGGATGCGCTGGAATTCCATCTGCGCCTTCTGCCGCATGGTCTCCATGAGCTTCTCCAGGTTGGCATCGCAGAGGTCGGCTATGCTCTCCCAACGGCCTTTCTCCACCAAATCCTGGGTCTGATTGATGATGCCGCGGGCGGAACGGTTGTCGATGAGGAAACGCTCTGCCACGGCAATGGCCCGGGTAAGGGCCCGGAACGACCTGCTGGCACGACGGAAGCCAGGCTCTTTCTCCTCCAATTTGCTGCGAAGCTCGCTGAGCTTCTCCAAAGCGGGGGCGAACCTCCTCTCCTCCCGCAGGGCGGCCATCTCCTCCAGAAGGGCACGGATGGGGGCCCCGTCCTCCCCAGGGTATTTGGATGCGATGCCGCCGATGAAGTGCTGCTCGTAGAACAGCATGTCCTCCAAATAGGATTCCATGATGCTCAGGGCCTGGTTGGCGTTCTTCAAAGCGGCCTCCTTGTCCCCTTGGTGCAGGGCCATGTAGGTGCGGTCCCGAAGCCGGTGCACGGTGTAGGCATCGATCCCCAGCCCGTCGGCGGCCTCCAGGAGCGGTGCCATGCGGTCCAGTATGCGCACCAGCTCGTTGTCCTCCCGTTGCAGACGGGTGATGTCGTCACGGGACTCCACTGCCTGTCGGAACAGCTCATCCATCTGCTCCTGGCTCATGGACATCGCCAGGGCCTCCTCCTCCTGCCGGCGCTCGGCCTCCTGGCGTTCCTCCATCTCGATACGGCGGATCTCGGCATCCAGGTCCATCTGGTCGTCGATCTCCCCGCCGCTTCCGGTAGCTGGCTCCTCGGACTCCTCCGGGGCCTCCTCTTCCAGTGTTTCCTCCTCCTCTTCCTCGTATACTATCTCGAAGAGGGTGCCGCAGTAGGGGCACTTCTCGGTGCTGGCAGAGATGATGTTGGAACACACCGGGCACTCCACGTCATCGTCCTCCATCACGAAGGAGGCATGGCAGTTGGGGCAGCTCTCGTCTTCCTCTGAGACATCAGCGTCGCACTCTGGGCACTTGTAGCTGTATTGGGACATGAGCAGACCGGTTAAGGAATCCGTGTATTCGTAGAAATAGATTCACTGCCGCAGGCGTGACAGGAGCCAGACCGCGTCCCTCTCCGGAAGGGGGGACTCCACGATGACCGTGACGTCCTCCGTGAGCTCCCGCAAAGGGGCCAGCAACAGACCGGTGTCCGGTGACCCGCTGTCCAGAGGAAGATGCTTCCTCTCCCCCCTCTCCCCGAACTCGATGCCGCTGACATGGAGATGCAACGGCCCATCGGACATCCTCCGGCCCCGTCTGAGGATTTCCCGGACCTTGTGCTCGCTATCCAGAAAGCCACCGTCCCGGGCGTGCAGGTGCGCGAGGTCCAGAACGGGGATAGCTTGACTCAGGGCCTGCACCGCATCCTCCAGCTCGTCCAGGGTCCCCCAGGACGACTTCTTGCCCATGGCCTCCAGCCCCAGACGCACGTTGCGGATCCCTTCCCGGTCCATTATCTCCAGGCATCTGCCTAGACCATCTATGACCGAGGCTGTGCTCCCTTCCTTGTCCTTCCCATAGGAGGCCGCATGTATCACCGCCGGGGAGGCGTTCAGACGGTGGCAGACGCGTACGGTGTCCATCACCCATCCGATGCTCCTGTCCCGGGTCTCCTGGCTCTGGGAATGGAAGTTCACGTAGTAGGGGGCATGGGCGCTGAGCCTCACCCCGGCCGAGAAGGCGTGCCGGCCGATGGCCGTGGCCCTTTCCAGATCCATCCTCACGCCTCGCCCGAACTGCATCTCCAGGGCGCTGAGGCCCATGGAGGCCACAGCGTCTATGGCGTCCTCGGGGCCGCGGCTGCCGGACGGATAACCGGCGGGACCGATGCGGATCATGGGTGGTCAATCCTCTACCGGGGATTTAGCTGTTCTGAAAGCTTTTTATGAACGGAACGGAGATGGATGGACGATGATCCTGGATATTGACCTCTCCTTGCCGCTCACCCTGGGCTGTGGGCAGGCCCACCGTTGGCAACGCCGGGGGGACGTTTGGGAGGGGGTGGTGGACGGCAAGGTCTTGCTGCTCCGTCCCCGGGAAGGAGGCGTGGAGGCCATCGGCCATCTGTCCAGGAGTCGCATAATGGATTATCTGCGGGCGGATGACGACTTGGACGCCATCTACGGCTCGGTGGCCGTGGATGCGCTCATGCGTGACCTCACCGTCCGATACCGCGGCCTGCGGTTGCTGCGTCAGGATCCCTGGGAATGCCTGGCCACCTATCTTCTGGCCGTTAACGCCAATGTCAAGCGCATCGGTTCCATGGTGGAAGGTCTGTGCCGCACCTTCGGGGATGACCTGGGAGGGCGGCATGCCTTCCCCCGGGCGGAGCAGATCTGGGAACGCCATCAGGAGCTGGACGCTTGTCGTCTGGGCTATCGCTGCCAGAGGATGCGCAGCTTAGCGGCGTCAGTGGCCAATGGGGAACTGGTGCCGGATGAGCTCCGGGGACTGAGCTACGATGAGTGCGTGCTTAGGCTGAAGGCCATCCCGGGCGTGGGGGACAAGGTGGCGGACTGCGTGGCCCTGTTCTCCATGGACCACCTGCAGGCCTTCCCCGTGGATGCCCGCATCGGCCGTAGCCTGCGGGAGAACTATGGGGTCAGCGGCAGCTACCATCGTTGCTCCGCTTTCGGCCGGGGCCGTTTCGGCCCCTACGCGGGATATGCCCAGGAGCTGCTCTACCAGTCCGAAGGTGAGTCTTCGTGGCTGGGGCAGACGCAGGCCGGCGGTTTGTAGCCCATCTGCACCTCGTAGATGCGGGAGAGCATGCCGCTCTGCTTCACGATGCCACAGATGCGGCAGGTCTCCTGCACGATGTCCACGCCAGTGTTGACGATCCTCTCCGCAGAGATCTGGATCTGCCGTTTGAACTCATCGTAGCCGATGCTCTCCTCCATCTCCTGGTTGGCTCCCCTCTTCTTCTTCAGGTATTGAGAGATCGCAGCGTCCGTGACCCCGAAACGTCGGGCCACCTCGGCTTGCGTGAGACCATGCCCCTCCACCAGCTCCTTGGCCAATTCACGGCGGATGTTGGGAAGAACATACCAGACGATAAGCTCACAAGGTATCTTCATCGAACACCGAATGGATTAACAATATTTAAGTTTAATACTTGTTAATAAACCTGGATTCGACTTTTGCCGTATGCTAGAACTCTCCGGGATGGGTCTTCATGTAGAACTCCCACAGCTCCCAGTCATCCTCCTCGGCCTCCACCTCTGGGAGGTCCAGGGCCAGGCCACGGGCCCGGGCGGTGTCCTTGACCACCGACCATGCCCGACGGTCACCGTGGAACTCCTCCACCTTGATGGAGCTGGGACCGATCTTGCCCTTCAGGGCGCCTATGATGCGGGGTCCGGAAAACACCACGGTGTCCGTGGACCCGTGCTTCTCCTTGACCATTTCGCGGAGGTAGACATGCAGATTGTCCTGGTGCCCCAGCAGGAACTCCGCGGTCTCCAGGGGGAACTCCCCGTCCACATCCTCGGCCAGGATCCAATGCACCGTGGAATCGTCATGACGCAAGAAGCCTTTCACCAGGTACCCCTCCGCCTCCAGCTCCGCCAGGATGCCCCTCAGCTCGCGCATGCCGACGGATATCCCCAGGAACATGGAGAGATGCTCGGCGCTGAATATCCCGAAGCCCTTGAACAGCTGCCGCACCACCTCCACCCGGGCCTTGTGGGGGTCCAGACGGCGCATGCCCACCAAGGAGTAGCGGCGGTCGTTGTCCATGTACACGATGGATCCTTTGTTCAGGCGCTGCAGGGCCTCCAGGGTCCTCTGCTCACCCAAGGTGGAATGGTCGAAGAGGTCCCTCCTCAACACCGGCTGCCGGTCTTTGATGAGGCTGATGAGCATTCGCATGTCATCGTCCACATGGGCCTGCCGAGCGGCCCGGTACAGCACGGCATGGTCCCAGACGGTGTAACCGGCGTAGGGAGGCAGGAGGTTCATGTACATCAGGTAGCCCTTCTCCATCTGACGCTTCAGGGTAGTCCTCTCCTTCACCCTGGCCATCATCTCCGCCTCGCTGCGGAACTGCCCCCGCTCCACCACGGCCTCGTTCACCGTGGCATAGCGGAGCTCCGGCGGGATGCGTTGCTTGCGGATGACATAGCTGATGAGCTGCTCCTCGTTGAGGGTGCGCGTCACCATGTCGCCCTTGGCGAAGAAGCCGTTGATGTGGTGGTAGCCGTGGGAACGCATCAGCTCCTGGTCCTCGGGGCTGGGCTCGGCGGCATCCTGCCCCATGACCTCTCGCACCCGCACGATGCTTATGCCCCGCATGCGGTGGTACTCCATCAGCCGGTCTATGGCCAAGAGCACGTCGTGGACGTCCTCGCGGCGGTCCAGCTCCATGGAGCGGACCTCCACGCAACCGGACATCTCCCAGATCTCCAACGCCCCTATGAGCGAGGCCCCCCGCATCACAGGATAGATGCGCCGGTCGCCATAGCGGGCGGCGATGTCCGCCCAGCGGGACTGGAGGTCCGGGTCGTGCGGGGAGAGGATACGGACCTCCCGGTCCGGGTGGTCGTCGTTCAGTATGCGGTCCACCTCGTCCGGCATCACGAACATCTGGTTGCTGGCATCGCCCACGTATATGGGCACCGCCCCGGCTTGGAAGGCCAGCTCCCGGCCCTGCTCCGGGCTGAGCCCGAACACCGCCCGGAGGGCGTAGGCCGGCACCGGGCCGTAGGCCCGCAGGAAGCGTTGCACCAAGGCCGGCCAGACATCGACCTTCACCGGCTGGGAGCGATGCGGCACATACTGGTTCTCCGAGCCCCAGTCCTCCCGTTCATCGTAGGCCCGCACCAGATAGCCGTTGCGGTCCAGACGGGATATGGACTCCTTCAACGCTTCCTTGTCCATCTCCGCGAAGGAGTCCAATTGCCGGGCGGAGACCCCTCCCGCCGCCCGGACCATGGTCAAGACCCTCTCGTCCCTCTGGGTGAGCCCCTCGCTGCGGAAGGCCTGCACATAGAGGTCGGCGTCCTCGTCCAGGACGTAACGCACCTTGCCCTTCACGAAACGGCCCAGGAGGATGCGCCCGGACTCCCGCAGCTCCGCCCAATCATTGATCTGGAAGTTCTCCACCCGATGGAAGACCTCCAGGGTGTGCGAGGCCCAGCCGTAGAAGCGGAAGAAGGACTCGATGTCCGGGAATCGGAGCCCTTTGGAGAGCCGGTAGCGTTCCACGGAGCCGTGGTCGAATATGAGGCTGTTGCCGGTGCGCAGACGCAACTGGTCCAGACGCAGCATGTACTGGTCGTGCTCCGAGACCAGGAAGCGGCCGC
>Ga0172382_10009806_pt1 | contig 12979 bp, 13 predicted proteins | sample Leawel138RmetaG_FD_122245 | JGI IMG/M metagenome (GOLD analysis project Ga0172382, IMG submission 122245) | Leachate microbial communities from a municipal landfill in Southern Ontario, Canada - Leachate well 138R metaG | ecosystem: Engineered > Solid waste > Landfill > Unclassified | place...
GATCCCTCTTTCTTCGATCAGTTGCTGCATCAGCGACTTTTCTTTCTTTGCCATTTTTATCATTCCTTTCCAGTCTCTATTTTCTCTGACTTTCAAGGTTTACACAAAATTATCTACAGACTCAATGGCTTTGGTAACAGCGAACCTCTTTCTTTTCCTAGTCAACAACCTGCAGCCACAGTCTGCTTTTGGTCAGCTTTCGATCAAGCGACTTGGTTCCCGCAGGAGCAGTTGGTTAGCTCATATTGGCTTTTTACTTATAAGTGCAATAGGCTACAGCCTGCTTCTGTTTTTCGTTATTCATTTGACTGGAAGGCTGCTTGGGTTGCCTTTTTCAAGCCAATGGAGCGTGATGCGTGAGAGTTTTGAACATATCAACCTTGTTGGCTATCTAACAGATCCCTCCAACCATGCGTTGGCATTTGCGACCGTTTTTGGGATGTCCACGCTCGGATTTTTCTGCCTGAGTCTGTTGATATTGCTGATCAACACGCTTAGCCAACGCAGGTTAATTGGCTACCTTCTCGTCGAAATACTAATAATCTCTAGTCTGCCGTTGGCCTCGCTCACATTGAATTTACCGAAGTATTTTCAATATGTCCCTATTATCAGAAACCTTGTGATGCGTTTTTATCCTTTTGTTTTTCGTAACCTGGACCAAACATTTACTTCAATCTATACATGGTTGCTTTGGCTACTAATATTGCTCCCGCTTACCTTTCTTGCTTACCAAAAGCAGGACTATCTCAGTCACCCAGACTCAGACTAAAGGAACACCCAATGACGAACATTCCTATTCTCACAGCAAATCAGATCAGCAAGTCTTTTAAGCAAAAGCAAGTATTAAGCAACCTTAATTTCAGCATACAGGAGAACGCGATTGTAGCTATCTGTGGCACAAACGGCAGTGGAAAGTCGGTTTTTATGCGTGTTCTGGCTGGTTTAGTAAAGCCAGATAGCGGCAGTGTGATCATATTTAATACAACGCTTGGTGGCAAAAACGAATTCCCACCATACACGGGTGTGCATTTTGACAACTCCGGCTTGCTGCTTACCGAGACTGCTCGTAACAACCTGCTGCTATTGGCAATGGTCAGCAACACGGTCAACAAAACGCGCATTGATGAGGTTATTCAACTGGTTGGATTAGATCCGGCTGACAAACGCCCTGTACGAACTTATTCAACCGGCATGCGCCAGCGACTTGGTATTGCCCAGGCTTTGATGGAAGATCCTAAACTGCTGATGTTGGATGAACCTACCACCGGGCTGGATTTTGCTGGCCAAGATTGGTTCCATGATCTGATTCAGAAATTACAGAATCAAGGCAAAACTATTCTGATCACCAGCCACAGCAAAGAAGAAATCGCAAAGTTTTGCAATCTAGCCTATGAGATGGCCGGGGGACAGCTTCGAAAGCTGTAAGACGAACCCATCGGTCAAACTGATTTGTTTACATTGACAAATGTAGAACAATAAAGGAGTAACTATGACAGAGTCTAAAAACAGTCCAAAACAAGATAAGTTTGTCAATTTGCTTTTATTGTTTGCACTCTTGCTCTGTATCGCTCTTCTTGCACTTCTGACCAGGCAAATAATTGGGTTACAGAATTACATCCAAACGAGTATGGAACATTTTGAAGAAGTCATCCATCAACAAGGCAAAATTCATGAAGAAACGAGTTACCAGGAATACTCCGGCAGCATTTCGGTTACTGAAGCTACACCCGTTCTTGGTAATTTGCATGAAGCAAATGTGATTATTGTAGAATTCACGGATTTCCAGTGTCCCTACTGCGCAACAGCACTGACACAAATTAATCAAATCATAAAGGAAAACCCGGATATAGCACTTATCCATAAGGACTATCCTCTTGTTTTTCATACAGACGCCCGGCTTGCAGCTGTCGCAGGGAAATGCGCCTTTAGACAGGGTAAGTTTTGGGAATATGCGGAGAAGCTTTTCTTAAATAAAGAAAACCTGAAATTTGATAACTTGCAGAAAGTGGCTTCAGGTTTGGGGTTGGATAGGGATCAGTTCACCATTTGTTTGAACGATAAGCAAACGGATGAAAGCGTCCAATTGGATCTTGATGAAGGTATCGGGAATAAGATTGATGGAACACCGATGTATCTTATTGGTCGATTTACACATGAAGGAAAAACACTTAAGATCATCGGTTATCGCTCAAGTTTATCCGATCTGGAAACCGTCCTTTCTTTATTGAGACAAAAGAATGAGTGGGGCAGAGATGAGAATAAGTAAATGTCTTCTAGTCTTTTTGATATTAACTGTTGCCTTGTCTGCATGCAATCAGGACAAGAAAGAAAGCTTGGGACAGCCTCAGGAAATGAGTCTGGAACTTGAAGAAAGGTTCAAAGATGCAGAGAGGCGTTTGTCAGACCTTTCAAAGCTGAATCTAAACTGGCTTCAAAACAACAGTGGCTGGCTGAATTACAAGGTCATTCCAAATGAAGACGGTGAGCCCAAGTTTGGATTCACCAGACAAGATTGCTGGTATTTGTTAGAAAAAGGCCTTGTTATCAAAGGTTTACAAATTGTGTTCAGTGACGCCCTTGATAAAGAGGTTCAAAGGTTTGTTATCAACCCTGACGGATATCGCGGGGAATTACTTGAGCTTAGAGAAAATGGTCTCAGTGCTCAAACCTATGCGATTCCATATCCAGCAAACTGGCAAGCAGAAAACTTGTCTTGGGCTTACATGGATTTAACAATCTTCAGAAGTATGAAAGAGTTCATCATTGACATTGAAGCAAAAGAAATAATTTATGAAGGTATTCCATGCCTGAATATCCGAGTTAGGTATGGGGGCGATACAGAACTGAGAGCCCTTGGGCTTCCACCTGGATATGAAAAAATAGGCAAGGAAGAAAACTACTGCTATGCGCTTGACACTGGAAATCGCTTGGCATATTCAAGGGCCTTTATTAATGAGGATAACACAATAGATGTTCCTAGTTCTTTTTCAGAGGTCTGGTTTCCTAAAGCGGACATCTCCCAGGAAGTATTGGAAGAGGTGGATTTAGGTCTGGAAGAATTAGATTTTTACATGAGACTTTTTGAGATCCAATAGGGTTCATCAAGTCCAGTTGAGACCATAATAGCCCATATTATGAAAGGAGATACACATGAAACCGACACTTAAATTGCTTGGACTACTGGCTGTAATCGTTGTCTTGGCAGCATCGATTGTATCAGTTGCCCAGGCAGCCAACTTGTATGGCACAAGAACTCGGTGCCCAGGTCCAAATGGCGCAACTTGTACAGGCTGTGTGCCAAATCCAAATTACCCGAACCTGTATCACTGCACATATGATGGAAAGGTCAGAAACTACAACAACACTTGCACCTGGTGGAGTTCAATGGATTTGGTCTGTAACTATCCAGCAGTATGCGATTGCGTAACTTCCAACTACGCTGATCACTGTGCTTCGTCTTGTGACTATCGGTAAGCAAGGATAATTAAACGTTAAACTAACTCAACGGACTTGTAACCTCGGGCAGGCAAATATCACTTACCTGCCCGACTTAATGGAGACAACATGAAACCTTTCAAGAGTATAACCGCTATTTTGCTGCTTTTGCTGCTGTTGGGTGGATGCGCCAGGCAATCCTATTCTGAAGAAGAACTAACAAACGCCATGCCTATGCCGGTCATTGAGACTGCAAATCCACTCGTAAGCGAGACTGTGCCTGCTACTGTACCAGACGAAAGCAATCCGATAGATACCACAGCAAACTGGGAAACTTTGTATACAGCGGGTAGCCCAGTCACTGATTCCCAGGAATTGATCCGAATACTGGAAGTCCTAAAAGGACGATTTCTAAAGCAGTTTGACAGACCGGGCTGGTATCAGCTCAAATGGCTGAATCACCAAACGAATTGGATCCATATTTCCGATCCAAGTTCCAGCAGATTTGACAGTGTAATCAACTACTCCGAACACGAGAAATATCCTGAAGGATTTCTGAATCCAGAATCCTACTTATCACTTGATGGTCACTATGGCAGGATGATTTCTCCTACTCTGGACGATTTTCACTTTGTTCCTCTCACAACACAACCGCCAGAGATAGTCTGGGAGAATCTGGATTATTATCTTGCATGCGACTTTTGTGTTGCTTCAGAACACCTTGATTTTCTTATCCAATGGATCCGCGATCCAGACAACCATATCTCCGAAAAAAGTTTAAAGGAAACCCATTTTTCCGGATGGGTCGGGACATACAAGAACCAGCCAGTATTTATATCTAAAATCAAAATAAAGTATTTTACAAATTACCCCTATATAGATACCGGAGAACTGGTCGAAATCGAAGATAATTCTTTTTACATTAGCCTTGCTAATGGAGGCACAATCGCTGAAAATTCCGATGTGTTTTTTCTTGGTGGAGGAGAAAAACTGAATGATTTACTTCCTTACAATTTACAACAGATTGCATATTTTGAGACATTGCCAGAACGTGTGCAGACTCTCTATGACGAATGTTACAAGAAACTGATTGAGTTTGAAGAGCAAAACTGACACATAATTGAAAGAAAAGGCCTATCAATTCCAGTTTAGATCATAGTAACTCAAATGATGAAAGGAGAAAAACATGAAACCAAAAATTAAACTATTGGGACTGCTGACAGTTATTGTTGTTCTGGTAGCATCAATTGTATCTGTTGCCCAAGCAGCTAATCTCTATGGTAAAAGAACTAGCTGCCCCGGTCCAAACGATGCTGCTTGTACGGGTTGTGTACCAGATCCAAATAACCCAAATAAGTATTCTTGCACAACTGACGGGAAACTCAGTAACTACAACAGCGCCCGTACATGGTGGAATTCGTTAGAAATAGTGTGTCAGTATCCGGCCATTTGTGATTGCGTCAGCTATGATTACACGAATCACTGTGCATCGTCGTGTAGATACAGGTAAGCAACGATAGACACTAACCCTATTCAACTGGACTTGCGACCACGGGAGGGCAAGAGAGACTTGCTTGCCCGTCTAAAGTTAGACTTAGACTTTGTTAAAAACAATTCTCTCTTATACAAATCATAATTTTTCCTTTACCCATCATTGTTTTTGCCAACGAAACACAAGAAACCAGATAGATTACCCTCTTGGATTTAAGACGCTTATTAGGGCTAGGAAATCCACTGTTAAATTTCATCACTGATTGGTTTGAGTGATATTGTATAGGCTTTACTAGCAGCAGACTCTAAAGAGACAAGTCAAAACCCTGTCGGTAAAGATTGGAAATTAAAAATAGTCGAAAGGAGTATAGAGACAATTTAGTAGCACGTATCTCAACTTTTGTTTCAAGGCAATTCTATTAAGAAACGAATCAGACCGGGAAGGAGTTTCAAATTGGGAGTTTGTGCAATAGTCACGTATGTAAATGACCTGAAAGTAGCAAAACAAACAACTCATTCGAATTAATTTTCATACAAATGAATGCTTTCACAGGTTTTGTTTCATTGCCGTGAGAAGCGCTCAACCTGCAAGTTTGACCGATGTAAACAGAAAGTTATAGCCAGCAAAAGCAAGCAGAGCATGGCATAATAGAATTTGTTGACAGGCAGTGCACCGATTGGTGCTTTAAACCTGAAAAAAATTGCCCACTCAAGAAAAGGAAAAAAATTGGGTCCAAATCGGGAATAAATTGCAGGCGAATAGAAATACAGCAACGTCCAAACAAATAGTCCCGCAATTGCACCAGCGGCGGATGAACAACTCAACGCGCTGACCAATGCCATGATTGCACTGAAAAAGAGGACTGGAATCAAAAGCGTTAATGCGAAGATTGGTGGGAAAAGTCCTGGGATAAAATGGTTCATGAGCGCAAGCAAGGCAGCCATAAAAATCCCAACCGTGAAGAAACCCAGTATCAAACGCCTTAACCAAAGCACGCCCAGATTGACGCGACCACACACAAAAACTGCTGTGTGTCCTTCTTTTTCTTTCATCAGTCCATTGTTGGTGAGCAGCGCCATCAATAATGGGAAATATGCTCCCAGGATATACATGATGTACAACTGCCTTTCAGCAACTTCAAGACCTTCATCCAGGGTGAGAAATAAAGTAATCAGGGCGGACACTGCCAGTGTGATCAGTAAAAAAGACTGAGCTTTGAAAATTTCATAATATGCTAACCGAAGAAATCTTTTCATATTAAATTGATGGTCCTGTTTCAATACCATCAGCTTGCTCAGAGAGCGTACCGATCAGTTCCAGCAAAACATCTTTTTCTATCCAACCTTCATTTGCCTTATCATAAGCCGTCAGAAATAAAACCTAGAAGGCTTCCGAGCCATACTGCAAGTCAAAATCAGCTAACCTTAACAAGGTTTCCTGGTCATCCTGATAAAAATTAAATGGAATCAAGGCTTGTTCATTTCTCATCCACTTCCGATAGGATTCCAGCAAGGCTTCCTGGTCAAATCCAGGCACTTCAGCCTCTTCGACCAGTTTCATGCCTGCATAAAATATCAAAGGCAAGCTGCTTGTATCTTCCTGCTCCGCTTCAGAGGTATTTTCGCCTTTTGCATACGAGTAGACATTATCTACCCCCTTAGAGAACAACCCATACGCCAAATCAGGGCAAGCTTGCTGCCGGCACCACCATGCCTGCAAAACATCCAAGGCAACATTTAGACTATACCCGACCTTATCGTCAGGCCACATGTAGTCAATTTGCCTTGATCGCTCTGGTATGATCAGAGTGAGTGTCTGACTTTCCAAAAAACTCTGCTTTATCAACGGCAACGGAATCAGGGCAAAATCCGATCCTTCCATCTCATTGAGATGCTGCCATACTAATCTAAAGAAGGTCCCATATTGCTCATTCCGGATATCTTCCCGGTGTCCAGCATCCGGCGAAAGATAAATTCGCTGGTTTTCCTGGTCCTCAATTTGGTAATTTACCCCGGCGATGAGAAGTATTTCTTCGGATGGTTGCTGCCACTGCAACCGTCTCATGCCTCCATCGATTGCCTCGGTATCAGCGCTGTTGTAATTGATCGTGATATCAGCAGGCAAAATGAGTGTGATCTCATCGGGGGAGCAAAGGGCATAAGGGTGCCATTCCCCCAACTTCTGCAGAAAGATCAGGTTCGTTTCTAAATAAGCGCCGGGGGCATAGCCAATTTGTTCGATTTCTTTTGGAAGGTCGAAGACCGTATAAGCATAATATGGTACAACAAAACTGCCGTGATATTGGAGTTCAATCCGTAGTGGGTCCCCACCGCTGACTGCAAAACGATCAACTGCCAACCCGGTGTTTAACAAACTTAAAGCCGATAAATCACGTCCGGAAGTCAGCTCCACTTCTGCCAGCCCCGAGGCGATGGCGCCATCGGTAGAAAGTTCAAGCTGCAGGCGGTAGGATTCAAAGCCCGCACAGGCAAATTCCAAGCTTTGGCGGGTCTGCAAATTCGGCTCAGCAGAGCGTACACGCTGAAGGTTAAGTAGTTCGCTTCCCCAACGGATAGACAGAGATAAAGCTACTACACTCAGGACTGCCATTGCTGACACTGCGATCCAACTGTGTTCTGGCTTTACCCTGGGGAGTCGCAGGTCTGTAATAAAAACCGCAATCGTAAGCAAGACCAAAGTAACACAAACATAAAAGAGACGTTGGTATATCAGCATCTCCGTTTCAGGACCAAAACCAATCAGTGCGGAATTCATTTGCAACGAGGGCATGAAAATCAGCAAGTTCCCCAAGTTTACAGACCGGGTTAATACAAACCCAAGGTAAATAATAATCAGTCCCGAAGCGATCAATATATGATTGATCAGCAATCCAATCAGGGAACATAAGCCAATGACAAAACAAATAGGAGGGAGCAATATGAGCAACCAGACCCAGATGGCGCTTAGGGCATTTGCAATCCCAAAGAATGCAATGCTCAAAACAAAAGTTACGAAGACCGTTGGTACAATCAGGGTCAGAAAACCCACTATCCCAATTCCTGCTTTGAGTAGCAAGTAATCATCTCCAAACGCATTGCGACTCCACAGATGGTTGTGTCCCTTTGCAGTTTCGCTTAAGAAGAAGCGCAGATACAATATGACAAATAGTAAACTGGCTATGTAACCTGTAATTCTTGCTATGTTCTCAATATATCCCAACGCAGTGGTCTCAGGTAATTCAGAAATCGGATTCGTCACCAGGGCGACCACAAGCACAAGCAAGGAAAACAACCAGTTGACCTTATCCCGGACAAAAAGTTTCCACTGGGCAGTAAAAGATCTCAGGAATATCTTCATTCAGCTTGCTCCGAGTTGTGTTGGCAAATGAGCAGCATATATGCATCTTCCAGATTCGGTGTCAACGGGGTGCTGCCCTCGGTTACCATGCTGCTCAGGGGGGAATAGCGAGCGATCACGCTATGGGTTTCAGCCTCGTGAACAAAAGAAAGAATGAGATTATGATCTTTAAAAGTGACCCAGTCCTCTCTTGCGACCGTGCGTTCCCATACCTTTCTCCGACATTGGTCCAGCAATTCAGGAATGCTCCCCGAGAATATCAGTCTGCCCTTATGGAGGATCGATAACTGATTGGTAACTGCAGTGATATCCTCAGTAATATGGGTAGAAAGCAGTACCGTGCGTCTAAGACCCAGGTCTGAAAACATATTTCTGAAGCGTACCCGTTCTTCGGGATCCAATCCTGAGGTAGGCTCATCTGCAAACAGGACCGGTGGGTCATGTGCCAGGGCTTGAGCAACCACGAGGCGTTGTTTCATGCCACCTGAAAAAGATTTAATCTTCTTTTTAGCCACGGAAGCCAGGTTGACCTCCTCTAACAGCCTCATGATCGTTTGGCGAGAAAGGTCAAGACCAGAAAGCAGCGCCATATAGTCCAGGAATTCGTAAGCAGAGAATTCCGGATATAGCAGATATTCCTGCGGGATGATCCCAATGTTCTTTCTGACTTCGCTGACCTGACGCTGGGTGTCAAAACCACATACGGTTGCCCGACCAGCTGTTGGTTGAATGAGACCAGCCAGGATGCCAATCAGGGTGGTTTTGCCAGCGCCATTCGGACCCAAAAGCCCATAAACGCCTTCATCCATTGTAAGGTTAACGTCACGTAAGGCAAAAACGCCGGCTTTGTACTGTTTGGTCAGGGAGTGCGTTTGTATGATCATAATCTCCTACTTAAAGCAAATCGTGGAACTCGTCTTTCATAAGCTAGGGAACGAATTCTTGATCGTTATTACAGTTTATAGTCATCGGATTTGGATATCATGGAGTTTTTGGATAATGTTGAGCTATTCTGGAAATTTGCAGCCCACCTTTTGAACGTTCCAGAGTAAAAAATAACACTATTGGGTTACCATCTACGCTTAGCTTGGCTTCAATTACAACACGATGTTGCTGGAGGTCCGTACTGGTCATTGACGATTCGCTATCCGTGAAGGGAAGTGGTAATAGTTGCTCTACAATCACCCTCTGTGGCTGATTTAGCTGTTCTAGAATATGGGTCAGGTTCTCTTCAAATGCGTCATCTGGCAAAACTGTTTCATTTGTAATACCCCGCAACCGTAAATCTACCCGGATTAGAAATCCTGAGACCCTCGCTAAGCTTAGGTAGGTATCCGGTTGGCTCGCAACAGTCTCCAGATACGCGTTGGGGCTCGGCATCTGGGCTGTTGCCGTTGCGTCCGGTGACCAATTTCCAAAAAGATTTTCAGTCGGGTAAGCGGTATTAATTTCAGCGATTCGCCATCCATTTTTCGTATGAGAAAGAATCAGGTAATTAAAATACAACTTACCATTTTCAATTGCGAGCAATGAATCTTGCGTTTGCCATGCTCTCGCCTGACGTACGAACACCAAATTACCATTCTTGATATCCACGTTGTTCAATCTAACCAGAGAATCAGGTTCGAGCGAAAGTGGGTATAAGGCATCCAGTTCAAAGCGAGATATCCAACCCGCGTCCCTTGTATATCCTTCCATATCCAAATGTTTAGCAATGGTACAGCAAAGGAGTGAAGAAGCCTCCTGAGGTGATCCGTAATGCTGCAACGCTTCATATTTACCGATCAACGCCGCGCCCTCAAAAAGATCTTTTACGAACATATGGTCAATGAAGATTCCGTAATTCGTTGAACTTGTGTCTGGATTGGTCGCTCGGGGCTGAACAGTTGAGGTTGAAGCCATGGGGTTGCTTGGTACTATCGGCTGACATGAAACAAGGGCAAAAATAAGCAAAATAATAATCAATTTCTTGCGTATCATTTAATTACTCTCTTTCTGTAAGCTAGAGATCCTTTCTGATTGTAAATACAGTATTATTTTCTCAGAAAGGTACTATTGTGGTAGAGCTTGTCCATCATAAAAAAACATGATAGACTAACACTACCACTTACCTATCTTGTTAACTTACTCTCATGCGACTATAACTTAATCTACCGGTAACTGACGATATTAATGAACTGAATCGTTGATGCGGAATATAAAGAAAGACGCACCCTACTTTGGGCCGGCGTGTGGCCATTCACAAGGTAATTGTTCAGATTGGTACAGTCACCAGAAAGCCCGGTTACGATTACTGTGTGATACCAACCCCGTGAAGAATCATAGAAGAATACCGGATCACCATCAAACGCTGAGCATCTACCGGCGTAACTTCCATATGGTCCAGAACCTGTGTTGGTTGTCAGAAATGTCATCAATCCACTCTGACCGCTCTGCCCTCCAACTCTTACCCAAGCTCCAGAACCATAATAGAGGTTATATGCAGAGTATCGATACCATTGTTGGTCAAACTCAGTCTGCTTACTCGGTGGTACTGGAACCGGAGACATCGAACCATTGGTCCCAGCAAAAATAGCTTGCGATACGAAGTTAGCACAATCGCCTCCTAATCCTGTCATAACGGCATATGCAGGATTGTAACTCGTGGCCCAACCCATTGCATAGTTTACAGCATTTGAACTGTTGTATGTATAGTTTATTTCATTCCGATCACCAGTTGGTGTCATCTCTTCATTCCTTATTGAAGATGCATCAATGTTTCTCTGAATATTATTTAGGATAGTGGCTTTGCTTTGTTCTCCTATGGTCAGATGTATCACATCCTCGTATCGATCATCGTAGATTAACCAACCCAAATTAGACTTTGTTAGTCTTATCGTGTGAAGTAAATTTGAAGTCACCATTGGATCGTTTGGAGTGTCCAAGAATTCTATCAAACTGTTTTCAAACAATTCAACATCGGCTTGGTTTCCGTTAACATTAATTTTATTAATTTCGAGGCTATATTTGTAACTTCCGTATTCATAACCATAAGCATTACCAATTTGAATTAGTGTAGAATCATGCCTCTCTTCTTTAGTCAGCCACTCCTGGCTCTTTGGATTATCTAAATCAGCAATTCCTGAATAGTCGCTTAATATCATTTTTACTTGAGCATTAAGACGGGTTTGGAATAACTTGTCAATGACACTTTGGATTGATTGGATATCATCTTTGTTTCCTGTATTTGAATTTGCGTTGGTGACACTGGTTCTTAAGAATGTTGCAAGCAAAATCCAGGCAATTAGAATTGTTGCTTGAAAATATTTATTTATATTCATCACACTCTCCTTTAGAATATTGTTATTAAACTATTTTGCTTCGATGCATCGTTTGAAAGACGCTATGATGAAAGAAATCATCCTTTATTTGTCAACGTACAAGAGCTAGAATGGCTAATGCGGTAGATGTGAGCAAAGATGAAACTACCAAAACCAGTAATAAACCTGACAAGATCCGCCTCAACATTTTTCTCCTGTTCCTGTTTATAAGACAAGATTTATTCTTAGCTGCGATTGACGATTTCTTCCTTCTCTCTTTTGCAGCTTGGTGACAAGTATTCAATCCTCCTGAAGATTAACCTGAAATCCTAGAGGTCAGCTAATGTCCAGCAGATCGCCAATAATTAATATACTAATATATGCCTCCTCTGCAATTACACATTTGACTACGCTTACATAAAAAGCATACAAAAGAGGACATTAAATTGGCATTAAATCAATCTCTAACCTCTAAGCAAGGATGTATTGAGGTAATCTTTAGACAAATCTGGATCAACTCCAAGATGAGGGAAGAAACCGTCGTTGAACTATGAATTATAGTTTTATTGATCCTAACTCCTAAATTTTCGACCAGTGGCTGTGGCTCAGGGATTATCCACCATATCAGTTAGCTCTATGACTGTAATTTTTTGCAAATCTTTTTCCCGCAATAATTCCGCAGACCCTTCCCGCAGAGCTTTCTTTATTTTCCTTACTTGGCGGTCATCAGTATTGCTCATAAAATGTTTTCCTCCAAACCCAACATCGTCCTGTTATGTTTTGCTTTGCCGACTTCTTTACACTCGATTGTGTATGGCGTAGTCTAATACTATAGATTATTTTAACAACAGTACAGATAAGTCAACCGATGTTTCATATTATCTTTTGAGTCGGGAAGTAATGACAATCTATTTTGGTAATGATACAGAAAAAAAACAAAAGTAATATTTTCAAAACGGGGATGCAATTCAAGATACGGTTATCTCAGCTTGGTGATGTAGATGCAGCTTTAATAGAGAAACTCAACAAGACACGGAAGGCAATTGTTGATGAATTGAAAAAGCACTATAAGATCATAGAATTGACCTTTGCCTTTCAATTATTCTTAAAATGTTCTTGGGGCAAGCATTTCTGCCTATCCCAAGAGTTGCTTACAGACAAAACACGAATCTGAACCCTTTATTATTAGGAACAACCTACAATTTGTGAAATTGGCTATCTTCACCTTCTACTGCTACACAAAGATGCAATAATCTTGGAGAAGTCTTCAGTGTCTGTCAAGGCTAAATAGAAATGTCCTAATGCTGGCTAAATAGAAATGTCCTATTCAGTCACCAAAGTTGTCAGGATGGGTTTACCATTTATCTTTTTGCCATAGGTTCTCCAAGGGTGGTCA
>Ga0172382_10009807_pt1 | contig 12979 bp, 12 predicted proteins | sample Leawel138RmetaG_FD_122245 | JGI IMG/M metagenome (GOLD analysis project Ga0172382, IMG submission 122245) | Leachate microbial communities from a municipal landfill in Southern Ontario, Canada - Leachate well 138R metaG | ecosystem: Engineered > Solid waste > Landfill > Unclassified | place...
ATTCTCGCGGCGTCCTGTCTGAGCGCAGCGAGCGACGCGCAAGCGGCGGGAGCGAAGCGAGTTACGCCGCGCAGCCAGGAACCCGAGCACCGAGGGCAGCCCCGCGCAGCGGGGCCAAGCACCGGCGCCGGCCAGGCAAAGCCTCTCGCACCTTGGCTGCCCTTGCCGTTCGAATGCGAACGGGGATCAGTCGTCGGCCGGTTTCCAGGCGGCCCGCAGCCGCGCCTGGACGGGGGGCGGAGCTTCTTCGTAGCCGAGCAGTTCGAGCGTATAGCCGCCCTGGCCGCCGGTCAGCGCTTTCAGCCGGCCCTGGAAATCGTCGAGTTCGGCCATCGGCGCCCGTGCGCTCAGTGTCACCATGCCCGCGCGGGCAGCGCCCGAACCCGAGACCTGGCCACGGCGCGCGGACAACTCGCCGCTGACTGCGCCGATCGCGGTTTCGGGGATCGACAGCTCGAGGGCGACGATCGGTTCGAGCACGACGGGGCGGGCGCGCGCTGCCGCATCCAGGAAGGCCTTGCGCCCGGCGGTGATGAAGGCGATTTCCTTGCCGTCGACCGGATGGGTCTTGCCATCGTAGACCGTGACGGCGACATCCTGGACCGGAAAACCGGCCACTGCGCCCTCGGTCAGCGCCTGGCGCACGCCCTTTTCGACGGCTCCGATGAACGGCCCGGGAATCGCGCCGCCCTTGACCTCGTTGTCGAAGCGGAAACCCTCGCCGCGTGCCAGCGGCGCGACCCGCAGGAACACCTCGCCGAACTGGCCGGCGCCGCCGCTCTGCTTCTTGTGTCGATGGTGGCCCTCGGCCGCCCCGGTCAGGGTTTCGCGGTACGGGATGGTGGGCGGATGGACCTCGACCTCGACCTGGTAGGTCGAGCGGATCCGTTCGAGTGCCCCGTCCACGTGCAGCTCACCTAGTCCGCGAATCACGGCCTCGTGCGTCGTCGGGTCGTGTTCGATGCTCAGGCTCGGGTCTTCGAGCACGAGCCGCTGGAGCACCTTGGCGAGCTTCTGCTCGTCGCCCCGGCGCACGGTCTTCAGCGCCAGGCCATAGACCGCGTGCGGGATCGGCAGCGGCCTGAAATGGATGCTGGCATCCTCGGGAGCGTCGTGCAGCACCATGTCGAAACCGAGCTCGTCGAGCCGGGTCAGCGCGCAGATCTCGCCGGGCCCGGCTGCCGCCAGCGGCGTCTGCTCGCGGCCCTGCAGCAGGTAGGGCGTGCCGATGCGCACGGCCTTGCGCGCTTCGCCGGCGTACAGCGCGGCGCCTGGCCGCAGCGTGCCCTGATGCACGCGCACGATGCCGATCCGGCCGGCGTAGGGGTCGACCTCGACCTTGAAGACATGGGCGAGCACGTGGTCGTCGGCTGCCCGGCTGCTGGTGAAGGCCTCGGCATCCTGCGCTTCGCCCGCCGGCCAGCGCTCGAACAGCGGCAGATTGCCTTCGAGCGGACTCGGACACATCCGCACGATGAAATCGGCCAGCTCGGTGATGCCGACGCCGGTACGGGCCGAGGTGAACAGCACCGGAACGATGTGCGCCTCGCGCAGTGCGTGCTCGAAGGCATCGTGCAGCACGGTCTCGTCGATTTCTTCACCGGCCAGGTAGCGCTCGGTGAGCGCGTCGTCGAGCTCGACGATCTGCTCGATCAGCGCGCTGTGGGCGGGGCCGACCGCATCGAAATCGGTCGCCGGTCCGGCCGGTGTCTCGCCCGGTGCCTCGGGCGGTTCACCCGGTCCGGCCAGACAGTCGGCGACGCCGCTACCCCCGCCGGTCGGCAGATTGACCGGCAGGCATTCGCGGCCGAAGGCTGCACGGATCTCTTCGAGCCGCGCCGACAGGTCGGTGTCGGGGGCGTCGATCTGGTTGACGATCACGATCCGGCACAGCCCGCGGGTCTGGGCGAGCAGGCCGGTGCGCCGCGTGCCGGGCTCGATGCCGCGCCGGGCATCGACGACGAGGGCGACCGTCTCGACCGCGTCGAGCGCCGCCAGCGCCCGTCCGGCGAAGTCGGGATAACCCGGAGTGTCGAGCAGATGTGCCCGCACGCCATCGCGCTCGAAGTGCGCGCAGGCCACTTGCAGCGAATGGCCGTTGGCCTTCTCGAGCGGGTCATGGTCGCAGACGGTATCGCCGCGTGCGACGCTGCCCGCGCTGGGGATCGCCCCGGTAGCGGCAAGCAGTGCCTCGATCAGGGTGGTCTTGCCGACGCCCGCATGGCCGACGAAGGCCAGCGTGCGCAGGTTCACGCTCGGGTGGGCTGACATCCATGCCTCCCTTGTGTCGGGGTCTGGCGTAGGATGAAGCGATCCGGCGGCCGGCGCAAGCCTCGGGCCTCAGCCCTGGTAGGGGTCGGGAATCCTGAAACGCCCGAGCAGCCGGGTTTCGAGCGCCTGCATGATCTGCGCCGGCTCGTCGTGTTCGTGGTCGTGGCCGCAGGCGTGCAGGACGCCGTGGATCACCAGGTGGGCAAGGTGGTGGGCCAGCGGAATGTTGCGTTCGCGCGCCTCGCGCTCGAGCACCGGCAGGCAGATCACGATGTCGGCAACGACCTCGGGCAGCCCGGGCGCACCCGGCGCCATGTCTTCGGCCGAAAGCGCGTAGACGAAGCTCAGGACATTGGTCGGATAGTCGCGGCCCCGGTAGGCGTGATTGAGCTGCCGGCCTTCGGCTTCGCCGACGAAGCGCAGCGTCAGCGCGGCGTCGGCGTCGATCGCGGCGGCCACCCAGCGGCGCAGCTGGGCGCGCGAGGCCGGCAGCGCTGCGATGCCGTCGCCGCGCTGCAGGGCCAGCGACAGCGCCGGCGGCCGCTTGCGGGGCTCAGTCCTGCCGGCTCGCGAAGCGCTCATAGGCGTCGACGATCCGGGCCACCAGCGGATGGCGCACCACGTCGCTGCTGTCGAACTCGACGAAGCTGAGTCCGCGCAGGCCCTGCAGCACCCGGCGCGCCTCGATCAGGCCCGAGGCCTGGCCGCGCGGCAGGTCGACCTGGGTGGCGTCGCCCGTGACGACCGCCCGCGAACCGAAGCCGATCCGCGTCAGGAACATCTTCATCTGCTCGGGCGTGGTGTTCTGCGCTTCGTCGAGGATGATGAAGGCGTTGTTCAGCGTGCGCCCGCGCATGTAGGCCAGCGGTGCGATCTCGATTGCCTGCTTGTCGAACATGCGCGCGGTGCGCTCGAAGCCGAGCAGGTCGTAGAGCGCGTCGTACAGCGGGCGCAGGTAGGGGTCGACCTTCTGGGCGAGGTCGCCGGGCAGGAAGCCCAGCCGCTCACCGGCCTCGACTGCCGGCCGGGTCAGCACGATGCGCTGGATCAGGTCGCGCTCGAGGGCGTCGACCGCGCAGGCCACGGCCAGATAGGTCTTGCCGGTGCCGGCCGGGCCGATGCCGAAGGTGATGTCGTGCGAGAGGATCTTGCGCAGGTATTCGCGCTGGCGCGGCGTGCGCCCCTGCAGGTCGCTGCGCCGGGTCTGCAGGACCGGTGACTCCTCCTCGTCGGGCTGCACGCCGCCTGCCAGCGGTGCGCGCCGCTCGACCAGGCCGAGCTGGATGTCGTCGAGCGACAGCGGGTTCTCCGAGAGCGTCCAGAAGTGCTCGAGCGTGGCCCGTGCCTGGCGGGCTGCCGGGGCCGGGCCGTCGATCGAGAACACGTCGCCCTTGCGCGCGATGCGCACGTCGAAGGTTTCCTCGATCTGGCGCAGGTTCTGGTCGAGGGGTCCGCACAGATTGGCCAGCCGCCGGTTGTCGGCGGGGGTCGGGCTGAATTCCAGTGTCTTGGCTTTCAAGGGGGAGATCACAGGGGAAGCGAGGACGCATGCTCGCGGGTGATGACTTCGCCGCGCAGCGAATGCGGCAGGGCGGCGGTGATCCGGACGTCGACGAAAGTCCCGAGCAGCCGCTCGGGGCCGGCGAAATTGACGACCCGGTTGTTGTCGGTGCGGCCCGACAGTTCGCTGGCGTTCTTGCGGGCGCGGCCGTCGACCAGCACGCGCTGCACGGTGCCGACCATCGCCGCGCTGATTCGCGCGGCATTGGCGTCGATCGCTGCCTGCAGCCGCTGCAGCCGATCGAGCTTGATCGCCTGCGGCGTGTCGTCGGGCAGGTCGGCTGCCGGTGTGCCGGGGCGGGCGCTGTAGACGAACGAGAACGACTGGTCGAAGCCGACATCGTCGACGAGCTTCAGCGTGCGTTCGAAATCCTGCTCGGTTTCGCCGGGAAAGCCGACGATGAAGTCCGACGACAGGCTGATGTCCGGGCGGGCCGCCCGCAGCCGGCGGATGATCGACTTGTATTCGAGCGTGGTGTAGGCGCGTTTCATTGCCGCCAGCACGCGGTCGGACCCCGACTGCACCGGCAGGTGGACGTGGCTGACCAGCTTGGGGAGGCTCGCATAGGCGTCGATCAGCCGTTGCGTGAATTCGTTCGGGTGCGAGGTCGTGTAGCGGATGCGCTCGATGCCGGGAATCTCGGCAACGTATTCGAGCAGCAGCGCGAAGTCGGCCGGCTCGCCATCGGCCATCGGGCCGAGATAGGCGTTGACGTTCTGGCCGAGCAGCGTGATCTCGCGCACGCCCTGGGCGGCCAGCCCGGCAACCTCGGTCAGCACATCCTCGAACGGGCGCGACATCTCTTCGCCGCGCGTATACGGAACGACGCAGAAGCTGCAGTATTTCGAACAGCCTTCCATGATCGACACGAAGGCCGTATGGCCGTCGACGCGGGCCGGCGGCAGATTGTCGAACTTCTCGATCTCGGGAAAGCTGATGTCGACCTGGGGCTTGCCGCTGGCGCGCCGCTGCGCGATCAGCTCCGGCAGCCGGTGCAGCGTCTGCGGGCCGAAGACCACGTCGACGTAGGGCGCCCGCGCGATGATCGCCGCGCCTTCCTGGCTGGCCACGCAGCCGCCCACGCCGACGATCAGTCCGGGGCGCTCGCGCTTGAGCGAACGGACGCGGCCGAGGTCGGAAAAGACCTTCTCCTGCGCCTTCTCGCGCACCGAGCAGGTGTTGAACAGGATAATGTCGGCCTGGGCCGGATCGTCGGTCGGCTCGACGCCTTCGGCCTCGGCGAGCACGTCGGCCATGCGGTCCGAGTCGTACTCGTTCATCTGGCAGCCGAAGGTCTTGATATAGAGCTTGCGGGTCACGGGCATTGCTGCGCCTTGGTCGCCAGTGCTGCGCCTCGGTCGCCGGGAGTGGTAGAGATGGGTGGGCTTGAACCACCGACCTCGGCATTATGAGTGCCGCGCTCTAACCAGCTGAGCTACATCTCCACGGGTTGCCTGCCCGGCACATGTCGTGCCGTCGTTCAGGACACGGGCTCCGGCGACTGCCCGAAGCCGACTGCCTGAAGCGGATGCCAAGCCGTACATTCTGACTGGCGGGCGGCATCGTGTCAAGAATCAGGCGGCTGCCCGGCGCAGCGCATCGCGGGTCTCACGGGCCACGCGAGCCGCCGCCTCGGCCCAGTCGGCGCCGCCGCTCGCATAGAGGATCGCGCGCGACGAATTGACCAGCATGCCCGGGCTGGAGCGGGCCCGTCCGGCCTGCACCGTCGCGTCGATGTTGCCGCCCTGGGCGCCGATGCCGGGCACCAGCAGCGGCATTTCGCCGACCAGGGCGCGGACCCGGGCCAGTTCGGCCGGAAAGGTCGCGCCGACCACCAGACCGAGCTGGCCGCCGCGGTTCCAGTCGCCGGCTGCCAGCCGGGCGACCCGCTCGAACAGGCGCTCGCCGGTGTCGAGTTCGAGAGCCTGCAGGTCGCTGCCGCCCGGATTCGAGGTCCGGCACAGCAGGAAGACGCCGCGCCCGGGCCGCGCCAGCCAGGGTTCGATCGAATCGAAGCCCATGTACGGGTTGACCGTGACGGCGTCGGCCTGGTAGCGGTCGAAGGCTTCGATCACATAGCGCTCGGCCGTGGCGCCGATGTCGCCGCGCTTGCCGTCGAGCACCACCGGGATGCCAGGGTGCTTGCGGTGGATGTGCGCGATCAGGGCTTCGAGCTGGGTCTCGGCGCGGGCGGCGGCGAAGTAGGCCATCTGGGGCTTGAACGCGCAGGCGAAGGGCGCCGTGGCGTCGGCGATTCCCCGGCAGAAGGCCAGGACTGTGTCGGGATCGTCGGGCGCGCCGAGGGTCGCGGGCAGCTTCGCGGGGTCGGGGTCGAGCCCGACGCACAGCATCGAGTCCGATTTCCGCCAGGCCTGTTCGAGCGATGAGAGGAAATCCAAGGCGAGTCTCCAGGGGAAGGCGGTGAGGAAGGCGGTGATCGGAAATCGGGCATTCTAGCGGCGCTTGCCGGGCGCTCCGGTGGCGGCCGGCCTGCCCGCCACCGGCTTGCCCCATGATGCACGGCATCTGGATAAAATGAATCTCCGATTCCTCCACCACTGAGCCGGTCGCGCCCAGGCGTTCCCGGCCCGAAAGGCAGGCATGCAATGAAGAAAGCGATCTCGATCCTTGCCGTCTCGGCGTTTGCGCTGGCCGGCTGCGGAAACATGTCCGAAACCCAGCAGCGTACGGCTGTCGGCACCGGGCTCGGTGCGCTGGCCGGCGCTGCCCTGGGCAGCGCAGTCGGCGGCAGCGGCACGGCGACCCGCAATGCGGCGGTGCTCGGCGCGGCGGCCGGTGGCATCGGCACCTATGTCTGGTCCAGGCGCATGGAAGAACAGAAGCGCGCCATGGAGCAGGCCACGGCCGGCACTGATGTCGGCGTTACCCAGACCGCCGACAACCAGTTGCGGCTCGACATCCCGAGCGACATCTCGTTCGACGTGGGGCGTGCCGACATCAAGCCGAACTTCCGCCCCATCCTCGATCGCTTCGCGCAGACGCTGCAGGAGAATCCGACCACCACGGTGCAGGTCATCGGCCATACCGACAGCACCGGCAGCGATGCCGTCAACAACCCGCTGTCGGTCAACCGCGCGGCCAGCGTGCGCCAGTATCTGGCCGATCGTGGTGTGAGCCCGTCGCGCATCGGTGTCGACGGCCGCGGTTCGTTCGAGCCGATTGCCGACAACTCGACGGCAGCGGGCCGGGCCCAGAACCGCCGGGTCGAGATCTACGTCGGCGAGCCGCACAGCTGATCGCAACGAAAAAGGCCTGAGTCCGGCATCCCGGACCCAGGCCTTCGGGTGGTGGCCGGCCCGGGTTTCCCGGGCCAGGCCGACCGTCGGCGATTGCCGGACGGGGATTACATCCCCATGTCCATGCCGCCCATTCCACCCATGCCGCCCATTCCCGGGGGCATGCCGCCGGCAGGCTTGTCTTCCGGCGCCTCGGCGATCATCGCGTCGGTGGTCAGCATCAGACCGGCGATCGAAGCGGCGTTCTGCAGCGCGGTGCGAGTGACCTTGGTCGGGTCGACCACGCCCATCTCGAGCATGTCGCCGTAGCTGCCGTTGCTGGCGTTGTAGCCGAAGCCACCCTTGCCCTCGAGGACCTTGGCGACGACCACGCTCGGCTCTTCGCCGGCGTTGGCGACGATCTGGCGCAGCGGCTCCTCGATCGCGCGCAGCACGATCTTGATGCCGGCTTCCTGGTCGCTGTTATCGCCCTTGACCTTGATCGCCGAGCGGGCGCGCAGCAGCGCCACGCCACCACCGGCCACGATGCCTTCCTCGACGGCCGCACGGGTTGCGTGCAGGGCGTCTTCGACACGCGCCTTCTTCTCCTTCATCTCGACTTCGGTGGCAGCACCGACGCGGATGACGGCCACACCGCCGGCCAGCTTGGCGACGCGTTCCTGCAGCTTCTCGCGGTCGTAGTCGCTGGTGGCTTCCTCGATCTGGGCACGGATGGCCTTGACGCGGGCTTCGATCGCCTTGGTGTCGCCGGCGCCGTCGATGACGGTGGTGTTTTCCTTGCCGACTTCGACACGCTTGGCGCGGCCGAGATCCTCGATCGTGGCCTTCTCGAGCGTCATGCCGGTCTCTTCCGAGATCACGGTGCCGCCGGTCAGGATGGCCATGTCTTCGAGCATCGCCTTGCGACGGTCACCGAAGCCCGGCGCCTTGACGGCGACGGTCTTGAGGATGCCGCGGATGTTGTTGACGACCAGCGTCGCCAGGGCTTCGCCTTCGACTTCCTCGGCAATGATCAGCAGCGGCTTGCCGGCCTTGGCCACCTGCTCGAGCACCGGCAGCAGCTCACGGATGTTGCTGACCTTCTTGTCGTGCAGCAGCACGAACGGCTCCTCGAGGACGGCGACCTGCTTGTCCGGGTTGTTGATGAAGTACGGCGACAGGTAGCCGCGATCGAACTGCATGCCCTCGACGATGTCGAGTTCGTTCTCGAGCGACTTGCCGTCTTCGACGGTGATCACGCCTTCCTTGCCGACCTTCTCCATCGACTCGGAAATGATCTGGCCGATCTCGTCGTCGGAGTTGGCCGAGATCGAGCCGACCTGGGCGATTTCCTTGGTGGTCGTGCAGGGCTTGCTGATCTTCTTCAGCTCTTCCGTCAGCGCGCCGACGGCACGGTCGATGCCGCGCTTCAGGTCCATCGGGTTCATGCCGGCGGCGACGTACTTCATGCCTTCGCGCACGATCGCCTGGGCCAGCACGGTGGCGGTGGTGGTGCCGTCACCGGCGTTGTCCGAGGTCTTGGAAGCGACTTCCTTGACCATCTGGGCGCCCATGTTCTCGAACTTGTCCTTCAGTTCGATTTCCTTGGCGACGGAAACGCCGTCCTTGGTGACGGTCGGGGCGCCGAACGAACGCTCGAGCACGACGTTGCGGCCCTTGGGGCCCAGCGTGACCTTGACTGCATTGGCCAGCAGGTTGACGCCGTTGATCATGCGGCTGCGCGCGTCATCGGCGAAGAAAATCTGTTTGGATGCCATCTTCGTCTAACTCCTCGAAATCTCGTTGCTTACTCGACCACGGCCATGATGTCTTCTTCGCGCATCACCAGCAGCTCGTCGCCATCGACCTTGACGGTCTGGCCGCTGTATTTGCCGAACAGGACCTTGTCACCGACTTTCACGGCCAGGGGGCGGACTTTGCCGTCATCGCCGACCTTGCCATCACCAACGGCGAGGATCTCGCCCTGATCCGGCTTCTCGGCGGCGTTGTCCGGGATCACGATGCCCGAGGAGGTCTTGCGCTCGTTGTCCAGGCGCTTGATGATCACCCGATCATGCAAAGGACGCAGTTTCATGCGATTTGGCTCCGGTTTGGGTAAAAAGCGAACAGATGAAACCAGAAGGCCGGATGTTCCGGCCTTCGACATTTCCGTGGAGCAGTGCGATTGTTAGCACTCATCTCCAGCGAGTGCTGATTCTAGGGGTCTGTGCGGGATTTTTCAAGTCGCGGCGTGCCGGCCGGCCGCCGGACCGGCCGGATCCGGCCCCGGCCGACCCCCGGCTTGGCGGTATGCTCCCGGGTTTGCCCGGCACATGCTGCCCGCCACATCCCGCCTGCCACATCCTGCGATACCGGCTCCGATGCGCTACCTGACCACTTTGCTGCGGCGCAGTCGCCGCCTCTTCTTCGTTCTGGTGAAGGTCTTGCTGCCGGTGATGATTGCCGTGCAACTGGGCCAACGGATGGGCTGGGTCGACGCGATCGCGAATGCGATCGCACCGGCAATCGGCTGGCTGGGTTTGCCGCCGGAGGCCGGCATCATCTGGGTGACCAGCGTCTTCGTCGGGGTCTACGGGGCGATCGGCGCCCTGGTCGGTTTCGCGCCGACCCTGGAAATCAGCACCGGCCAGTTCAGTGCGCTGGCGGCGATGGTTCTGTTTGCCCATGCCCTGCCGGTCGAGCAGGCCATCGTCAGGCAGGCGGGCGCCAGCTTCTGGGCCACTGCCGGCCTGCGGGTCGGTGCCGCCCTGCTGTATGGCGCGGCCATTACCTGGGTATGCCGGGTTACCGGGGTGCTGGCCGAGCCGCTTTCGCTGGACTGGCTGACCAGCGCGGGCGGGCAACCCGATGCCGGCTTCCTCGAGTGGCTGGCGAGCACGGCCCTGTCGCTGGGGCTGACCTTCTTCATCATCGCCTTCCTGCTGGTGCTGCTCGATTTTCTCGAATGGGTCGGGGCGACACGCCGGATCACGGCGGTGATGGCGCCTGTGCTCCGGGTGTCGGGCTTGCCGCCCGAGGCCGCGCCGGTGACCACGGTCGGTGTGCTGCTGGGGCTGACCTACGGCGGAGCGCTGATCATCGAGGAGGCCCAGCGCCGGGCCTTCTCGAAGCGGACCCGCTTCCTGGCGCTGGCCTGGCTGTCGTTGTCGCACGCGCTGATCGAAGATACGCTGTTGCTTCTCGCCCTGGGCGCCAACGTCTGGATCATCCTGGTCGGCCGCTTGCTGCTGACCATGGCGATCGTGGCGGTGCTGGCCGCCCTGCTGAGAAATCACGACGGCGACCCCGGGTCGCTGGCAAGACCTGATGACGACACTGGATCTCTTTCCGGAGCCGGCGCCCGGCGAAGTTGAGCGCATGGGGCCCTGCGCCTTCGTGCTGCGCGGGTTTGCCCTGCCCGCGGTGGCCGGCTTGCTGCCCGCCGTGGCGGCTATCGAGGCCCGGGCACCGTTCCGGGCCATGATCACGCCAGGCGGTTTCACGATGTCGGTTGCGCTGACCAATTGCGGCGCGCTGGGCTGGACCTCGGACCGGCGTGGCTATCGCTACAGCCGGGTCGATCCGGACAGTGCCCGGCCGTGGCCGGCCATGCCGGCGGTTTTCAGCGCGCTGGCGCGCTCGGCGGCGGCCGAGGCCGGCTTCGACGGCTTCGAGCCCGATGCCTGCCTGCTCAACCGCTATCTGCCAGGCGCCCGGCTGTCGCTGCACCAGGATCGCAACGAGCGGGATTTCGATGCCCCGATCGTGTCGGTCTCGCTGGGCATGACGGCGGTTTTCCTGTTCGGCGGTCATGCGCGTGGCGACAGGGCGGCGCGGGTGTCGCTTCGCCATGGCGACGTCGCCGTCTGGGGCGGCGAGGATCGCCTGCGCTATCACGGCGTGCTGCCGCTCAAGGGCGAGCCGCACCCGCTGCTTGGCGGCCAGCGCATCAACTTCACCTTCCGCAAGGCAGGTTGACCCCGAACGAAACGAAGCGCCAAAAGAAAACGCGCTGCCAGGCAGCGCGTTCTCAGCGGATCCGCTTGCGGCGGCTGCCTCGTGGGCGCCTGCCGCTACCCGGGCCCGATTACAGCGGCTTGATCGCCGAAGCCTGCAGGCCTTTCGGGCCTTGCTTCACGGTGAATTCGACGCGCTGGGCTTCCTGCAGCGTCTTGAAGCCGCTGCCCTGGATTTCCGAGAAGTGCGCGAAAAGATCCGCGCTGCCATCGTCGGGGGCGATGAAGCCGAAGCCCTTCGATTCGTTGAACCACTTGACCGTGCCGGTTGCTCTGCTCATGTTGCGCTCCATTGATAACGCGTTACTGAAAAAACGCCGCGGGCTTGGCGCGCCTGCGGTGGCAAACAAATCAAGAGAGCACAACCAGGTATTCCAGGCCGGGTTACGGCCGCGCTGCACGAAGGCAACGGGTTTGACACGAGAGAGTGGGGTCTGCTTGAACAAGTATGCGGGCGCGACCTTACCTCACGCCGCGGGGCTTGTCCAGAGAAAGTTCCGAAAAGGGTGCCGGGTTCACTCGGGCTCGACGCCCAGCGCGACCAGGAAGCGCGAAACCATGTTGTAGGTGGCGACCGTGGCGATGAACTCGACCAGCGCCTGGCGGGGCAGCCGGGCGGCGAGTGCCTCGAAGGCCGTGTCGTCGACCTGCACCGAACGGGTCATCTGGATGGCCACCTGCAGGGCAGCCCGTTCCCGGGCATCGAACAGGCCGGTGTCGCTGGCGGCGCGCTGTGGATCGCGCAGCGCGTCGACCTGGGCCTGGCTGCCGCCGGCCTCGATGAAGAGCGGTGCGTGATGGATGAACTCGTATTCGGCACCGTTGAGCACGGCGACCACGCACATCGCCAGTTCGCGCAGGCTGGCGGGCAGCGACAGCCGGGTGCGCACGGCGCCCAGGTGGGCATTCCAGCCGCGGGCCAGTTCGGGGCTGTGCAGCAGCATCCGGTCGAGGTTGAGCAGGCTGCCGCCGCGCCGGGCGCGTACGGCGTCGACGATTTCCCACGGTTCGGCGAGATCGGCGCTGACGTAGGGAATTCTGGCCATCGGGAGACTCCTTGTCGTGTTCAGGCGATCCGCGAATAGCCGCCGGCCGGCCGGCCACCCTGGCCGAGGTAGGCGTCGAACACCATGGCGACCGCCCGCACCAGCAGGCGGCCGCGCGGCAGCACGGTGATCCCGCTGTCGTCGATGGCCACGGCGCCCGCTTCGACCAGCGGTGCCAGCGCGGCCAGTTCGCGCTCGAAGTGGCGGGGGCCGTCCACGCCCCGGCGCCGCGCGAGCCAGCCCCAGTCGAGGGCGAACCGGCACATCAGCGACTCGATCGCGTCGCGCCGGATGAAGTCCTCGCGGTTCATCCGGATACCGCGGGCCACCGGCAGGCGGTCGGCGGCAAGGGCATCGTAATAGGCCTGCAACGGCTTCTCGTGTTGCGAATAGACATCACCGACCGAGGCGATCGCCGACACGCCCAGCGCGATCAGGTCGCCGCCGGCGTGCGAGGTATAGCCCTGGAAGTTCCGGTTCAGCCGGCCTTCGCGCTGTGCCACGGCCAGCTCGTCGTCGGTCCTGGCGAAATGATCGAGCCCGAGGTACAGGTAGCCGGCCGCCTCGAACATGCGCACGGCCTCCTCGAACATCCGCGCCTTGTCGGCCGATGCCGGCAGGTCGTCCTCGGAAATCCGGCGCTGCGGCTTGAACACCGTCGGCAGATGGGCGTAGTGGTACAGCGCGATCCGGTCGGGGCCCGCGGCGATCGTCTGTTCGACCGTGCGCCGGAAACGCTCGGGCGTCTGTTTCGGCAGTCCGTAGATCAGGTCGACGTTGACCGAGCGAAAGCCCGACTCGCGAGCCGCATCGATCAGGGCGATCGTCAGTTCGGCCGGCTGGATCCGG
>Ga0172382_10009808_pt1 | contig 12978 bp, 11 predicted proteins | sample Leawel138RmetaG_FD_122245 | JGI IMG/M metagenome (GOLD analysis project Ga0172382, IMG submission 122245) | Leachate microbial communities from a municipal landfill in Southern Ontario, Canada - Leachate well 138R metaG | ecosystem: Engineered > Solid waste > Landfill > Unclassified | place...
GACCTGAACGAGAACCTTCTTCAGAAACAGTTTGGAGACGACGACGAGTGGCACAACCTCCAGATGCGAATAACCCCGGACGGAGTCTACGCCCGTGGCAACTACCACGTTCGGGTGCTGTTCACACTGAACATCCTCATCGAGATCTTCAGCAAGTTCAAGATCGTGAACATGCAACAGGTCTGGCTGGACGACTATACCCTAAGGGTGAACCGGTTCGACGTGCCGGAGTTCATCACCGATAAGGCAGTGTCTCAGATTCAGCCCCTTCTAGATCTGGGCAGGTTCATCTTCCCCCTCAGGCTTAGCTCCATCGTATTCGAGGACGGCAGCTTGACCATCGCCAGCCGCGTCACCCCCATGCCGTTCGAGGGCATCGAATACGAATATACGAGGGAGGCAGAGCCGGCGGAGAAGCGCGACGAGTGACACACCCTATCCAGCCTTCTCTGGTCAGCTTGTCTTTGAGAGTGCCTCCACGAAGCCGCGGACGCTGTTGAACAGAAAGTAGCGCTCTCTCCCCAGTATGTCGCAGTTCATATTTCGCAGTGCCGCCATGAAGGGGTCCCTCTCAAGGATCTCGGAGACGAAGAGCGTATGGTCCTCGGGATCCACGCCTCTTCGCAGACACCCGAGGACGATGTCCTTCCACAGAAGGATCTGGTCTCTAGCATAGGCGAGCAGTTCGCCGGCGCTCTCGGCCGACCCGAAGTGAGGGAAGCAGATACGGGAGCACTTTCGCTCCATCAGATTTTCAATGGAGTCCAGCGACACATCGGGGAAGAATGGAGGGGGCGTCGCGGGACGCAGACAGGGGAAGGGAAGCTCCCCCTCCAGGAACACTCCGGCGGCCTCTCCCACGAACAGGGTGACCTCGCCGTCTTCGTCATAATAATACGATCTGTGATGAGAGGCGTGCCCCGGTGTATCGACGAAGGAAAAGCCCTCTGGAAGCGAGCCCTCGTCAGCGATAGAGTACGGCGAAACCGCTACCGGTTCACCGAAGAGCAGGGCCGTCTCGCCGAGCGTTTTAAGGCTGGCAGTCCATAGTCTGGACGGGTCTGTCAGATGAGGAATCCCTCTGGGCGAAGCAAATATGCGTGCGCCCAGATCACGCGCAGCCAAGGCCGCCGCACCGGCGTGGTCGACGTGGACATGTGTCAGCAGAACCATATCGATACGTGAAAGCCCGATATGTTCCACCGCCTCCAGCAGCTGAGGCCATGTGGACGAAGGTCCCGGGTCCACCAAACAGGAGACCCCCTCTCTGCCACAGAGAAGCCACGACGAGTAAAAACGCCTGTAACCTGTCTTTGGGAGCACGAGCTCTATCATGTGCAGTTTCATTCTTGTATCACCGCTCTGTTATGATCACTACCATCCCTACGAAGACCATACCCTTAAGCTCTTCAATGTCTTCGTTCCTGAGACGCACACACCCCTGCGTCGCCATAGTGCCTATCGAGCCGGGGTCATGCGTGCCGTGTATTCCAATCCCCCTCCAGCCGGGCGTCCTGAGCCTGATAAACCACGGGCCATACGCGCCGCGAACGGGGCCGTTGCCGTCGCCGAAATCATAGGTCCATTTTCTGGAATCCTGTATCTGCTGGACGGTGAAGCTGCCCACCGGAGTTCTGTTGTCTCCAACCCTCTGTTTCTGTCCGCCGTTCGCGCCGGTAGCTATCGAATACTCGCGCTCAACACTATCCCCCCGGTAATAGTACATCTTCATCCGCCCCTTTACTACATGAAGCCAGGCATCCTCCGGCCCGGCAACAAACTGAGGCACGGGTGGCAAAGACGGCGGCACGGGCTGATACTCTCTGACAAAGCTAACCGGTATCGGAGGCAGCTCGGGTAGCTCGTTGAGAACCGTTACCTCCTCAGGCCGCATCGCGGACTCGAGCGGGATCTCCTCCGTAGACAGGGAAAGAGCTTCTTCATCCACAGGAACAGGGCGCACAAGGTGATAACCACGCCATGCGAAAACAGCGATAATAAAAAGGACGACCATCACCACAGCCTGCTTTACCCACTCGGGCGATCGCCTTCTTCCATAGTACATAGTACGCCCCTCCTCCGGGTGTTTGTGTGCGGAAAACGTCAAACGCGAAGATTGTATCACGATTGTTTCGCCGCGGAGAAGAGGGTGAGACTTATACACGTGCAGCAACAGAGTGGCATTATATATCGCGCTTTCGTCACAAAAAGCCGCAAAAGCCACAAAAAAGCCGCAAAACCCCTTGCATTTGCGCTAGGAAAGAATTAGAATTCTTTAGTTTTCAGTTCAGCACGAGGAGGAATTCGACAAGGTGGATAATGAGTTTCAGTTCGACCTGGATCGTTACATGTCCCAGGAGAGGTTTCAACAGATTAGAGAGTTCTCCGAGGGAAAGAGAACTCCGTTCTTGGTCCTGGACCTGAAAAAGGTCGAGGAGAAATACGATGATCTGCTGGGCGCTATGCCCTTTGCAAAAATATATTACGCAGTAAAGGCCAACCCGCTTGAACAGGTGGTCAGAATGCTCGTCAACAAAGGAAGTAGCTTCGACATCGCCTCCGTATACGAGCTCGACCACATCATGTCCCTTGGAGCCTCCACCGACAGGGTGAGCTACGGCAACACAATTAAAAAAGCCAGGGACATCGCGTACGCCTATTCAAAAGGAGTACGCCTGTTCGCCACGGACTCGGAGAGCGACCTGAGGAAGATAGCCAGGAACGCCCCCGGCTCAAGGGTCTTCTTCCGTATTCTGACGGACGGAAGCGGCGCGGACTGGCCTCTGTCCAGGAAATTCGGGGCCCACCCCGACACTATCTACAAGCTAATTCAACTTGCAGCGGGACTCGATCTCGAGCCGTACGGTATATCCTTCCACGTCGGCTCGCAACAGAGGGACATAGGCCAGTGGGACAACGCAATATCAATATGCAAGTACCTGTTCGACAGCGCAAAGTCTGAGGGCATCACACTGAAAATGCTTAACCTGGGAGGGGGCTTCCCCGCGACCTATATCTCCCCTACGCACGAGACCTCCGTGTACGCAACTGAGATCATCCGCTTTCTGAAGGAGGACTTCGGAGAGGAGCTGCCGGAGATCATCCTTGAGCCGGGCAGGTTCATGGCCGGGGATGCGGGAGTACTCGTCTCGGAGATCGTCCTGATCTCCAAGAAATCCGAGGCAAATCAGTACTCCTGGGTCTACCTGGATGCGGGCAAGTTCGGAGGCCTGATAGAGACGCTCGATGAGGCTATAAAATACCCGATATACACGGAAAAAACCGGCCCGACCCAGGAGACGATACTCGCCGGTCCCACGTGCGACAGTATGGATATCCTGTACGAGAATGAAAAATACGCTCTCCCCGCCTCTCTGGAGGAGGGGGATCGCCTTTACTTCTTCACCACCGGTGCCTACACACAGACATACTCCTCGGTATGCTTCAACGGCTTTCCTCCGTTGAAGGCATTTGTCCTTGAATAATACAGTCGTTTCTCATATACTCTACATGTTGTGTCCGTCGGGGGCGGTTAAGCCGTTCCCGACGGTCTGTTGAGTTATGCATCATGAAAGGAGGACTGGCCAATGGAAATTCGCCAAAAAAGGGCGAACGATCTTTGGTTTAGCGAGGAGCAGACTTCCAATATGAAGCTCTCCCTGCGGTTATCCGACGTGCTGATGAGCAAATCAAGTCCTTATCAGGACATACTGGTGGTCAAGACGGAGGAGTACGGGCGAATGCTCGTGCTGGACGGCGCGATCCAGATAACCGAGCGGGACGAGTTCTTCTACGCCGAGATGATGGCGCATGTGGCGTTATGCTCCCATCCGTCCCCTAAAAGGGTCCTGATAATCGGCGGAGGAGACGGCGCCACCCTTCGCGAAGTGTTGCGTCACGAGAACATCGAGAAGGCCACCCTGGTGGACATCGACGAGGAGGTTATAAAGGCCTCCAAGGAGTACCTTCCCACCATAAGCGTGGCGTTTGAACACCCTCGCGCGGATATCAGACCGATGGACGCGCTCAAGTTCGTGGCCTCCTGCCGAGACGAGTTCGACATCGTCATCGTAGACAGCACCGACCCAGTCGAGTTCGCAGCAGGACTGTTCCGTGCCCCCTTCTACAGAGATGTCCTTAACGCACTGAAGGATGACGGTATCATCGTAGCCCAGACCGAATCCCCAGTCTCCGACACTCATGTAGTCAGGGGAGCTTACAGCGAAATGTCAACTGTTTTCCCTGTAGTAAAAATCTGCTGGAGTCCGATGCCATCATACCCGAGCGGGATGTGGACATATACCATCGGCTCGAAGAAACACGATCCGGCCGTCGTACGCAGGCCCGCACCGGAGGGGACGAAGTACTACACGGAGGATATCCACAGAGCCGCCTTCACAATACCTCCTTTCCTAAGGGATCTGTTGAAGAAATAATACAGGCGCACTATACGCGCGCATAATTATCATCCGAGAGGGGTCAAGCAAAAGATGAGAGTTATAATCGCCCTGGGCGGCAACGCGATTCTCCAGAGAGGTCAGAAGGGACTTGCCTCTGAACAGAGGGATAACGTCCAGAAGACGGTCGATCAGGTAGTTCGCATGATAGCGGCGGGGCACGAGGTGGTCATCACGCACGGCAACGGCCCGCAGGTCGGAGCCATACTTATCCAGAACGAACTTGGCAGTTCCTCGGTTCCGGCCATGCCTATGGATATCTGCGGCGCAGAGAGTCAGGGTCTGATCGGCTATATGTTCTGCCAGAGCATCCAGAACACACTGAACACCGAGGGGATAAATGGACATGCCCCGGCCTGCCTCATCACGCGTGTCGAGGTCGATACCGCCGATCCCGCGTTCGCTAACCCCACAAAGCCCGTCGGCCCCTTCTACACCGAGGAGGCCGCAAGGAAGCGCGCCGCGGAAACTGGAGAGGCCTGGATCGACGACGCGGGTCGCGGATGGCGCAGGGTGGTCCCCTCTCCCGACCCCAAGTCCATTGTTGAGGCGGACGTGGTCAACACCCTTCTTGAAAAGGGCTTCACGGTTGTGGCCTCTGGCGGAGGCGGAATCCCGGTGATACGCAGAGAGGACGGCACCTGGGAGGGAGTCGAGGCAGTCATCGACAAGGACTTGGCTGGCGAACGCCTCGCTGCGGCGGTGAATGCCGACCTGCTGATGATACTGACAGACGTTCCGAAGGTAGCCATCAACTACAACACGCCTGAGCAGAAGTGGCTCGACACCCTTACCCTCTCGGAGATGGAGGAGCTTGAGAAGAAGGGGCACTTCAAGGCAGGCTCGATGGGACCCAAGGTCAACGCTGCACTGCGCTTCGTCAGGAACGGAGGGGAGAGGGCCGTGATAGCCAGCCTGGAAGAGGCACTGGAGGCCCTTGAGGGCACAAAGGGCACTCAGATAGTCAAAGGCTGAGAGGGAAGAAAATAAAAGAGCCTCCGCTTAAGCGGAGGCTCTTTTTTGACGAGGGATACTAAAGAAGCGGAGGCGTTCCCGGCCCAAGGGGAATGCCAAGTGTGTACCACACTATCAGCAGCAGAGTGAAGGCGATCAGATATGCGATAGTGTATGGCATCTCCAACGATACAACAGTACCGATGCCGATCTTCTGGTCCGGGTCGGTGCGGTACTGCTCCAGTAGCCCTATGACCACCGGCACGTAGTAGGAGAGCGGAGATATGATATTCGACGACGAATCTCCGATACGGTAGGCAACCTGCGTAAGTGCTGGTGAAAACCCTACTATGGAGAACATCGGCACGAAGATAGGTGCCAGAATCAGCCACTTGGCGGACCCACTGGTGATGAAGAGGTTGATGAAGGTGCTCAGCAGGATAAACATTATCAGCAGAGGTATGCCTCCCAAGTTCATCCGCTGAAGCCACTGGGCGCCCTCCACGGCGAGTATCGTGGTCAGTTTGCTGTCCGTGAACATCTGTACGAAGACAGCGGCGGGGAGGACCACCACCAGGAAGCTTAGCCCGCCTGCGAGCCCCTTCTGCATCAGCTTCGGCACGTCATCCATCTTCTTTATCGTCCCGGCCCCGTAGCCGTAGGCAATGCCGACGAAGAAGAAGAGGAAGAAGAGTATCCCCACTATGCCGCTAAGGAAGGGCGAGCTCGGCACGATACTGCCGTCGTCCGCACGGAAGAAGGAACCCTCGGGAAGTGTCAGATAAAGCAGCGCTCCAATACAGAGCACTCCCACGACCGCCGCCCAGCGAAGTCCGCGATTCTCCTCCGGCGTAACCCTGTGCTCCTTGAGGGCATCGAGATCCTTTCCGTAGTCGCCGTCGCCGAGTACCCTTACGGTGAACTTCTCTGTAACGTATGTAGTGACTAACATAACGATTATTGTGGCCACCGCCATGAAGTACCAGTTGATCAACGGGTGGGTCGGCCCGGGCACGTTCATACCCTTGGCCGCCGACTCTGTGATCCCGGCAAGGAGCGCGTCCGTCCCCGCGATGAAGAAGTTGGCCGTGAAGCCGCCACTGGCCGCGGCAAAGCCCGCGATAACCCCGACCCACGGATTTCTGCCGAGGGCCTTGAAGACCGCTCCGCCTATCGCCGGGGTGAATATGATCCCGGCGTCAGAGGCGAGGTTCGCGTTGATGCCTATGATGGCGAGCGTAGCTGTGACCAGATAGGACGGTGCACCGAGGATGGTCTTCCTCATGAGAGCGGAGATCATACCCGACTGCTCCACCAAGCCTATGCCCAGGGTCATGACCACGATCAGGCCAAGAGGGGCGAAGTTGACGTACGTCTTGACGAAGCCGGACATAAAGCCTCGCATGTACTTGTACGAGAGAAGGTTCTGTACCGCAACCGTGACCTCTGACGGTGCCTCTCCCGCCTTAGCAGCCATGTAACTCACCGATACACCCGCACTGCCCAGGTAGTTGGAGAGCCACACTACGATCAGGGACAGAATCACAAACAACCAGAAAGGATGCGGCAACCAGTTGCCGACGATCTCAATCCCCTTGATGAAGCTCTCGAACAATCCTCTTCTCCGAACCTGTTGCTTGTTTTCCTCCACGTCGTATCCCTCCCGATTCAAATTATCCGTATTTCACGAGCCCTTACCGATGCCCGTGATAAACGGTCTTTTCGTTATCCCTCCCTTCCTATATTGTTTATCGCTTCTCTGAAAGCCCGAACGCCAGTTTGGCGAACAGGGTTGCTCCTAGCTCTATCACCCCCTCGTCGATATCGAAGTACTCGTTGTGATGCCCTGCTGCTATGTCGGACCCCAGCAGGAAGAAGACCGCTTTTCCGCCCCGGCTCTGAACCTTGCGCATCATCCAGGAGACATCCTCGCTCCCCCCGAGGGCGGCGACAGGGGCGATATCACGGAATCCATCGATCGTTCGCGCCTTCTCCGCCACCAGGTCGACCAGCTCCTGGTCTCCGAAGGCGTCTATGGCCTCCCCCATTTTTTCGACAGTGTACTCCACCCCATACATGGCCGCGGCCCCTGCCACTATTTCCGCAGCTCTCCCGTACACGTATTCATTGAGCTCATCAGAGCCTCCCCGTGTCTCCACCTTGAGCAGGGCCCTCGAGGGGATTACGTTGCGACCAGAGCCGGCCTGAAGGACCCCGACATTTACGCGAGTTGCACCATCCTTGTGCGGCGGTATGCCAGCGAGGGCCAGAGATGCCGAGGCCGCCGCCAACAGGGCGTTCCGTCCCTCGTTGGGAGCGCCTCCGGCGTGCGCAGCCACCCCTTTGTAGAGCGCATCGAACTTGGTAGTGCAGAGGAACCCCTCGAAGCTGGAAGCCAGTGAACCGGTCGGAAAGCCCATCCCGACGTGGGCCCCGAGGAAGTAATCCACATCGTCCAGCACACCGCTCATGGCGACGGCCTTCCCGCCACGGACCCCCTCCTCCGCCGGCTGAAATACCAGCTTTATCACTCCCGTCAGCTCGTCTCTTCTCCGCATCAGCAACTCCGCAAGCCCCAGCCCTATGGCTGTGTGGGCGTCGTGCCCGCAGGCGTGCATAGCGTTCCTGTTGAGAGAGGCGAAGCCCTCTCTGAAGGGACGGTGTCTCTCATCCTTCGCCTCGTCCACATCTACGGCGTCTATATCGAAGCGAAAGGCCAGGACCGGCCCCTCTCTCCCTGTATCCAGAAACGCGACAGCTCCCGTGTAACCATCCATACGCTCGATCCATGCGGGGTCGGCCCCCTGTTCAAGCGCGCGATCTATAAAACCTGACAGCTCCGCTTCAGACGGTCGACCCATTACGGAATCAAGGTCGAGTACGCTCTTGCCGACCGACACCCGATAGCCAAGCTCCTCCAGAACTCCCGCTATCCTGGCGGTAGTCCGGAACTCGGTCCATCCGGCCTCGGCATGCCTGTGAAACTCCCTGCGAAGGGCGATGAGGCGTTCGCGCAAGTCCGTGTCCATGAGCGATGTCAAGCCTTTCTCCTCCCCTCCAGGAACTCAAGCGCGCAGGAGACCATGATCTCCACTCCCAGTGGCAGAGCCTCGTCGTCCGGCAAAAATTTTCTGTTGTGCAGCGGAGGGAAGTCCTCCTTCGCCACTCCGGCCGGACGGCAGCCGAGCCACATGAAGACCGAGGGAACCTCCCTGCTGAAGAAGGCGAAGTCCTCTCCTCCCAGGGCGGGTTTTTCTATCATTACCGCCCCCTCCTCCCCCACTACCTTCTTCATGGCCGTGAAGGCGATCTTTACCAGCTCCGGATCGTTAATAAGCGGAGGATACCCTTTTACGTACTCGATCTCGCAGTCTCCTCCCATTCCACGAGCTACCCCCTGAGCGATCGCCTGAATCACCCCGGGCATCCTGTCCCGCGTCGCAGGATTAGTGGTCCTGACCGTTCCCTGCAATACCACCTCGTCCGGCAGGACATTGTACCTGTCGCCGCCCTTTATCACTCCGATAGTCACAACCGCGGCGTCCAGAGGGCTGACGTTTCGCGAGACGATGGTCTGCAGAGCTGTGATTATCTGAGCGGCTATCACAATGGCGTCCACGCCGTTCTCCGGTTCTGAGCCGTGAGCGCCCCTTCCCTTCACCGTGAGAAAGAGGCGATCGGAGGCGCCCATAAGCGGACCGGGACGACTTCCTACAGTACCGGTCTCAAACGCCGGCCACACGTGCAATCCGAACATCGCGTCAACATCCGGTTCTTTAAGAGCGCCCTGCTGAATCATCGCCGGGGCGCCTCCGACCGGGTTCGCCTCCTCTGCGGGCTGGAAGATGAACTTCACTGTCCCTGCAAGCTCGTCTTTCATATCGGCCAACACCAGCGCAGCCCCCATAAGCATCGCAGTATGAGCGTCGTGTCCGCACGCGTGCATAACGCCCTCAACTTCGGAGGCCCATGGGACTCCCGTGCTCTCAGCTATCGGAAGGGCGTCCATATCTGCTCTGAGAGCCACGCAGGCCCCTCCTGACTGTCTTTTGAGGACGCCGACCACTCCGTGCCCCCCCACTCCCGATCGCGTCTCTATACCGGCCTCCTCCATAACGGATTTAACAAGGGCCGCCGTCTCCTTCTCCTCATTGCTGAGCTCGGGTCTTTTGTGAATGGTTCGTCGCAGCTCGAACATCCTATCCCTGTGCTTGTCAATCAAGGAACGTATTCGCTCGTTCATCTTTTTCCCTCCTCAATAAACTTGAACGCGCATATCCTCTCAGGCGACGCGCAGCACTTACGTCAATAAACGATTAACCCGGCGGACAGGCGTCAACACACATAATACCCCGGATTGTTATTCATTGAAAATTCTTTTGCGATAAGATAACATATGGAAGGCTTATCCGCAACGCCAGGATCCCACCTCCCCTGTTTACTTTTTATGTCGATTCAAGTACAATGGGCATAATAAAAGGAATATTATTTATTATTGTTTTCAACGCTTCGTAATATTTAACCGTTGTTCATTTCTCCGATACGCTTTATCGCATCTTCCCATAAAAATAAATCCGTGCAACCACGTTGTTCGGGTTTAGAGGCAACGCCAATACAATACAGGAGGTTCATGACAAGATGAGACAAGCGCCAGTCAGGGTGATTATCTGGGGACTAGGAGCCATGGGCAGGGGCATGGCCGATCTTATGCTGAAGAAGAAGGGCTTTGAGATCGTCGGCGTAGTCGCCCGGGGAGCGAAACTTGGCAAGAGCATGTACGAGTTTTTGGAGACGCCCAGAGGAGACCGTCCTGATGTCCTCCTGACAGCAGCGGAGGACACAATCAAGCCCGGCGCGGCCGACGTCGTCCTGCTTTGCACGGACTCGTTCGTGAAGGGTGCCTTCGACAAGATCAAGATGTGCGTCGAGAACGGCCTGAATGTAATCTCCAGCGCAGAGCAGATGGCCTTCCCGAAGGCCGCCGAGCCGGAGCTAGCAGCGGAGATCGACCGCCTGGCCAAGCAGCACAAGGTCTCTGTTCTTGGCACTGGCATCAACCCCGGGCTCATCATGGACCTGCTGGTCGTCATCTTCACCGGAGCCTGCGAGAGCGTCGATCATGTGCTCTCGCGCCGCGTGAACAGCCTCAGCCCCTTCGGCCCGGCAGTCATGGAGGAGCAGGGCATCGGCATCACCGTCGATGAGTTCATTAAAAAGAGGGATGAGGGCAACCTTGCGGGGCACGTCGGGTTCGTCGAGTCCATCAACATGATCGCCGAGGCCATTGGCTGGAAGGTCGACAAGGTCGAGCAGTCGATGGAGCCCATAGTTACCGAGGTCGACCGGAAGTCGCCTTACGGCTTCGCAAAGGCCGGCAACGTAGCCGGTTGCGCTATGAAGGGCTTCGGATATGTCGACGGAGAGGTCAAGATCGAGATGGACCACCCGCAGCAGATAGAGCCGCAACTTGGCGGAGTTGACACCGGTGACTACGTCGTTATAAAGGGCGTGCCCGAGGTCAACATGGCCAACAAGCCCGAGGTCCCGGGCGGCATCGGCACCATCGCCATGTGCGTGAACATGATTCCTCACGTAATCAACGCCCGCCCCGGCCTCAAAACGATGCTCGATCTGCCTGTGCCCCGAGCGATAATGGGCGACGTCCGGGAGATGATCGAGGAGTAACGCACAGAACTATTTGCCGCACCGAGCCCGTACCTCGCACGGTGCGGCCCCCTCACGGTCAACACGGCGTGCGAGCTCTTCGCGCGCCTTTTTAAAGATGAAAGGGTGAACACGGTATGGAACGAGCAAAAAAGGGAGACTGGGTTCAGATACGCCAGACTGTCCTGACCCCCGAGGAGAGAGCCCCGCAGGTACCGGAGGACACGAAGAAGGTTCCGCTGCTTCTGTGGGTGAAGGGGTTCGCATGCGCGGACGCCTCTATCGGCGAGCAGGTCGAGGTTGAGACAGTAACCGGCAGGCACACCAAGGGCGAGCTCTTCGCGATAAACCCCCGTTACATTCACGACTTCGGCAACTTCGTCCCTGAGCTTCTTAAGATGGACATGCAGTTGAAAAATCTTCTTGAGGAGGCGACCCGCAATGACTAACCTCGATATGTCCTACGCCGCGGTGATGGGGCGCAGAAACGAGATAATGAAGCAGGCCGTCGGCATTGACTACAGCGTATTCGAGACCGGCGGAGTGGGCTTCGAGTACGAGCGGATGATGCGCGAGGCAGGCTATACACTTGAAGAGATCCGCGAGATCCAGTCCTCAACCGGTGTCGGCGACACTCCGATCTTCGAGCTTCGCAACCTGACAGCCCTCGTCCGCAAGTTCTCCCCAAAGGGGAAGGGCGCACGTATCTTCATAAAAGACGAGGCGGCCAACCCGTCGGGCAGCTTCAAGGCCAGACGTGCGGCGAACGCGGTCTACCACGCCAAGCGGAACGGCTACAAGGGAGTGATCGCGGCGACGAGCGGCAACTACGGAGCGGCCGTCGCCTCCCAGGCGGCCATGAGAGGGCTTAAGAGCATAATAGTGCAGGAGTGCTACGACAGCAGGATGATCGGACAGCCAGAGATCCTAGAGAAGCTCCGCGCCTGCGAGGCTTACGGCGCCGAAGTCGTTCAGCTTTCGGTCGGTCCGGAGCTGTTCTACACCTTCCTCCTGCTGCTTGAGGAGACAGGCTACTTCAACGCCTCCCTGTACACCCCGTTCGGCATCGCGGGAGTCGAGACTCTTGGATACGAGCTGGTGGAGCAGTTCAAGGCTAACACCGGCAAGGCCCCGGATAAGGTGCTTATCACCCACGCAGGCGGCGGCAACGTCACTGGCACCGCGCGCGGCGTGCTGAAGGCGGGCGCGACCGACACGGAGATCGTCGGCGCCAGCGTCGACCTCTCCGGCCTGCACATGGCCTCCGATCACGACTTCAACCGCAAATCCTTCACCACCGGCCACACCGGTTTCGGCATCCCGTTCGCCACATGGCCGGATCGTGCGGACGTACCGCGCAACGCCGCCCGTCCGCTGCGCTACCTCGACCGCTACGTCCTTGTGAAGCAGGGCGAGGTCTTCTACATCACCGAGGCCCTGGCTGTGCTCGAGGGGCTGGAGCGCGGCCCGGCAGGCAACACGTCGCTTACCGCCGCGTTCGCAGTCGCTCAGGAGATGGACGCCGACCAGACCATCCTCGTGCAGGAGACAGAGTACACCGGCGCGGGCAAGCACCCGATGCCCCAGCTCTCCTTCGCTCGCAGCAACGGAGTCGAGCTGCTGTTCGGCAACCCGGACGACGAGAAACCCGGCACGAACATCATCTTCCCGAAGGATCCCTCGTTCATCAAGGTCCGTGACTTCGACCTAGACAAGGCGAGGAACTCCTACATACGCAACTGCGTGACCAACAATAAGCTTGAGAGTGTCACCGAGGACGACGTGAAGTTCCTCTCCGAGGACACCAAGTCGAGCGCCGATTACGTAAAGGGAGTACTGAAGGAACTGAACATAGCGATAAAATAGATCGCCTGCCGGGGAGGGTCGCTCCCTCCCCGGAGCA
>Ga0172382_10009809_pt1 | contig 12977 bp, 11 predicted proteins | sample Leawel138RmetaG_FD_122245 | JGI IMG/M metagenome (GOLD analysis project Ga0172382, IMG submission 122245) | Leachate microbial communities from a municipal landfill in Southern Ontario, Canada - Leachate well 138R metaG | ecosystem: Engineered > Solid waste > Landfill > Unclassified | place...
CCAGATGCCCCCTGGCGCAGAAGATCTGTTTTGAACAGAGCCCACCACTCGAGGAGAAGGGGCCCGGACATCCCGTGGCCTGCCACATGGTTTAGCGAAATCGACATGAACATTCGGAAGGAGGCATGATAAAAACAAACCGTGAGCCGGTGGATTAGAATGGTTGCCAAGAATCACTTGATTTGAGGCGGCCCGGGCGCTGCTCGTCATGATTGATAGCCTGCGAGGCTGAGAAGGAGAATGAGGAGCGGTGACCGTAGCATGCAATGACCTGCGAGGTCGAATAGGAGAGTGGCACGATCCACCGCATAGGACGCTGTCTCAAATCAGAAGGGGAGAGAGCGATGAAAATGAGTGTTGGAGTTGATCTGCACAAGAGTCAGTTCACGGTGTATTGGCGCAGTAATGACGGGCTTATTGGTAAGCACGAGCGGTATCGAACCAATGATGAGGGTTATCACGAGTTCGAGAAGGCGCTTCAAGCGGTAACGGCCACGGGCACGCCGGTGGAAGTCGCGGTAGAGTCGACGGGCAACACACGGTACTTCAAGCACCGTATTGAACGGTGTGGTATTCCGGTACGAGTTGTGAATACGGCGAAGTTCAAGGTGGTAACCGAGTCGGTGAAAAAAACTGATCGGCACGATGCGGCGACGCTGGCAGAGTTCCTGGAGAAGGACATGCTGCCGGAAGCGCGGTTGTGTTCACCGGAGAGTGAAGAGTTGCGCCGGATTATTAAGACGCGCAAAACGCTGGTAGGGACGATTGTGACGATAAAAAACCAGCTGCACGGATTGCTGCTGGGCATAGGAATTGAAACAACGCGTGGGCAATTGCAGAGCAAGAAAGAACGCCGGCGCGTGCAAAGCGTGCTCGCGGCACATCACGTCACCGGCGCCGCGGTAGACCCGCTGTTTGAAACGATAGACCGACTTACCGAAGAGGTCAAGAAGTTGGAGAAGGTGATTACGGAAATGACCAGGAATGATCGGGTGGTCCAGTTGATCATGACGATTCCGGGGGCGGGGTTGATCACCGCAACGACGATCCGGGCGTTTACCGATGACATCCGGCGATTTCCGACGGCGGGGAAGTATGCGGCGTATGCCGGGTTGGTGCCGTGGGTCCAGAACTCCAACGAGACGATCCACCACGGACGGATTACTCGGCGGGGACCGGTCGAACTGAGGACGGCATTGGTTCAGGTGGTCATGGGCATGGTACGGAATCGGCGAGTTACCGGGACATACCGGATCATGGAGCGGTATGACCGGCTGAAACGGGAAAAAGGGTCCGGCAAGAGTATTATCGCGACCGCCCGGCAACTGAGTGAGATTATCTACCGGATGCTCACCGACGATGCGGAATTTGATGAGTTGAAGATGCTTGATCCGGCTATGCGCCGGAAGGCTCTTGAGATGCAGGCGGCAGCATGGGATGCCGCATAAACCAATGAGCTAGCGTTTAGCTCACGGTTGACTTTTTATAGGAGGAGATGATGGCAAAGTACACCCCATTCAAGACGGTGGAGTTGCGGGACCGGAGGTGGCCGGATCAGGTGATTACGGAGTCGCCGATCTGGTGCAGTGTTGATCTGCGGGACGGGAATCAGGCGCTGGCGGTGCCGATGGGTGTCCGGGACAAGCTGGAGATGTTTGAGCTTCTGGTGGAGATCGGTTTCAAGGAAATCGAGGTGGGATTTCCTTCGGCGTCTCAGATCGATTTTGACTTTGTCCGCAAACTGATTGACGAGGATCGGATTCCCGATGGTGTGTGGATTCAGGTGCTGACGCAGGCGCGGGAGCCGCTGATCCGTCGGACTTTTGAGAGTGTTCAGGGTGCCGAAAATGTCATTATCCACCTGTACAACTCGACGTCTCCTCTGCAGCGGAAGATTACGTTTAATCTGGGGAAGGATGAGATTAAGCAGATAGCGGTGAACGGTACGGCCCTGGTGAAGGAGTTGGCCGGCACGCTTGAGGGGACGAACGTGCGGTTTGAGTACTCGCCGGAGAGTTTTTCCGACACGGAAACGGAATACGCCCTGGAGGTGTGTGAGGCGGTGATGGATGTGTGGGGTCCCACCCGGGAAGACCCGATGATCCTGAACTTGCCGGACACGGTGGAGTGGATTCCGGCGCACAAACACGCGGACCAGATTGAGTGGTTTTGCCGAAACATGAAGCACCGGGACCGGGCGATTATCAGTATGCACACCCACAACGACCGGGGGACCGGTGTTGCCGCCTGCGAGATGGGTATTATGGCGGGTGCCCAGCGCGTTGAGGGGACGCTTTTTGGGAACGGAGAGCGGACGGGTAATCTGGATATCGTCACTGTGGCGCTGAACCGGATGGCCGACGGGGTGGACCCGGGGCTGGATCTGCGGGATGTGCCGCGGATCCGGGCGATCTACGAGCGGTGCACTCGGATGACCGTTCCGCCGCGGCACCCCTATGCGGGGGAGTTGGTCTTTACGGCGTTTTCGGGGTCTCACCAGGATGCGATCAAGAAGGGTATGGACCGGCGGAACGGGGATACCGATTCTGACGCTCCCTGGGAGGTGCCCTATCTGCACATCGATCCGCAGGATATCGGCCGGACCTATGAGTCTATTGTCCGGATCAACAGTCAGAGTGGGAAAGGCGGGGTTGCCTATGTGATGTCCCGGGACTATGGGTTTGAAATGCCGAAGGCCATGCATCCGGAAATGGGGAAGCTTGTCAACAGGTTGGCCGATGAGTGGGGGCGGGAGCTGACGAACAGGGAGATCTACGAGCTGTTTAACCGGGAGTACCTGCAGATTTCCAAGCCCCTTGAGGTACTGAAGATCACCTTTGACTATATGGACGACGAGAACCGCAGTCTGGCCTGCAAGACGATTGTCAGGCACTCCGGGAAGGAGTGTGTCGCCGGGGGTATCGGCAACGGACCGATCAGTGCGTTTGCCGCTGCTCTGGAAAGTCAGGGGTGGCGGGACTTTCGGCTCACCGACTTTGCGGAACACGCGATCGGCGAAGGGGTGGACACCGACGCGGTAGCCTACGTGCAGATCCAGATGCTGGACAGCGGGCGGTCCTACTGGGGTGCCGGGTATGACGCCAGTATTGAACGGGCCGGCACCAAAGCGCTGATCAGTGCCTACAACCGCGCCCACAAACCCGCCCGCACGGGGTGAGTGCGTGCGGGCTGAGCGCGTGCGGGGTGAGCGCGTGCCGGCTGGGCGCGTGCCGGTTGGGCGCGTGCGGGCCGGATGGGTGGTCCCTAGTTTACGTCTCCGGCAGCCCTTCCTGGCTCAGGTGGCGTTGGACCGCAAGTCGCGCGCCGTCGAGCGCCTGAAAGACCACGATAAACCGGGCCGGTCGGTCGGAGTTGTTCCGAAAGAGGTGCGGTTGAGTTGCGTCGAAGACGAGGCTGTCACCTTCGTTCAGGGTGTACACGGTGTCGGATACCTCATATTCGATTTCACCGTCGATACAGTAGACAAACTCTTCACCCGAATGCCGTACCGGTCCGGTGCCCTGATCCATGCCGGTGCCGTGGCAGCCCGGCTGGATTGAGACGATAAACGGTTCCAGCTGCTGGTTCCGCAGGCCCTGACCAAGGCTCTCCATGACGCCGCAGTCGCCGGTGCTGGCGAGGCGCTGCTCTTTACGTACCACTACGACGGCGTGTTCTTTGGCCTCTTCAAAAAGGTCGATGATCCGCACATGGAGGGCGTTGGCCAGCGCGTGCAGGGAAGAGACGGTTGGAGAGTTTTCTCCCCGTTCAATCATACCGATGGCATTTATGGAGAGGCCGCTTGCTTCCGAAAGGGCCCGAAGTGACAGCTTTCTACGTTCCCTGAGCGTCCTGATACGTCCGCCGACGTTAGGTTTTTTATTTCGTTCATTCATGTTGTTTCTCCTATATTAGCGACCAACTCCCGGCACCGTTCAACGAGACGGTCAACGACGTCCGACCGACTGTCCCAGGAAATCATCAGCCGCACCATATTGCGGTGTTCGTTCCAGATATAACAGTGAAACTCCTCTTGCAGGACAGGAGCGAGTCCTTCCGGCACTTCCACAAAGACGCCGTTTGCCTCTGCAGGCAGCGCGACGTTGTACCCCGGAATTTCAGCAAGGCCTGCTGCAAGTCTGCGGGCACCCTCGTTTGCCGCCAAGGCGTTCTGTAACCACAGGTCATTTTTCAGATATCGAAGGAACTGGGCCCCAATGTACCGCATTTTTGAATGGAGCTGTGTTGTCTGTTTGCGGGCGAAGCGGTACGGTCGGGCGAGATCGGAGTTGAAAAACACCACGGCTTCACCGAAAAGCAGGCCGTTCTTGGTCGCTCCGAAGCTGAGGACGTCAATACCGGCGTCCGAACTGACCGCCTGAAGGGCCGCTGTGGCACTGACCGGTGTTCCGGCTTCTTCCTGCAGCCGATACCAGGTGGCCGCGGCGTTTGCTATACGCGCTCCGTCCACGTGCACGGTGAGATCGTTGGCGTGGGCAAATGAGGTCAGATCTCGGAGCTCTTCCGGCGTGTAAAGGGTGCCGACCTCGGTAGTCTGGGTTAAAGAGAGTACCGCCGGCTGGTTGGAATGCTCGAAACCCCGTTTCGCCAGGAGGGGTTTCACATCCGATGGCGTCAACTTACCGTCAGGGCGGTGAATTCCCAGGAGTTTGAACCCGCCGATTGCCTCCGGCGCTCCGCCTTCATCCTCGTTGATGTGGGCCATTTCATTGCAGATCACCGCTTCCCAGGGGGAGGCCATGCAGCGCAGGGCGCTTACGTTGGCACCGGTACCGTTGTAGACGAAGAAGACCTCACAGTCCCGGCCAAAAAGGTTCGCCACCGCCGTCTCAGCGGCGGCGGTCACCGGGTCATCTCCATAGGAGATGTGGTGGTCCAGGGAAAGATCACTCAGGGCCTGTACAACTTCCGGATGGGCCGGTGAGGCGTTGTCACTGGCAAATAGCTGCTGTGGTTTCATAGTTCTTCTTTTATTTCCTTTCGTTCAAGCTCGCGGCACAGCGCCTGCACCCCCGGGTGGTCCGGCTCCAGGTCCCGGGCCATACGACAGTCGGCCTGGGCCGCTTCAACATCGCCGGTCTGTTGGTACAACCGGGCGCGGGCTATTCGTGAATCGATATGATATGGGTCGAATTCGAGACAGCGGGAAAAGTCGGAGAGCGCCTGCTCCATGTGGTGTACGCTCTGCTGGACCACGCCGCGGTAGTAGTATGCCTTGATCGTCTGCGGGGATAACGTCACGGTGGCACTGAAATCGGCGATGGCGGCGTCGGCATCGCCCATGGCAAAGTACGCCATCCCCCGGTGAGTTAAGATAATCGCCGCCACGTGGTCCGCCGGCTGATAGGCGAGAATATCCGTGTACGTTTCTATGGCCGTTCGGTAGTCTTTCTGGTTGTGGGCGTGAAGCGCCTGAATCAGCAACCCGTCGATGGTGTCACTTCCGGTCAGGATCGTTTCCGAGTCGCCGTCGCCGTTCCGTCCCGGTTCATCGGCATTCACGATGGGTACACCCGAGAGTTGGCTCCAGAAGGTCTCTCGCCGGCGCATGAGCTTTGACTGCATTGACCGTTGGTAGTCCCGAATCTCCTGAAAGATGATGTCCGACAGGGTGAGGTTGGCGTTGAGAGCCGACAGTTTACGGCGCAGTTTGGTGTCCAGCGGTGTCAGCTCAGCCTTATAGACCAGTTCATGCTCAACTTCGGCCCAGGCGTCCTGCAGGATGGTCCGTAACTGTACCTCACACACCCAGGAACCGGTAATGTGAAAGCCCTCCTTGATGTCGTTGGGCAGCTGGACTAGAAGGTGAACCGACGAATATCCGAACTCCGAAGCCGACAGATTTTCGCCTTTCCGCTCGACTTCAATAACTTCAAAGGTGCTCCGGATGGTACGCTCGATTTCATCAAGGCCTTCCATGAAGGGGCACACGACCCGCAACCCGAGAATATCGGTGATTCTGATTTCACCCTCTTCTTCATGGCTGCGGGCACGCCGGAGAAGTTTTTCATAGAAACTGTCGAAGGACTTTACCCGGTATTTGATATTTGGTGTGAGTTCGTCGTTTTTCAGAAGCCGGCGCATCCGACGGTGCATCTCGTGAAGCGCTTTTTCCAGAATGACCGCCTGCTGTTCGTATTCGATTTCCAGGTCACGTCGTGATGGAATAGGAAATTTTATGCGGTACATACCGGTATGGTACCACAATAGTTGCCGGTGTTTCGACACTATTGGTGAAAAAACAGGCAGTAAGACCGGCAATAAGACTGTCAGAGGGAACGGGCGATATCAGAGATTGAACTTGAAGAACATGACATCTCCGTCCTTGACGAGGTATTCCTTGCCTTCCTGCCGGAGTTTTCCCGCCTCTCTGACTTTCTGTTCACTGCCGAGGGCAATCAGATCGTCTATATGATACGTCTCGGCCCGGATAAACCCTTTCTGGAAGTCCGAATGGATCACCCCTGCAGCTTCCGGCGCTTTTGCCCCGGCCCGGAAGGTCCACGCCCTGTTCTCATCGGGGCCTGAGGTGAAAAAAGTCCGCAGGCCAAGGCCGGCATAACCGCTGTGAATCAGCTGAACCAGACCCGGTTCGTCCAGTCCGGCGTCTTCCAGAAATGCCGTCCGTTCCTCTTCGCTCTCCAGTGCGGCGATTTCCGCTTCCAGCTGCCCACAGATTCGCACCACTTCGGCGTTTTCCCCTGCGGCGATCTCCCGGACGGTTTTTTCATAGGACGATTCGCCGTGAATTCCCGATTCGTCGACGTTACAGACGTAGAGCACCGGTTTAGCCGTCAACAGATGCATATCCCGAATGCTCAGCCGCTGGTCATCGGTCAGATCCAGCGATCGGACAGGCCGTCCATCCTGAAGATGGTCGGTAACCAACTGCAAAAGTGGTTCCAGGGTATGCGCTTTGGCCCGGACCGTCTTGTCGGCCGACTTCAGCTCTTTTGTCAGGCGGTTCAGCCGCTTTGCCGCCGTCTCCAGGTCCGCCAGAGCAAGTTCAATATCAATGGTCTCGATGTCGCGGCGGGGGTCAACCGAGCCGTCCACGTGGGTGATGTTGGGGTCGTCAAAACAGCGTACCACATGGGCGACAATGCCGGTTTCCCGGATGTGGGCGAGGAACTGGTTGCCCCGGCCTTCACCTTTACTGGCACCCCGGACCAGTCCGGCAACGTCCACAAACTCCACGGTGGTCGGTATGACCTTTTCGGAGGGAATTATCCGGGCGAGTTGATCGAGGCGCCGATCCGGTACGGGGACGATCCCAACGTTGGGATCAATAGTAGAAAACGGATAGTTTGCCGCCTCTGCCTTTACGGCGGTGAGGGCGGAAAAAATGGTCGATTTTCCGACGTTAGGGAGTCCAACAATTCCGACGTTAAGAGCCATGGCGGCGGAGTATAGCACAGTGATCGATCAGCCGCTATACTTTTGCGATCATGACTGAAATCACGTCTCTGGAAGAACTGGGCGAGGCTATTGCGACAAAACCTTTTGTACTCGTCTATTTTTCTCGCCCCGACTGCGGTGTGTGTACCGCTCTGAAACCAAAAGTGACCCAGCTTGTCTCGACCCTGCCGGAGGCCGTCGCGTACTACGTAAACCTCGATGTGTTTCCGCAAGCGGCAGGAATGCACTCTATCTTTACCATTCCCGGCATTGTGGTCTTTGTCGACGGGAAAGAGTCCATTCGCGAGGCGCGGTATGTCAGCGCCGCCGACCTCCAGGAGAAGATGGATCGGCTCTATCGGTTGCGATTCCCTTAACCTTTTTTACGCTTTCTGTGTCGTCGATTGCTGGTGTAGAAGAGCACCTTTGCCAGCCGGTGAAGCTCCGCTGAGTTTTCCCGGATCATCCGTCGGGCCATTTTTTCTATCTGTTTCATGTTGTCCGGGCTGGCGTCGTCCATATCTTCGGACACGTCGGTCAGGTCCGCGTTGAAACGGTAGTAGTCGATCCGGGGAAGGTTTTTCAGGGTGTGGGCGGTTGCTTCACTCTGTCCGTCGTTCATAAACGAGAGCATAGGCACTCCATGTAACGGTGATACCCAATCGATGTATCCCCACTTGCTGATCTTCTCAAGACTGAATTTTCGGCTGCTTCGACCGGTTCCGATAGAGACGATGATGAAGCGCCGGGCGTTCCGCTTGATTTTTCGGGCTTCCACATATGCGCTCAAGGCGGGGTTGTTTGCCACCAACCCGCCGTCCAGCAGTGTCCGCTGCTTTCCGGTCATTGATGTGACGTTAGCGGGCAGGAAATACGTTGGAGCTGCCGTAGTTGCCCGGGCGACGTCCCGGAGGTAGTAGTCCTCGGGAGGTTTCTTGCCTTTCCGGTTCACTGTCTCATGGTAGTGTTTAAAGAAGTACGGTCCCCGGCTGTCGGTATCGTAGGAAGTCACCAGCAGATTGGATCTGCAGCCGCTGAGCCGCTGTTCACCGAAAATCGCCAGGAGCAGTTTTTCAAATGAGCGGGCGTCGTATTTCTCCGAAAATGCCTGCCGGAACACCCGGAGTGAGGCAAAATGATCAACCGGAAAGATAGTTGCCCCGTGGTTTCGGTAGATCTCTACCATTTCGTGGGCGGTGTAGCTGCGTTCGGCGGCAAAACCGATCGCTATGAGCGCCCCGGTTGATGTGCCTGCAAAGAGGTCAAAGAGGGAACTCGCGCTCAGCTCGGCGATCATTTTACGCGTCGTAAAGGTCATACCGACCAATCTCCGGCGCTTCCGGGCGTACTCCGCGATAAACCGGACGCGCCGCATGAGGTCATCAACGATCAACGCCGGGATCAAACCGCGCACACCGCCGCCGTCAATAGACAGGACGGTAAAACTCCCCCGTTTCATTACTCCCGATACAGAGTCTGGATGTGTTCGTTGACCTGTTGCAGCACTTTTCGGTACTGACCGTCCAGCTGTTCCAGATGGTCCTGGACTGCCCGGGTGTACTCGGGGTCTGAAGCCGGGTCCAGTTTCACCGGCCGCCCGTACTGCTGCGCAAGCTGCTGTTCTTTCTGCTTTATCCGCGGTTCGTACTGGCGGCGCACGCTATCAAAAATCTGCTTGCGGTCGTCCAGGTACTGCTGGAAAAACTGGCGAACCTGCTTCAGAAGCTCCTTCAGAGCGCCCCGATCGCCGACCAGTTCGGCTAACGCGGTCTCCATCACGGCGACCCGATCCAGGTCGGCTTCTGTCTGGGGAAGGGTGATGTTGCTTTTGACAACCGAAAACAACCCTTCCCGAACCCAGGAGCGCTGCTCTTTCGGTGTTTCTTTCAACGCATTTTTCAGGTCGAAACCCGGGTCTTTCACCAGTTGTGCAAAAAGACGTTTACCCGTTTCCCGCGCTTCGTGCCGCCGGAGCGCTTCCGGATCACTCTTGATATCCTTTGTCCGTTCAAGGGCCAGTTCGAGAGCCGATTTTATCTCTGCCATGGTAGAAATATACATGAATTCGGCGTGTTAACAAAGCACCGTAGTCCGTTGCCCTGTGGGAGAAGTGTGTTTGTCAAAGAAAAAGCCGGGACCTGTCCCGCAACAACTTTTGAAGACGGCCCCCGCGAACGAATTCTGCACCTCGGAGCAGAGTCGCTCAGTGATCGGGATCTCGTGGCTGCTATGATCGGTAACGGTATCCGCGGGTGTAACGTCTTCAAACTGGCAGATCTGGTGCTGGAATCACTTGAAGAAAACCGTTTTCACAGTGATCCCCGGCAGCTTCTTCTCATTCCCGGTATGGGACCGGCCAAAGTAAGTCAGCTGTCCGCTGCGTTTGAACTGGCTCGGAGGGTGCTGGCACCCCGGAATTACCGGATCCGCCATCCATCAGATGTCCTTCCGCTCCTTCACCACTACGCGGACCGACCGCAGGAGCACTTCATCGTCATCACCTTGAATGGAGCCCACGAGGTGATAACTGTACACGTTGCATCAGTCGGGTTGGTAAACCGTACGCTGGTACACCCCCGGGAGGTGTTTTCAGAGGCAATTCGGGACCGGGCGGTGGCTGTGGTATGCGCCCACAACCACCCCAGCGGCAAGGTTCACCCCAGTGATGAAGATCAGATCGTGACCCGGTCTCTTCAGGAAGCCGGCGAGATTCTCGGAATCCGGCTGCTTGATCACATCGTGTTCTCCGGTAAAGACCACTTCAGCTTTCTGGAACATGACAAGCTGTAATGTGACAAGCTGTAACCGGCCCAGCGGTGACCGAACCGCCGGCCGGTGCCTTGTCAGGCTCTCTCAGTCTTCAGTTGCCGACGATGACGGAACCGACGGCCCGTCGCCGAGGCGGAAGGACTTGCTCTCGGTTGGGTCGGTTTCACCCGAAGCAAGTTGCGGCGTTTTATCCCCATCGTCTGAGGCGCCGACATTTTTGGGCTTGTCCTCTGAAGGGGTGTCCGCCGGAGCAGCGCGCCGTTTCACGCGGAACTCGATCTTGCCTTTTCTGACGCCGACTACGATGTGAGCCCCCTCTTCGAAGCGGCCCCGAAGCATGTCCATGGACAGGGGGTCTTCTATCTCCCTTTGGATCGTCCGACGCAGCGGCCGGGCACCGTACTTCACGTCGTACCCTTCCTTGATGAGGAAGTCCCGGGCGGCCCGGTTCACCTCAAGGGTGATATCCCGGTCTATCAGACGGGTCTGGACTTCACCAAGGAGGATGTCCAGGATACTGCGCACCTGTTCCTGCACCAGACTGTGGAACACGATGATCTCATCCACACGGTTGATAAACTCGGGCCGGAACCGCCGACGCAGTTCGTTCATCGCCGAAGAGCGAATCTCCCGGTATTCCATCACCCCTTCTTCCTTGTGGAAACCGACGGCCGACTCCCTGGTGATTTCCCGGGCGCCTGCGTTGGAGGTCATGATAAGCACGACATTCCGGAAGTTCACCTTGTGTCCCAGGTTGTCATGCAGCTCTCCCTCTTCCAGAATCTGCAGGAGGATGTTGAACACATCGGGATGGGCCTTTTCTATTTCGTCCAGGAGCACGACTGCGTAGGGCTTGCGCCGGATTTTTTCGGTGAGAACACCACCCTCGTCATACCCCACGTAGCCCGGAGGAGCACCAACAAGGCGGGAGACGTTGTGTTTCTCCATGTAGTCGGACATGTCTATCCGGATCAGAGACTCATCATCTCCAAAGAGGTACTCCGCCAGAGTTTTTGCCAGGAGGCTCTTTCCGACACCGGTCGGCCCGAGGAATATGAACGAACCCATCGGCCGTTCCGGAGAACTGAGCCCCGTTCGACTCCGCCGGATGGACCCGGCAATCGCCGTGATCGCCTCGTCCTGGCCGATCACCCGTTTGTGCAGTTCCTTTTCGATATCCAGCAGCTTTGCACTTTCACTCTGTGCGAGCCGCACCAGGGGAATACCGGTCATCTCACTGAGGACGTAGTTGATATCGTCGGAATCGACGATACTCTGTTCACTTTTCAGGGAGACTTTCCACTGATTGCGCAGGTCTTCCACCCGCTGCTTAAACTGCCGCACTTCATCCCGTACCGCGGCGGCTCGTTCGTAGTTCTGGCTGTTCACCAGGGCCAGCTTCTCACCGTTCAGTCGCTCTATCTCCGCTTCCAGCTCGGATATTTCCGTAGGCCGGACGCTGTTACTGATCCGTTTTCGGCTTCCCGCTTCGTCAATAAGGTCTATTGCCTTGTCCGGCAGAAACCGATCGGCGATATACCGCCGCGAAAGGGTGGCCGCTATCTCAATTGACCCAGGGGTGTACGAGACGTTGTGGTGCCGTTCGTAATGGCCTTTGATTCCCTTCAGGATCTCGATGGTGTCTTCAACGGTCGGCTCTTCGACGACGATGCTCTGAAACCGGCGCTCCAGGGCGGCATCCTTTTCGATGTACTTCTTGTACTCGTTCAAGGTCGTTGCACCGATGCACTGAATTTCGCCCCGGGAGAGGGCCGGTTTTAACATGTTACTGGCGTCAATGGCGCCTTCAGCACCGCCGGCACCGATGATCGTGTGGAGTTCGTCGATAAACAGGACTACATTGCCGTTGTTGGTGATTTCTTTCATCACCCGTTTGAGGCGCTCTTCAAACTCGCCGCGGTATTTGGTCCCTGCGATGAGGGCTGCCAGATCGAGGGTAAGAACGCGTTTTCCGACCAGAACCTCCGGAGCCGTTCCGTCAACGATAATCTGGGCGAGACCTTCAACTATGGCGGTCTTCCCGACTCCGGGCTCACCAATCAGAACTGGGTTGTTCTTGGTTCTCCGGGCCAGAATCTGGATGACCCGCCGAATTTCTTTTTCTCGCCCGATAACGGGGTCCAGTTTGTCGTCCCTGGCAAGCTGGGTGAGATCTCGGGAAAACTCGTCCAGAGTCGGGGTAGTCTTCTTACCGGCCGACGCCGTTGAAACGCGCCGTCGGGCGCCTCCCTGAGACGGGCCTCCTGCGGTGGACGAGGCCGAACTAGCAGTTGCCCGACCGCCGCTTTCGCTGCCGCTCAGGTCGTTAATGACGTCCCGAAGCATTTCCAAAGTCACGTTGTTGCCGTTGAGAAACTTCGCCGTTTCGCTGTCCAGTTCCCGGCCACACGCCAGTAACAGATGCTCCGTACCGATATACTCATGCCCGAGATTTCTCGCCTCCTCGGCTGAGTCTTCCAGTACTTTCCGACCCCGAGGCGACGGTGGTACGTCTCCAAGAGTAAATCCACCGCGCTTCTTGGGAATCACGTTTTCCAGCTCTATCTGCATGCGCGCCGGATCGATCATCAGTTTTTCCAGCGCCTTGTATCCCAGTCCGCCCCCCTCTTTCAGCAGCGCCAGCATGATATGCTCCGGCAGCAGCTGGTCCGAGTGGAAGCGTTTTGCTTCATCCTGTGCGAGAATCTGCAGCACTCGCTGCGCCCGCTGTGTCAGTCCCTTAAACATCTTCTGTTCTCCCACGTGAGGATCAAACCTCAAGTATCGTC
>Ga0172382_10009810_pt1 | contig 12976 bp, 12 predicted proteins | sample Leawel138RmetaG_FD_122245 | JGI IMG/M metagenome (GOLD analysis project Ga0172382, IMG submission 122245) | Leachate microbial communities from a municipal landfill in Southern Ontario, Canada - Leachate well 138R metaG | ecosystem: Engineered > Solid waste > Landfill > Unclassified | place...
CGCCGCGGTGTGGTGCCAAGCCGGCATGGAACAGCACCCGGGCGCGGCCAAACCTAACCAGAGGAGAGCACTGCATGATTGCGGAAGAAGTCGTCGACCTGTCGCGGCTGCAATTCGCCCTCACGGCGATGTACCACTTCCTGTTCGTACCGCTGACATTGGGCTTGTCCTTCCTGTTGGTCATCATGGAATCCGTTTACGTGATGACCGGCAAGGAGGTTTACAGGGACATGACCAAGTTCTGGGGCAAGCTGTTCGGTATCAACTTTGCCCTGGGCGTCACCACCGGCATCACCATGGAATTCCAGTTCGGTACGAACTGGGCGTATTACTCGCATTATGTGGGTGACATCTTCGGTGCACCACTCGCCATCGAAGGCCTCATGGCCTTTTTCCTGGAATCCACCTTCATCGGCCTGTTCTTCTTCGGCTGGGATCGCCTGAGCAAAGGCAAGCACTTGATGGTGACCTTCCTGACGGCGTTCGGCTCGAATCTTTCGGCCTTGTGGATCCTGGTCGCCAACGGCTGGATGCAGAATCCGGTTGGGTCCGAGTTCAGTTTCGAAACCATGCGCATGGAGATGACCAGCTTCGCCGAGGTGCTGTTCAACCCCGTGGCACAGGTGAAGTTCGTGCACACGGTATCGGCGGGCTACACCACGGGCGCCATGTTCGTGCTGGGTATTTCCGCCTACTACCTGCTGAAGGGCCGTGATCTCGGCTTCGCACGCCGCTCCTTCGCCATCGCTGCGGGCTTCGGCCTTGCCAGCGCGCTGTCGGTGATCGTGCTGGGCGACGAGTCGGGCTATGAGCTCGGCGACGTGCAGCGCACCAAGCTCGCCACCATCGAGGGTGAATGGGAGACCCACCCGGCCCCGGCGGCGTTCACCCTGTTCGGACTTCCCGATCAGGAGAACATGACGACCGATTACGCCGTCAAGATACCGTATGTGCTCGGCCTCATCGCCACCCGCTCCACGGATGAGGAGATCACAGGTATCAAGGACCTGATGGTCGAACATGAGGCGCGCATCCGCAACGGCATGGTCGCCTACGGCATGTTGCAGCGTCTGCGCTCAGGTGAGGTGACCGATGAACTCCGCGCCGAATTCGACGCAGTGAAGAAGGACATCGGCTACGGCCTGCTGCTCAAGAAGTACACCGATAACGTGGTGGATGCGACTGAAGAGCAGATCCAGATGGCGGTGAAGGACACCATCCCCGAGGTGGCGCCATTGTTCTGGACCTTCCGCGTCATGGTGGCCACGGGCTTCCTGATGCTGTTCATCTTCGCTGCGGCGTTCTACTACTGCGCGAAGCGCCAGGTAGGCGAGAAGAAGTGGCTGCTCAAGCTCGCCCTCTACGGCATCCCGCTGCCCTGGATCGCCGCCGAAACCGGCTGGTTCATAGCCGAGTACGGCCGTCAGCCCTGGTCCATCGGCGAGGTGCTGCCCGTGAACCTTTCCACCTCAACGCTGACCACCGGCGATCTCGCCTTCTCGCTCATCGGCTTCGTCGGCTTCTACACGCTGCTGCTGTGCGTCGAGATGTACCTGATGTTCAAGTACGCCCGCCTCGGCCCCTCCAGCCTCGGCACCGGCCGTTATCACTTCGAAGAGAAAGACCAACGCGAAGGTGCGGAGATCGCAAAGGTCTCCCATGTACCCGTATGAATCGTTCCTTTGCGTTCCTTGACGGCCTTGGCGTCTTTGCGTTGAAGAGGAGTAATCAATAATGGTCCTGGACTATGAAACGCTGAAACTGGTGTGGTGGCTGTTGGTGGGCGTGCTGCTCATCGGCTTCGTCATCACGGACGGCTTCGATATGGGCGTCGGCGCGCTGCTGCCGTTCCTCGGCAAGAACGACGAGGAGCGCCGCGTGATCATCAATACGGTCGGCCCGCACTGGGACGGCAACCAGGTGTGGTTCATCACCGCCGGCGGCGCCATTTTTGCCGCGTGGCCGGCGGTGTATGCAGCGGCCTTCTCGGGCTTCTACATCGCCATGCTGCTGGTATTGTTCGCCTTGTTCTTCCGCCCGGTGGGTTTCGATTACCGTTCGAAGGTGGCCGACCCGCGCTGGCGCAATACATGGGACTGGGGTCTGTTCGTAGGCGGCGCTGTGCCGGCACTGCTGTTCGGCGTGGCCTTCGGCAACGTGATCCTGGGCGTGCCGTTCCATCTGGATGAATTCCTGCGTCCCACCTACACCGGCTCGTTCTTCGGTCTGCTGCGCCCCTTCGCGCTGCTGGCCGGCGTGGTGAGCCTGTCCATGCTGGTGATGCACGGGGCCATCTGGCTGCACTGGCGCACGGTGAATCCCATTGCCTCCCGCGCCCGCACCGCCGCCACCTATGCCGGCATCGTGATGATCGTGGCCTTCGCCGCCGCCGGCCTATGGCTGGCAAGCGGCATGGACGGCTTCCGCATCGTTGACATGCCGCCCACCGATGCGCTGCCCAACCCGCTGGCCAAGAGCGTGGAGATCGTCAACGGGGCCTGGATGAGCAACTACGACACCTACCCGTGGATGATGGCTGCGCCGGCGCTCGGCTTTGGGGGTGCGGCGCTGGCCATCCTGTTCGTGCGTCTGGGCCGCTCGGCGTGTGCCTTCGTGTCCAGCTCGTTGGGCATGGCCGGCGTGATCCTCACGGCGGGCTTCTCCATGTTCCCGTTCGTGCTGCCCTCGAACACGCATCCGGCCAGCAGCCTCACGGTGTGGGACGCGCCGTCGAGCCACCTCACGCTCACGGTGATGTTCTGGGCCGCGGTGATCTTCGTGCCCATCATTCTCAGCTACACGGTGTGGACCTACCGCGCCATGTGGGGCAAGTACACGGTGGAGCACATCCGCGCCCACGAGCACGAGGCGTATTGATTGGAGCCTGCCAGGACCGGGGGGTGTACACGGCGCCCCGGTCTTGCAGACCTTGAGACCTGTAGGAGGAATGTAACGATGTGGTATTTCGCCTGGATCCTCGGCGTCCTGCTGGCCTGCGCCTTCGGCATCATCAATGTGATGTGGCTGGAGTCGGAAAAGGACCTGGACGCGGGTTGCTGAGCCGTCCCACCGCCCCCGGCGCGGCGCGCCGGGGGCTTTTCGCAGGAATCGTCGTGGCCATCCCCTATCCCCATGCCCTCTGGGGCCGCCTGCTCTCCCTTGCGCTGGCAGTCGGCCTGAGCGCCCTCATTTTCCTGGAGCCCCAAGCCATTGCGGCCTTGGACGGGAAGCCACGGGCCATGCTGCTCACCGTTTCGCTATGGGGCATCGCGGCGGGGTTCGTGCATGGCACCGGCTTCATCCCACGACTTGCCTTCTGGCGAGTCTGTTTCCATCCCGCCACCGCCTGGCTGCTCATGACCCTGGGCAGCGCATTTCTGCTACAGATTTCCTAATTTGACGTTTTATCCGCGCCCGTTTGGCGCTACGATACACGGCTCAGTACGGATTTGGCGTACGCGTAACGCGTAACGGCCCTTGTGTAATTTTAGAAACACTGTAACACGCCCCCGCCGCAGCAGCAGCGGGACGCTGCTTCGATCCCTTCGATCTTCGAGGAGCTGACAAATGGCCCACATCGTGATCCTCGGCGCCGGTACCGGTGGCCTTCCTTGCGCTTACGAATTGCGCGATGCACTCGGTAACGAGCACCGCATCACGGTCGTGAACGCCAATGACTATTTCCAGTTCGTGCCGTCCAATCCCTGGATCGGCGTGGGCTGGCGCAAGCGCTCCGACATCACCTTCCCGCTGCGGCCTTACCTGCAACGCCGCAACATCGACCTGGTGGTGGACACCGTCACCAAGATCGTGCCCGAAGACAACCGCCTGGAACTGAAGGGCGGCGAGCACGTCACGTTCGACTACCTGATCATCGCCACTGGCCCGAAGCTGGCCTTCGAGGAAGTGGAAGGGTCCGGCCCCCACGGCGGTCACACCCACTCCGTTTGCACCGTGGATCACGCCGAACTGGCCCATGCCGACTACCTGAAGCTGGTGGACGAGCCCGGTCCCGTGATCATCGGCGCCATGGCCGGTGCAAGCTGCTTCGGTCCGGCCTATGAATTCGCCGCCATCGTCGACAGCAACCTGCGCAAGCGCAAGATCCGCGACCGCGTGCCCATGACCATGGTCACCTCCGAGCCTTACATCGGCCATCTGGGCCTGGGCGGCGTGGGCGACTCCAAGGGCATGATGGAATCCGAGCTGCGCAACCGCCACATCAAGTGGATCTGTAACGCCAAGGTGAGCAAGGTCGAGGCCGGCAAGATGTTCGTTGCCGAGCACAACGACAAGGGCGAAGTGATCAAGGAGCACGAGCTGCCGTTCAAGTTCTCCATGATGTTGCCCTCGTTCAAGGGCGTGGAACCCGTGGCGGCAGTGGAAGGCCTGTGCAATCCGCGCGGCTTCGTCGTCGTGGACGCGCAGCAGCGCAGCCCCAAGTACCCGAACATCTACGCCCTCGGCGTGTGCATCGCCATCCCGCCGGTGGAAGCGACCCCGGTGCCCACCGGCGCACCCAAGACCGGCTACATGATCGAGTCCATGACCACCGCCATCGTGCACAACATCCGCGACGAGCTGGCCGGCAAGACCCCGCACGAGACCGGTACCTGGAACGCCATCTGCCTGGCCGACCTGGGCGACTCCGGCGCGGCCTTCGTGGCCCTGCCGCAGATCCCGCCGCGCAACGTCACCTGGTTCAAGAAGGGCAAGTGGGTGCATTGGGCGAAGATCGCCTTCGAGAAGTACTTCATGCGCAAGATGAAGAAGGGTACCTCCGAGCCCATCTACGAGAAGTACGTGCTGAAGCTGTTGGGCATCACCCGTCTGAAGAACAAGGCCGGCGAGTAAATCCTGCCCGCCGCTCGGGAAGATACGCAGAGGGCGCCGCAAGACGCCCTCTGCTTTTCCGGGCATCGCTCACTCCCCCGCGACGACGAACGCACAAAGGAGCCTGCCCCAGGCCACCGTACCGTTGCTTCCGTCACCCACATGCGCGAGGCGGAGCTGCGCTCCCTGGCGCCCGCTACACCTTGTGGGCCGAGCAGGGCCCGCCTGCGGTGGCACGTGAAGCATGGCGCAACATTGTCATCCATGGCGCATATTGCTGGCTGTCTATGCCATTTTCGACACCATCCCAATAGCCACACACCCCGGGCGTGTATATAAATAACCTGACGTTTCTATGGCTTGCACAGCGACCGCCGCAGGCTTCCCGCAAGTCATACATGGCACTCCACTTGCAATAACCAAGTCGGAGTTCTCCCTCACTCCAAACCCCTGCGTCCGCCTGGACGCGCCTTCGGCGCATGGAAGCGCCCTTTTTTTCTGGAGCCCGGGGTCGTGCGGGCCTTGCAAGCGGGGGAGTCTTCAGTCGTGCAGGCGGGCATGCATGCCCGCATACAAGCCGCCTGCCGCCAACAACTCGACATGAGTCCCGCGTTCCACGATGCGCCCACGGTCGAGCAGCAGGATCTCATCCATGGCCTCCAGCCCTACCAGGCGATGGGTGATGAGCAGCACGCTGCGCCCTTCCATGAGCCGGAACAAGGCGCGCATCAGTTGCCGTTCCGTTTCGGCATCCAGTCCCTCGGTAGGCTCATCCAGCAGCAGTACCGGCGCATCCTTGAGCAAGGCGCGGGCGATGGCCACGCGGCGCGCCTGACCGCCCGAGAGACGCAGGCCCGCCTCACCCACCCAGGTATCCAGGCCATCGGGCTGGCTGGCCACGAAGTCATGCAACTGTGCTACGTCCAATGCAGCCGCCAGCGCCGCCTCGCTGGCGAGCGGGTTGGCGACCCGCAGGTTTTCGCGCAGCGTGGAAGTGAAAAGATGGGTCGCTTGTGAGACTACGGCGAAATGACGACGGAGATCGTCACCCCGATAGCTACGCAGGTCGTGGTCCCCGAACAGGATGCGCCCGTCCTGTGGGTCCCAAAAACGCAGCAGCAGGTTGAGCAAGGTGCTCTTACCCGAGCCGGTAGCCCCCACCACGGCGACGCGCCGCCCCGACGCCACCTCCAGCGTGATCCCCTGCAGCGCCGGGGGCGCGCCGGGGCCATAACTGAACGTGACGTCCTGCAGTGCGATGCCATGATGCGACGGCACGGGCGATGCCGCGGCCGGATCCGGTGCCTGGGGACGCGCATCCACGATCTCGAAAATGCGGCGGGCCGCGCCCAGGGTCTGTCCCAACATCTGGAAGGCCTGGGGCAAGGGCATCACCACCTCGAAGCTGGCGAGGGCGAACAACACCACCATGGCCAGTTCCGGGCGTTCCAGCACACCGCTGCCGAGCAGGGGAATGGCGACCAGCGCCATGGTCCAGGCGGTCAGGTTGGCGCCCAGACCCAGCGAGGCCTGCGCCAGTCCGCTGAGCCGGCTCATCTGTGCCTGAGCGGCGATGAGTTCGCCGCTGGCGCGCCGGATCTGTACCGCCTGGCGCTCGCCGGCGCCGTACACCAGCAACTCGCTCATCCCCTGCAGGGCGTCCACTGCGCCGGCTTGCAGGCTGGCGTTGGTCTCCACCAGCGCCCGGCCCGGGCGCCGCCCGAGGCGCTGCAGGACGAAGGGGACGACCACGCCCGCGATGGTCAGGAAGGCCAGGTTCACCAGCGCCAGCGAGGGGTGATACCACGCCAGGAACACGCCCACGGCCACGGCACCGAGCAGCGCCACCGCCACCGGTACCAGGATGCGCAGGTACAGGTTGTCCAGGGTGTCGATGTCGGCGCGGATGCGGCTCAGCAGATCGCCGCTGCGGTATTGCTGCAGGCGAGCGGGCGCAAGCGGCTCCAGGTGTTCGTAGAACCACACCCGCAGTCCTGACAGCAGGCGGAAGGTGGCCTCGTGGGTCACCAGGCGCTCGCCGTAGCGGCCCACGGTACGCACGATGGCGAAGGTGCGGATCAACGCCGCCGGTGAGAAATAGTTCATGGTCACGCCGGCGAGGCCCGCCAGCGCCATCGCAGCGATGAACCAGCCGGACACCGCCATGAGCCCCACGTTGGCGACCAGCGTAGCGAAGGCGATGAGCACGCCGAGTGCCATGGGCTTCCAGTAAGGGATCACGAGACGCGCCAGTCGCAGCAAGTCCTTCACGGTTGCACCTCCGTGCCGCGATAGGCCGCGGTGAGGCGCGCATACAGCCCGCCTGCGGCCATGAGTGCATCGTGATCGCCGTCCTGCACCACGCGCCCCTCGTCCAGCACCAGGATGCGATCGGCCTTGCGCACCGTGGCCAGCCGGTGTGCCACCACCAGCAGGGTGCGCCCCTCGGCGAGGCGCTCCAGGGCGGCCTGCACCAAAGCCTCGCTCTCGGCGTCGAGACTGGCGGTGGGCTCGTCCAGCACCACCAGGGGGGCGTCCTTGAGAAAGGCGCGCGCCAGGGCGATGCGCTGTACCTGCCCACCGGACAAGCCCTGCCCACCCTCACCCACGGGGGTGTCGTAGCCTTGCGGCAACTGGGTGATGAAGCCGTGGGCCTGGGCCAGGCGGGCGGCGCGTTCGACCTCGTCGTGGCCCGCCTCTGGTCGGCCCAGGCGGATGTTGTCGCGCACACTGCCGTGGAACAGCCGCGGCCGTTGCGGCACCCAGGCCACGTGCCGCAGCCAGGCATCGCGCTCCATGTACGTGAGGTCGATGCCATCGACGCGCACCTGCCCCGAGCCGGGCTGCAGGAAGCCGAGCAACAGGTTGATGGTGGTGCTCTTGCCGGAGCCGCTCGGGCCCACCAGGGCCACGGTTTCACCCGCTGCGATGTGGAACGACGTCCCGGCGAGGGCACGGCGCCCGCCCGGATAATCGAAGGCCACCGCGTCGAAGGTGATCGCGAAGGGCCCTGCGGCCGGCGGCGCCACCGGCGTCGCCGGCGGTTTGGGCGTGGGCGTCTCCAGCACTTCGATCAGCCGCTCCGCCGAGGCGATGGCCTCCATGCGCGCGTGATAGTGCGTGCCCATCTGGCGCAGGGGCAGGTAGAACTCCGGCGCCAGCAGCAGCACGAAGAACCCCTGGAAAAAGGCCATCTCGCCGAACAACAGCCGGAAGCCGATCAACACCGCCACCACGGCGATGCTCACGGTGGAAAAAAACTCCAGCACCAGCGAGGAAAGGAAGGCCACGCGCAGCACCGCCATGGTGCTCTTGCGGTGCGCATCGGAGACGGCGGCGATCACCTGGGCCTCGCGCCGGCTGGCATTGAACAGCTTGAGCGTGGTGAGCCCCTGGATGACGTCGAGGAAGTGGGCGCTCATGCGCGCCAACTGACGCCATTGTTTCTGATTGAGGCGTTCGGCACCCTTGCCGATGAGGATCATGAACAGCGGAATGAGCGGCGCGGTGAGCAACATCACCAGGCCGGAGACCCAGTCGAGCGGAAACACGAAGGCAAGGATGGCGAGCGGCACCAGGGCGGTGATGGCCATGTGGGGCAGAAAGCGCGCGTAATAGGCCTCCAGCTTTTCCACCCCGTCCACCAGCAGACTGCTCAATTCGCCGCTGCGCTCGCCGTGCAGGTACACGGGTCCCAATGCCTGCAAATGGCGATAGAGCCGATCGCGTAACGCCAGTTTCACCTGCGCGGCGGCGCGGAAGGCGACCTGCTCGGACGCCCACGCGACCACTGCGCGCAACGCGAACACGCCGAGCAGCGGCCACAGCCAGTGCCACAGGCTGTCCAGCGGCGTGCCCTCCACCACCGCCGCATTGACCACGCGGGCCAGCAGCCAGGCCTGCCAGATGAGGAGAAAGCCTCCGGCGAGTCCAAGCCCCACTGCCAGATTCAGTGCGGCGCCGGCGAGATGGCGTTGCCCGGAGAGCCAGCGCCCCGGTGCGGGCGCGGTCGTGTCGTTGTTTGGAACGTCGGCATTCAGCTGCATGGACGGAACTATATCAACGTGTCTCTGCAGGAGGGAGCGACAATACGCAACTCGAATCCCCTGTTAATTACAGGTCATTCAACACCGGGCCACGAGACACAGCGAACCCGCAACGGAGCTCCGATGGATCTCCGGGTCTCTGTGATAAAGCTGATTCACCGCCCGCATTCACGGGATGGCGCGAATGACCCGACACGGATTGCCCGCCGCGAACACCCCGTCCGGAATATCCCGGGTCACCACGCTGCCGGCACCGATCACCGCACCTGCACCGATGCGCACACCCGGATTGATGATGGCACCCCCGCCGATCCAGACATGGTCACCGATGAGGATGGGTTTGCCGAGTTCGAGGCCGCTGCCTCGTTCCATGGCGCCGAGCGGATGTGTCGCCGCATAGACCTGCACCGCCGGGCCGAACAGCACACGATCGCCGATGGTGACGCGCGCCACGTCCAGGATGATGCAATTGAAGTTGAGGAACACCTTGGTGCCGAACTGGATGTTGCTGCCGTAGTCGCACCAGAACGGCGGCTGCAGCCAGAGGCCCTCGCCCGTCGCGCCGAGAAGGTCGCGGCAAATGGCGGCGCGAGCACGCTCTTCATCGTCGCGCGTGTCGTTGAACTGCTTCAACAGCAGGCGCGCACGCCGACGTTCCGCAACCAGTTGCGGGTCGAGTGGGTCGTAGAGTTCACCGCTCAGCATCTTGTCCTTTTCCGTGCGCATGGACTGCCTCGCAGGGCGGTGGTCACATGGGGATCGGGGTCTGCTGGTGAAACACCAGCTTCCATGTCCCGTCGCGATGTGCGTAGACGCTGCTGGCCAAGGCGGCGATGGCCGAGGTCTCGTGTGCCCAGCGCGCCACCACGCGGTAATGCAGCAGCCGCACGTCGGCCGTCGGGGCCAGGCTGCGCACACCCTCGAAACGCACCTCAGCCCAGCGCCGTCCTTCCCGGTTCTCCCGAAGGATGGCCTCCACGGCTGCATCCCGCGTGATGACGCCCGTCTCGGGGAACACCAGCAGGGCGTCTTGCCACAGGTGTTCGCGATAGAACACCGGGTCATTGGTCCACAGCCGCCGTTCGATATCGAGCAGTTGTGTGGTGGGGTCCATGGCATGAATTCCTTGAGTGAGTGACCGGCGTCACGGAGCGACAGGCTTGCGTCACCGTTGCGGGCCAGTCCATGCTGTCTTCCCTCAAGTCTAGGGCCTCACGGGGGGCGCAAGATGATGGAGCCTGGGGTTCTCCGCGCACTGCTTGCGGCCGGGTTGTTCGGCGTGAGCACACCCCTGGCCAAGATGCTGGTCGCCGAACTCTCTCCGGTGCTGCTGGCGGGGCTCTTGTACCTTGCTAGCGGCCTCGGGCTGGCATGCATACGCTTGGTGCGCGACCGGGGCTGGAAACCCTCGGGCCTGAAACGCGACGACTGGTTCTGGCTGCTCGGTGCCGCGGGCGTTGGCGGGATGCTCGGCCCCATCGCGCTGCTGTACGGGCTGGCACACACCAGCGCCTCGAGCGCCGCGTTGCTGCTGAATCTGGAGGCGGTGCTGACGGCACTCCTGGCCTGGCTGGTGTTCCGTGAGCACACCAGTTTGCGTGTGGTGATCGGCATGGCCGCCATCGTCGCCGGCGGGGCGGTGCTCGCCTGGCCGGCTGCAGACAATCAAGCGCAGGGCACCGGCCTGCTTGCGGTAGGCTTCGCCTGCCTGTGCTGGGCCATCGACAACAACCTGACACGTCAGGTCGCAGCCGCGGATGCGGTATGGGTGGCGGGCGTGAAGGGTTTGACGGCGGGAATCGTGAATACCCTCCTCGCACTGTCGCTGGGAGTCGCCCTGCCCGATGGGGTCACGATCATGCAAACGATGGTGCTCGGGCTGATGGGCTACGGCGTCAGCCTCGTGTTCTTCGTGCTGGCGTTGCGCAGCCTGGGTACGGCACGCACCGGGGCTTATTTCGCCACTGCACCATTCATCGGTGCCGTGGCTGCAATCGTGTTGTTGAACGAGCCCGTCTCACCCACCCTGCTCCTCACAGCCACGTTGATGGCGCTTGGCGTGTGGCTGCACCTCACCGAGCGTCACGTCCACGAACACCGGCACGAGGCACTGGAGCACGTGCATTCCCACGTGCACGACGAACATCACCGGCACGACCACGACTTTCCGTGGCAAGGCACGGAGCCCCATGTCCACTGGCATCGGCATTGTGCCATGACCCACAGGCATCCTCATTTTCCCGACATCCATCACCGTCATCCGCACTGAGCGATACGGCCCTGGACCACGCCATTCGGTGAGCACCCTGCGCATCGCGTAGTCTACGAACGTCCCGTGCCTTCACTGCTGCGCCGGCGCGGGGTCCACGACGAAATGCAGGCTGGCCATGCGCATGCCTTCCCGTTCGTAGAAGCGGTGCGCATCCTTGCGCTGGATGCCAGAATCCAGATGCAGTTGCGCACAGCCATGCTCCGTTGCCGCGTGCTTCAGCCAGGCGAGCAGGCGGGCACCGTGTCCCCGGGAGCGGCATGTACTCGCAGTGACCAGGTCGTCCACGTAGAGGAAGCGCCCCCAGGCCAGGTTTTCGCCATACCGGAATCCGGCCGCGGCAACGACTTCGCCTTGCTCTTCCAGAAACGCCAGGTGATAACCGGCGGCCTGCTGATTCCGCACCCGCGGGAGAAATTCGCTTGCGGCGATGTGCGGGCGCAATTCGCGCATGACCCGATAGCAGGCGGTGATTTCGGCATCGCTGTTGGCAAGGCGGATGTTCACGTCGGTTCCTTGGTGGATAGATCATTCACGAGGTACGGTAGCCCATCGTCACGTGCGATGGTATCGGCATGCACGTAACGCACGGCATGGTCTTGTCGCGACCTTGGCAAGCCTGGCGGCAAAGAAGAGAATCTCCGACCTTCCCTCGCCGGTTCCGCTACTGCGTCGGGAACGGCACGGGTGCACGCGCCGGTCATCTGGTCCGCTGGTGAAATGGCGTGGAATCGCGGATAACGGAGGCAGCGTCTCCGGTTCCACTGCGCGCCGTCCGGGCCGTACAACGCCAGATTGACTCGTACACGGGAGGGCCGATGGCCTGGATAGCACTTCTGTTCGCCGGTCTGTTCGAAGTGGTCTGGGCCTTTGCCATGAAGCAGTCCGACGGCTTCACCCGGCTGGTGCCCTCCATCGTTACGCTGACGGCGATGCTCGCCAGTTTCGCCCTGCTCGCCTACGCCATGCGCACACTGCCGCTGGGAACCGCCTATACCGTGTGGACGGGCATCGGGGCGGTGGGCGCCTTCATCCTCGGTGTGGTATTCCTGGCCGAGCCTGCCAGTCTGCTGCGTGTGATCGCCGCCGCTTTGATCGTGTCGGGACTGGTATTGATGAAATTCACCAGTCCCTGACGGGGCCCCTGTTTCAACACAGTGCGCAGGTCACGTTGCGAAGCTGCGTGATGCGTTGTATCGCATCGTGTCACGTAGGCGCTGCGCGCCAACGTGACCTACGGCGGGTGCAGGCGAAGGGATGCGCAGGTGCACAACCGGTGCGCAGGTCACGTTGCGAAACTGCGTACGCGTGTACCGCATCGTGTCACGTAGGCTGCGCGCCAACGTGTACCTACGGCGACTTGCGGGAGGTGCAGCCCGAAGCGCTGCACCCGGAACATCCGCCGCGCCCGGAACGGAAGGTCCGCCGCAGCACCCCATGCGTCCACGAAGCCGCCGCCGATTTCGGCCAGGTCTTCGCGGAAGGTCGGGGCAGCTTCGTCAGTCTGCTCCGCCTCGGGTGCGTAGATTTCACCCATGGTGCCGACTACGATCTCCTTGGCCACCGCGCCGAGGGCCGCGGCGGCCCAGCGCGTGAGCGGGCCAGCGGTGACGCCGTCGATCCAGTCCACGAAGGGCGTGGACACATCGAAGGTGAGCTTGAAGGTGAGCCACATGGCCGCGAAGAACAGCGGCAGACCCAGGAAGCGGTTGAGCACGATACGGTCGATGCGCTCGGTGAGCTCCTTGCGCGCCACGGCAGGGCGCTGCACCACCTCCAGGACCTGGCCATCGCCTTCCATCACCTTGGTGGAATAACGGCCCCGGGA
>Ga0172382_10009811_pt1 | contig 12976 bp, 10 predicted proteins | sample Leawel138RmetaG_FD_122245 | JGI IMG/M metagenome (GOLD analysis project Ga0172382, IMG submission 122245) | Leachate microbial communities from a municipal landfill in Southern Ontario, Canada - Leachate well 138R metaG | ecosystem: Engineered > Solid waste > Landfill > Unclassified | place...
CATCGATTATATCCGGGACCACAGCGAGGTCCGGGACGTGGTGGTCTCCGGTGGCGACCCGCTGATGAGGAGCGACAGCGAGATCGAGGCCATATTGGAGAGGCTGAGGTCCATCCCGCATCTGGACATCATCCGCATCGGAACGAGGATGCCGTGCGTTCAGCCTTCCCGTATAACGCCTCGTTTGGTGAAGATGCTGAAGCGCTACCATCCATTGTTCATGAACATCCATTTCAACCATCCCAACGAGATAACCCCTGAATCATCAGCGGCCTTGAGCCTCTTGGCCGATGCCGGTATACCCCTGGGCAGCCAGACAGTCCTGTTGCGAGGCGTCAATGACGACCCTCAGGTGATGAAGGAGCTCATGCACAGGCTCATCAAATGCCGTGTCAAGCCTTATTACATCTATCAGTGCGACCTGGTAAAAGGGGTGGACCATTTCCGTACCCCGGTGGAGGTGGGGATGGATATAATGAAGGGTCTCCAGGGTTTCACCTCCGGTCTCTGCCTGCCGCATTTCGTGATCGATGGGCCGGGAGGGAAGGTCCCCATCTCCCCGCAGTATGTGAAGGAGGTCACCCCCGATCAGATTGTGCTGACGAACTTCATGAACAACCTCTACTCCTATCCCGGGGTGAAGAAGGAAGGAAACCGGCAGATCTCCAACAAGAACGTGCGGAAAGTGGGCATCGCCTTGAACCTCAAGAAGTCGGTGTACGGGAACGAGAGGTTCGACAAATACTCAGAGTTCGACGACCTAGAGACGGCGAACGCCATCCGTCTGGCTCTGGAGAATGCTGGATATGAGGTGGTTCTTCTGGAGGCGGACAGCGATTTCATCTTCTCCTTGAAGGAGTCCAATGTGGATTTCGTCTTCAACATGGCCGAGGGCATACACGGCGAGAGCCGGGAGTCCCATGTCCCAGCGATACTGGAGATGTTCAACATCCCCTACTCCGGATCCGGCGTCCTCACACAAGCCATAACGTTGAACAAGAGCAGGAAGAAGGAGATCCTGGACTACTATGACATCCGGACCCCCAACTGGCAGGTCTTCCGGAGCACCAACCAGAAGCTCAATCCCGCCCTGAAGTTCCCTCTGATCGTCAAGCCGGACGCCGAGGGGTCCAGCATCGGCATAACCAACGACAGCCTGGTGCACGACATCGTGTCCCTCAAGAAGCAGGTCAGCAAGGTGTTGAAGGACTACGACCAGCCGGCCCTGGTGGAAGAGTTCGTCACCGGCAGGGAGTTCACGGTCTCCCTCCTGGGCAATCCTCCCAAGGTCCTCCCCATAGTGGAGGTCAACTTCGACCATCTGCCGGCCCATATCCATCGCTTCGACTCCTGGGAGGCGAAGTGGATATTCGACAACCCCGAATCCCCTGTGGACCCCATAATCTGCCCCGCGGAACTCCGGCCCAAGATGAAGGCGCAGATAGAGAAGGTGGCCAAACAGACCTTCGAGAAGCTGGGCTGCGTGGATCTGGCCCGGATAGACATCCGTTTGGACAAGGACGGCAACCCGCACGTCCTGGACGTCAACGCCCTGCCGGGATTGATGCCGGACCCCAAGATGAACTCCCGATTCCCGAAATCCTGCTATGCCGCCAGCATGAGCTACGACGAGATCATCCTGTCCATACTGAAGTCCGCCCTGAAGCGGTACAATCTGCACTTGGATCCCGTCGAAGGCCGGGCCAGGGGCCGTGGTGGCCGGAGCCGGAGAACAGTGCCCGAAGTCATGCATGTTAGCACGGATTCCCAGGCGGAGGGGTCGGTGCAGGCACCGATGCCATGATCGGCATGCAGCGGGGGCTGAGCGGTTGAAGGTCGGCATACTCTACAATTCCGTGGATGTCCAGGACGAGGGCGCAGAGACGGACCTCATATCGGACAACGAGGTCCTGACCACAGTGGGCCTGGTCCAGGAGGCCTTGGGCCCGGAGCACGAATCCATACCCATGCGGGCCAGCCGAAGCCTGTTCTCAGTCTTGGAGAGAGGGAGCCTGGATATTGTGTTCAACCTCTGCGAAGGGTTCCAGGGCAAGGCGCTGGGCGAGGCCTATGCCGCTGGTTTCCTGGAGATGCTGGACATCCCGTACACCGGTTCCGACCCGTCCACGCTCTCCCTGTGCTTGGACAAGGGAAGATGCAAGGATGTCCTGTGCGGCCACGGCATACCTACCCCGGCCCATGTCATCCTCCATGATGCCGATCAAGCATTGGACCGCAGTATTACCTACCCGGTCATAGTGAAGCCGCTACGGGAGGATGCCAGCATCGGCATTGACCAAGGGTCGGTGGTGAACGACGAGGAGGCCTTGAGGGCCAGGGCGGCGCACATCATCGGCAGGCACCGTCAGCCTGTGATCGTGGAGGAGTACATCGACGGTAGGGAGTTGAACGTGGCCCTGATCGGGAACCTCCCTCGCGTCGAGGTCCTGCCCATATCGGAGATCGTGTTCGACCTCCAAGAAGGTCGGAACCGCATCGTGGACTATGCGGCAAAGTGGGTCCCGTCCTCGCCGGAGTACCAAGGCACCAGAGGCGTCTGCCCGGCAGAACTGGACCCGGATATCAAGAGTCGCGTGCAGGAATTGGCCCTGAAAGCATTCCAGGTCATGGGCTGCCGGGACTACGCTCGGGTGGACTTCCGTCTGGGAAAGGACGGCCCTACGGTCCTGGAGGTCAATCCCAACCCGGGCATCAACAGCGACAGTGGCTTCGCCCGCAGCGCCTCGGCGCATGGCATGACCCATCGAGAGATGTACCGGATGATACTCGATGCTGCCGTGCAGAGATGTGGCCTCATGCCCATGGCGGTAAGGGAGCAGCATCATCATGAGATGGGAGGAATCATCGGCCGCTCCGTCAGTCTGGACGACATCCCTTTGCTGCTGAGATGGTTCAATGATGCGGAGGTCTCCAAGTACATGCAGGACCCTGGGAGCACCCAGACCCAGGAGCATCTCATCGAGTCCTTCTTCATCAAGGTCCATGACGACCTGGACCTCATCATCGAGGACAAGTGCACGAACACCCCGGTGGGCTTCTTCTCCATCTATGGCATCGACGCCGTCAGTGAGAGTGCTGAGTTATCCTTCCTCATCGGTGACGACCGGTTCCGGGGACGGGGCATCGGCAAGGACATGGCCAAGCTGGCCGTCCATCTGTGCTTCCATGTGCTCGGCCTGAACCGGGTGTCAGCCTCGGTCACGGTGGAGAACAAGGCATGCATCCGGGCCCTGGAGGTCGCCGGTTTCAAGAATGTGGGGCGGCTGCGTCAGTTCCAAGTGGTGGACGGCAAGCGGCTGGACGAACTCATGATGGAGATGCTGCGCCAAGACCTCGAAGGAGGGACGAGAGAACCGTCGGCCGCAGCCGATGACGCTCTCGGCATCAGCTCCAATCTGGATGGAGCCAAACGCATGTCCGATCGCAGTGATTCCATCAGGAACGCAGGTGTTCATGGCGGTCGGCATGACGCTTCATAATAACGGTCCATCAACATTATCTAAGTCCATCATCATGCTCTTGACATGAGGGCGGACCTAAGACTCACCGTGGAGTACGATGACGAGAGAACGGCGGCCATGATCGAGGAGTCCTTGGAACCGGACAACGAGGGCTACCTGTCGTCCCAGAGGAAGGGCAGGGAACTAACTTTCATCCTCAGCGCGGCATCGGCGGGGACGCTACGGAACACCGCCGATGACCTTTTGGCCTGTCTCAAAGCCGCAGAGGAGACCTTGTCACTCGGGCCTTCCCACGCCGTCGCGGATCTTGACGGCGATGCCTTTCTGGAATGAGAGCATCTCCTCCAGGGTGAGGACCGCCCTTCCTGTGGCCAGGAGACGGTCGTTGCCATCCACCACCATGACCTCGTCCATGGGGTGGAGCCCATGGTCGCCGCTGACCACGAAACGGTTGAAGACGTTCTTCCCCTCCATGTTGTATGGTGCGGCATCATCGTGGACAATCACCCTCATACGCGGTGATGGTAGGGCCGGCAACACTCGACGGGCCCCTTCCACACGCAGGGTGTAGAGCCCGTCCGCCGCCCGCATGGAGAGCACGTGCTCCCCGTCGGATATGACGTTGCGGATCTTCCCGGTGTTGCGGCTCATCACCAGCTCCACTGGCTCACGGAACAGGGCCTCAGCGGCCTCCGGGCCGAATTGGTAACGGGCCACGGCCACCGCCCTTTGCAGATCGCAGTCCGACCTCTCATCCCCGGCCTCGATGTCACCATCGAAATGAGCGACCTCACGGAATCGGAATCTGTCCAGGAAGGCCTGTACGGACTCTTGGATGAAACTCTCGGTCTCCATGTCGTTCTGGGTGGGCATGAGGGACTGTGCCAAGGGGTAGACCTCGTCCAGTTCCGCTGGCACCGGGCCGAATGGTGATGCCACCACCGGCTGGTATCCTTGGGAGCGGGCTCTGGCGAAGGCTTCCGCGTAATGTCGGCTGTAAGGCTTGCCGCCTTCAGGGAAAAGCATGACCTTCTCGGACACTGGTACGTAGGTCTCCATCATGCGTCGATGATAGCGATAGAATGCCGGACGGTTCCTGGTCTCGCTGCCAGTGTAGAATATGGCACCGTCCCGGCTCAAAGGCTCGTAATGCTCCAAATGCTCCTGGTGCACCCGTAGGCGGCGTAGTGCGGATAGCAGTGATGGGTGGGAGCGACAACGGGTCTCGGCCAACTCCCAGAGGCGGCCTTCCAATATGGCCCGTTTCACCAGCTCCATCTCGTTCTTGATCTCATACAGGTTGTGTTTGGCGATGGTCACCATGCGGGTCTTGTTATCCAGGGCGCGCAGTGACGCCAAGTCATGTCCGATGCAGGCCGGGCACTGGCAGTACAGGGACTGCATGTCCGACAGACGATGCGTTCCATCGATGAACATCATCCGGTCATCACGGGCGAACTTGGCGTAGGATGCGGAGTCGAAGAGGTCGCAGCCCAGCAAGGTCGCCAAGGCCAGAAGCATGGGATGGCCGGCTCCGAAGAGATGGACGGGGCGGTCGGGGGACAGCCCCTTCTTGGAGGCCATTATGACATCCACGAGCTCCTCGTAGCGGTACTGCTCCATCAACGGGACCACCCCGCCTATGGGGTGGACGTCGACAGCCATGGTGGCCATGGAGCGGGCGCAATGCTCCCGCAGGTCGCTGTAGACCGACCCCTGCACCACACCCGCGAGCATCATGTCACCTTTCATACCGGCAGCCTTCTGGGTCCGCTCCAGGGTGGTATGGATTGAGGACTCGGTCTGCTCCCGGGTCCAGTAAGGTTCAGCGAATATGTCCAGCACAGTGCCGATGTCCGTCCCTATGCTCTTCTGGAATTCGATGATCTCCTCGTTGCTGACCTCCACCTCCCCATACATATGGGACTGGAAGGTCCCGGAATCGGTCATGATGACGCCGGGGAAGTCCAGCATGGCATGGAGGCCCTGGGACTGGGCCCTCTGTCTCAGGTCTTCATTGTTGCGGATGATGTACGAGTTGGTGATCAGGCCCCGGAAACCGAAGTCATGGTACAGCTCCTGAGGCGTGACGGTGTTGAGCTTGGGATTGATGACCGGCAACAAGGCCGGGGTTTCCAACTTGCCACTGGCAGTGTCCAATAGGCCGATCCTGGCCATGCCGTCCCTTCTCAATATCTCGAACATCAGTGTGGCAAAGCGGTGGTATATTTAAAGATGGTTCCCCTCTTCAACGGGAGTCGGCGATGACCTTGGAGATGGCGTTCTTGAGCAGGACCTCCGGTATGTCTTCCAATACCCGGCGGTTCCAATCCAATTCGTCCCTCTCCTCCTTGGAGGTCTCGCAGGTGGGCTCGCTGCAGTTGGCGCTGCAGGTGGAGCATCCTCCCTCCCTGACGATGTCTAAACCTTCCAGGACGTCCTCGACATTACGCCCGCCGATGAGGAGGGTGTTGGGTTCGTCCCCTTCGATCCGGGTCTCCTTGAACAGCATGTCGATGCCTACGGAACGGACCTGGCCCACCAGGACCTTGAGCTCCTTGGTAAGTCCGGGGACATCCCGACGGCTGAGGCTGAAAGGCTGGTCCAAGCCGTCCTTGTGACGGTACTCAATGGTGATGGTCATGGTATCGAATCGTCCGGTCTCTACAAAATCGTTCCGTAGCCACTCCGGATGACAGGTTTTTAATCCTCTCTCCCATTCCCACCCTAGAATGAGCTCTTTCGAGTACAAGATGGTAATCGCCGTCCGCAACGACCTCAAGCTCTCCAAAGGAAAGACCGCCGCCCAAGTGGCTCATGCCGCGGTGAACTGTGCCTTCGCATCCAAGAAGAAGTCCCCCAAGTGGTTCGATTCCTGGTACGGGGAGGGCCAGAAGAAGGTGGTGGTGAAGTTGGACGGGAAAGAGGCCCTATTCGAGGTCAAGAGCCGTGCCGATGCCGCCGGAGTGGTGAACTCAGTGATCACCGATGCTGGGCATACCGAGGTCCCGGCAGGGACCATCACCTGCATAGGCATCGGGCCGGCTCCGGAGGATGTGTTGGAGAAGATAACCGGGGACCTCAAGCTCATGTGAGCTTCCGCGTTCTTCCATCCATCCATAATTCATACGTATATATTGACGAATCCAATGCAAAACAGCGAATATCTGCATGATGGCAGTATAGCTGGATTCGAGTCTAGGCAATAAATTATTAATATCAGTTGAAGTTAGCTGTTGCTGATTGGTTCGAACGCTCGGACCGTCAACCTTTAAATATGATAATATTAATCGCAGAACACTTCAGACAGAGGTGAAACATTGGGTAGAGGTCTGTACACCGCCAGAAAGCTCAAAGAAGATCGGCAGAAGTTCCGATGGAAGGACAGAGCATACAAGAAAAGAATGTTGAAACTAAAGGAGAGGTCCGACCCCTTGGAGGGCTCCGCCCAGGGCCGCGGCATCGTCCTGGAGAAGGTGGGTATCGAGGCTAAGCAGCCCAACTCCGCCATCCGTAAGTGCGTCAAGGTCCAACTTATCAAGAACGGACGTCAGATCACCGCATTCGCGGTCGGTGACGGCGCAATCAATTTCATCGATGAGCACGACGAAGTGCTTGTAGAAGGTATCGGCGGCAGGATGGGTCGTTCCTACGGTGACATCCCTGGTGTCCGTTACAAAGTGATCAAGGTCAACAACGTGTCCCTGAACGAGATGGTTCGCGGACGCAAAGAGAAACCGGTACGGTGAATACCATGTCTGAGGAAACTCAAAGCAATCAGATTTTACTATTCGGCAAGTACGACCTGTCTGAGGTGACCGTCAACGACGGCGGTCTGGCGAAATACATAGACCTCACCCCCACCAATGTACCTCATTCCGGCGGAAAGCATGCCAACAGATGGTTCGGCAAATCCAAGCTGAGCATCGTGGAGAGGCTGATCAACAACATGATGCGCACGGAGGACTTCACCGGCAAGAAGCTGAAGGCCTACCGCGCCGTGTCCGAGGCCTTCGACATCATAAACGCCCGGACCAAGAAGAACCCGGCCCAGGTGCTGGTGGAAGCCCTTGAGAACGCTGCCCCCCGTGAGGAAGTCACCCGTCTCCAATTCGGAGGCATCTCCGTGCCCAAGGCCGTGGATGTCGCTCCCCAGAGGAGATTGGACATCGCCCTCCGCAACGTCAGCAAAGGAGCCGTGAAAGCCTCCTTCAAGAACAAGAAGGTTATCGCCAACTGTATCGCTGACGAGCTCATCCTGGCCTCCAAAGGCGAGATGACCAGCTTCAGCGTGTCCAAGAAAGAGGAGATAGAGCGGGTAGCTCAGTCTGCCCGGTGAGTGAGATAAGATCACGGTGAGCAAATGGGCAGGAAAGAGGATAACATCAAGAAGGCGTCTCTGCTGATCAAAAAGCCTGAGTTCATCAGGAACATCGGCACCGCCGCGCACATCGACCATGGTAAGACCACCTTCTCCGACAACCTGATTGCCGGAGCCGGTATGATGTCCGATGAGCTCTCTGGGAAACAGAGGTTGCTGGACTTCGACGAACAGGAACAGGCCAGGGGCATCACCATCAATGCCGCCAACGCATCCATGGTGCACACTTACAAAGGTCACGACTATCTCATCAACCTGATTGACACCCCTGGCCACGTGGATTTCGGCGGGGACGTCACCAGGGCCATGAGGGCACTGGACGGGGCTTTCATCCTCGCCTGTGCGGTCGAGGGCGTCATGCCCCAGACCGAGACCGTTATCCGGCAGGCCATGAAGGAGCGCGTCAAGCCCCTGTTGTTCATCAACAAGGTGGACCGCCTCATCAACGAGCTGCAGGTGACCCCTGAGGCCATGATGGAGAAGTTCACCAAGATCATCACCGAGTTCAACAAGAGGGTCAACGCCCTCCTCCCTGCCCCCCTGAACAAGGAGTGGCAGGTCAAGGTGGAGAACGGCACCGTCGCTTTCGGTTCCGCCTACCACAACTGGGCCATATCCGTGCCCTACATGAAGAAGAGCGGTATATCCTTCAAGGACGCCTTCGACTACTGCGCCCAAGGGAAGCAGAAGGAGCTGTCCAAGAAGTCCCCGTTGCACGAGGTGCTTCTGGACATGGCCATCACTCATATCCAGAACCCCTTGGATGCCCAGAAGGTCCGTATCCCGGTCATCTGGAAGGGAGACGAGAGCAGCGAGCTGGGAAAGCAGATGCTGAATTGCGACCCCGAAGGAGACGTGACCCTGATGGTCAACAAGATCATCATGGACCCCCACGCCGGCGAGGTGGCCATCGGTAGGCTGTTCTCCGGAACCGTCACCCGCGGCCAGACCCTTTGGGTCTCCGGCATGCCCAACGCCCAGAGGGTGCAGACCGTGGCCATGTCCGTCGGTGCCGACCGTATACCGGTCACCGAGTGCTGCGCCGGCAACATCGTCGCCATCAGCGGACTGAAGGACGCCATCGCTGGTTCCACCGTATCCACCATCCGGGACATGGAGCCCTTCGAGAAGATCACCCATTACTCCGAGCCCGTGGTCACCAAGGCCGTGGAGGCCAAGCACATGAAGGACCTGCCCAAACTGGTGGAGGTCCTGCGCTCCGTGGCCAAGGCCGACCCGTCCTTGAACATCGAGATCAACAACGAGACCGGCGAGCACCTGTTGTCCGGTATGGGTGAGCTCCACCTGGAGATCACCGAGTACCGCATCGTGAACGAGCAGGGCATCGAGATCGTCTCCTCCCCACCCATCGTGGTGTACCAGGAGTCCGTCAAAGGTCATGCCGGTCCGTTCGAGGGCAAGTCCCCCAATAAGCACAACAAGTTCTACATCGAGGTGGAGCCCATGCCCCAAGCCGTCCTGGACGCCATCAAGGCCGGGGACATCTCCACCACCGGTAAGATCAAGGACCCCAAGGCCGTGGCCCGCCAGCTGGTGGAGCTGGGCATGGACAAGGAAGTCGCCAAAGGCCTGGTGGCCTTCAAGGACAACAACATGTTCCTGGACTGCAGCAAGGGTGTTCAGAACCTCTTCGAGACCATGGAGCTGTGCAAGCAGGCCTTCGAGGAGGCCATGTCCAAGGGTCCCCTGGCCGGAGAGAAGGTCGCCGCCGTGATGGTGAAGCTCATGGACGCCAAGCTCCACGAGGACACCATCCACCGTGGCCCTGCCCAGGTCATACCCGCTGTGCGCTCCGGCATCTACGGTGCCATGTGCCAAGCGGGGAGGATCCTGCGCGAACCGGTGCAGAAGGTCTTCATCAATGTCCCACAGGACAACATGGGTGACGCCGTGCGCGAGGTACAATCCCGCCGCGGCATCATCGAGGACATGGGCCAGGACGGTCCGAACGCCATCGTGGCCGCCACCGTCCCTGTGGCCGACATGTTCGGTTTCGCCAGCGCCATCCGTGGCGCCACCCAGGGCCGTGCCCTATGGTCCACCGAGAACTCCGGTTTCGTCCCCGTTCCCAACGAACTCCAGCCCAACGTGGTAAAGGAGATCCGCAACCGCAAGGGACTGAACCCGGAACCCTACGATGCGGGGTACTACTCCGCATAAGGGTAAACTTAAATAGAGAATATAATATGGGAGAAAACAGTCCAACGTCCACTTGATAAGGTAGGAGGTATTCAATATGGCAACAGATAAGCCCCACATCAACCTGGTAGTAATCGGTCACGTCGACCACGGCAAGTCCACTCTGGTCGGTAGACTACTGCTCGAGACCGGAGGCATCGAGCCCCACATCATCGAGAAGTTCAAGAAGCAGGCTGAAGAGAAAGGAAAAGGTTCCTTCGCCTTCGCATGGGTCATGGATGGCCTGAAGGAGGAGAGGGAGAGAGGAGTCACCATCGATGTGGCTCATAAGAAGTTCTTCACTGACAAGTACTTCTTCACTGTAATCGACGCCCCCGGTCACCGGGACTTCGTCAAGAACATGATCACCGGTACCAGCCAGGCTGATGCCGCTATCATCACCGTGTCTGCAATCGAGGGACCTCAGGCCCAGACCAAGGAGCACGTCTTCCTGGCCACCACCTTGGGTGTCAAGCAGATCATCGTGGCCATCAACAAGATGGACGCCGTCGGCTACGACGAGGCCAAGTACACCGCAACCAAGGATGCCATGGCCAAGCTGCTGTCGATGGTGGGCGTGAAGGCGGACACCGTCCCCTTCATCCCCGTCTCCGCTTACGAGGGAGAGAACATCAAGGCCGGCGCCACCAAGATGCCCTGGTACAAGGGCAAGCACCTGCTGGCCGCCATGGATGACTTCAAGATCATCGACAAACCCACCGACACCCCTCTGCGTGTGCCGATCCAGGACGTCTACACCATCACCGGTATCGGGACTGTCCCTGTGGGCCGGGTCGAGACCGGTATCCTGAAGCCAGGCATGAAGGTCTCCTTCCAGCCTGCCAACGTCATCGGTGAGGTCAAATCCATCGAGATGCACCACGAGGTTCTGCCCCAGGCCGTCCCCGGCGACAACTGCGGCTTCAACGTCAGAGGCGTCTCCAAGAACGACATCCGCAGAGGAGATGTGGCCGGTCCCGTGGACAACCCGCCTTCCGTGGCCAAGTCCTTCACCGCCCAGATCGTGGTCCTGAACCACCCGTCCGTGATAACCGTCGGTTACACCCCGGTGTTCCACTGCCACACCACCCAGACCGCCTGCCGCTTCGTTGAGCTCGTGAAGACCATCGACCCCAAGACCGGTCAGGTCAAAGAGAACAACCCGCAGTTCCTGAAGACCGGTGACATCGCTGTCGTGCGCGTCGAGCCCACCAAGCCCATGGTCATCGAGGTCGCCAAGGAGTTCCCCCAGCTGGGACGCTTCGCCATCAGGGACATGGGACAGACGGTCGCTGCCGGTATGTGCACCGCTATCGAAAAGAGGTAAACACCTCACCTTCCCTTTCTTTAAAATGGGGTATCAAATGTCACAGCGCGCAAGAATCTCTCTCAGCGGAACCGACCCACAGAAGGTCGACAGCGTTTGCACCCAGATCCGGGGAATTTCCCAGAGGACTGGTGTGGCCATCCGCGGGCCCGTGCCGCTTCCCACCAAGAAGCTGAAAGTGCCCTGCCGGAAGAGTCCCGATGGAGAGGGAAGCGAGACATGGGACCGCTGGGAGATGCGCATCCACAAGCGTCTTATAGATCTGGACGCCGACGAGCGTGCTCTCAGGCAGCTCATGAGGATCCAAGTGCCGGACGGCGTCAACATCGAGATCGTCCTGCGCTCGGCCTGAACCAAACCCGACTCTAACCGAGTCATCCTTTCATCAATCTTCTTATTCTTCGTTCATCCCTGTTTTCAGTCATTTACTTATCCACCTTTGCCGTTAACCGAATCCTGAGCAAGGTGTTCCCATGAGAAGTGACACGGTCAAGAAGGGCCTGGAGAAGGCCCCCGCACGCAGCCTGCTCCGCGCTTGCGGGCTGCAGGATCCCGATTTCCACAAGCCGTTCATCGGCATCGCCAACTCCTGGAACGAGGTGGTGCCCGGTCACATCCATCTGGATAAGATCGCCGCCGCCGTGCGGGAAGGCATCCTGGAGGCTGGCGGCGTGCCGTTCACCTTCGGCGTCCCCGGCGTCTGCGACGGGGTGGCCATGGGTCACAAGGGCATGCGCTATTCCCTGGTGTCCCGAGAGGTCATCGCCGACTGCTGCGAGCTGATGGTGGAGGCCCATGCCTTCGATGGATGGGTGGGCGTCACCAATTGCGACAAGATCACCCCCGGCATGCTCATGGCCGCAGGACGGATGGACGTCCCGGCCATCATGATCACCGGCGGGCCCATGGAGGCCGGCCGTCTGGATGATGCCAATTGCGACCTGCAGACCGTCTTCGAGGCCATCGGCCAGTACAAGGCAGGCAAAGCGGACGAAGCCCAGGTGCACATGGCGGAATGCGCAGCCTGTCCGGGGGAGGGGAGTTGCTCCGGCCTGTTCACGGCCAACACCATGGCCTGCCTCACAGAGACCATGGGCATGAGCCTGCGCGGCTGCGGCACCATGATGGCCAACAACCCCCATAAGCTGGAGCTCGCCAGGGCCACCGGCAGGCGGATCGTGGAATTGGCCAAGGCCGGCATCCGGCCCCGTGACATCGTCAAACCGGCATCCATCCGCAACGCCATAAGGGTGGACATGGCCATAGGCGGCTCCACCAACACCGCCCTGCACATCCCGGCCATCGCATCCGAGTTCGGGATCAAGGTGGGACTCTCCCTCTTCGATGAGATATCCCAGCAGGTCTCACACATCACCAGCCTCCGCCCCGGAGGTCCGTTCAGCATGAGGGACCTGGAGGAGGCCGGCGGCATACCCGCGGTCCTGAACCGCATCCAGGGCATGCTGGAGGATGCCGCCACTGTCACCGGTCCCCGGTTGACAGAGATCGCTGCATCCGGCAAGGTCAGCAACGATGAGGTGCTCCGCCCTATTGAGAATCCCTATCACAAGGAAGGCGGTATCGCCA
>Ga0172382_10009812_pt1 | contig 12976 bp, 11 predicted proteins | sample Leawel138RmetaG_FD_122245 | JGI IMG/M metagenome (GOLD analysis project Ga0172382, IMG submission 122245) | Leachate microbial communities from a municipal landfill in Southern Ontario, Canada - Leachate well 138R metaG | ecosystem: Engineered > Solid waste > Landfill > Unclassified | place...
GCCTGCGCGGATAAGGCATGGGCGATATGTCCTCTTCCTCGTTCTCCTGATCGCCCTGCCCTGGCCGCTGGCGGCAGTGCTCCGGCCGACCGAGACGATCGCCGCGTCTTTCGACATCGCCACACTCGTTTTCATCCTGACCGTAATTCCCCTTTGGCGCGGTGGCGGACCCGACACCATACGCTCCCAGGCGGAGCGGGACGATGGCGGCCAACTCACCCTGCTGCTACTCACGGCGGTGATCGTCATGGTCATGCTGGTGACGGTGGGAATGCTGCTGGCAGGCCAGAGCCGGCTGGACAGCTGGGAAATCGCGCTGCTGGTGATTACCCTGCTGATGGCATGGACCTTCTCCAACCTGGTTTTCACCTTCCACTACGCACGGCTTTATTACGCGCGCGACGGGCAAGGCAACAATCACGGCGGGCTCGACTTTCCGGGCGGCAACGAACCCTGCTTCGCGGATTTCGTGAATTTCTCCTTCGTGCTGGGCATGACCTGCCAGACCGCGGATATTGCTATCACCGGCCAGCATATGCGGCGAATCGCCACAGCGCATGGCTATCTCGCCTTCATCTTCAACCTTGGCGTGCTGGCCCTGGCGGTCAATGTGGTGGCCGGCTCGCTCTGACCGCGGGAAGCGAGACGGCAAATTTTTCATATTCCGCAGCAGCGAACAATGGTCCACCATTACAGCCGGATATTCGATCCATCGCCCATGCCGCAGGAGCCGCCGAATGCCTCATGACGAACGGATTTCACTCGTTCTGCAGGGCGGCGGCGCATTGGGGTCCTATCAGGCGGGCGTGTATCAGGCCCTGGAGGAAGCGGGTCATGCGCCGGAATGGCTCGCCGGAATTTCCATCGGCGCGATCAACGCGGCGATCATCGCCGGCAATGCTCCGGCAGACCGGGTGGCCCCGCTGCGCGCCTTCTGGGATCTGGTATCGTCCCAGCTGACCGCCGAGCCGCTTTTTCCCGAAGGCTGGGGGCGTCGCCTGTTCAACGAGGTTTCCGCCGCCATGGCGGCAAGCGACGGCGTGCCCGGCTTCTTCAAGCCGCGCTTCTGCCCACCCGCCCTGCTTGCCCCGGAAGGCACGGATGGCGCGCGCAGCCTCTACGACACCGGCCCGCTGCGCGAGACGCTGCTGGAGCTGATCGACTTCGACCGGATCAATGCGAAGGAAACCCGCCTTAGCCTGGGCGCGGTGCAGATCGAAACCGGAAATTTCGAATATTTCGACAATCATCAGCGCAAGATCGTGCCCGAGCATATCATGGCGAGCGGTGCACTGCCGCCCGGCTTCCCGCCGGTCTGGATCGACGGCATCGCCTATTGGGACGGCGGCCTCGTTTCCAACACGCCGCTGCAATATGTGCTCGACACGCGGCGCGGCTCCGCCGCCATGACCGTGTTCCAGGTGGACCTGTTCAGCGCGCGCGGGCCGATGCCCAAGAACCTGTTCGATGTCATGCAGCGGGAAAAGGACATCCGCTATTCCAGCCGCACCCGCTTCAACACCGATGTCAGCAAGCTGATGATGAAATTCCACGAAGCCGCGCAACGCCTGCTGGAACGGTATCCGGAGCTGCTGAAAGACGATCCCGACATCAGGATGCTGGCCGAGGTCCAGTGCGACGGCCCGGTCACGATCATGCATCTTATCAATCGCAGCGAGAGCTATGAAAGCCATTCCAAGGATTACGAATTCTCGCGGGCGACCGTGAACGGGCACTGGCAGTCGGGCTATGCCGATACGGTCCACTCCCTGCACCACAAGCGCTGGATCAACCGCAAGCCTCCTCGCCACGGGATCGCCGTCTACGACCTTGGAAGCGCGTCGCCCTGATGCTCCCCTCCCGACCTCAAATCCCCATGCCCCAGGAAGGACCTTCCCATGGAACTGAATGACAAAGTCGCAATCGTCACCGGCGCCGCCAGCGGCATCGGCCTGGCCATCGCCAAACGCTATGCGCAGGCGGGCGGGCGCGTGGCGATCGCCGACCTCAAGCTGGACGCCGCGCAGGCCGCCGCCGATTCCATCAATGCCGAACGGGCCGGCGCCGCCATCGCCGTGGCCATGGACGTCACCAGCGAAGAGCAGGTCGATGCCGGCGTGCGGCAGGTCGTCGGCCACTGGGGCACGGTGGACGTGCTGGTTTCCAATGCCGGAATCCAGATCGTCCACCCGATCGAGGAATTTCCGTTCGATTCCTGGAAGAAGATGCTGGCGATCCATCTCGACGGCGCATTCCTGACCAGCAAGGCCTGCATCCCGCATATGTACCGGCAGGGCCGCGGATCGATCATCTTCATGGGATCGGTCCACAGCAAGGAAGCCTCGCCGCTCAAATCCGCCTATGTCACCGCCAAGCATGGCCTGCTGGGCCTTTCCCGCGTCATAGCCAAGGAAGGCGCGGCGCATGGCGTCCGCTCGAACGTGATCTGCCCCGGCTTCGTGCGCACTCCGCTGGTGGACAAGCAGATTCCCGAGCAGGCGAAGGATCTGGGCATTTCCGAAAAGGAAGTGGTCGAGACGATCATGCTGGGCAACACCGTCGACAAGGAATTCACGACGGTGGAGGATATAGCCGAGGTCGCCCTGCTGTTCGCCGCCTTCAAGACCAATGCGCTGACCGGCCAGTCCCTGGTCGCCAGCCATGGCTGGTTTATGAATTGACGTCCGATCAGTCCGCCGCCGCCGCGGGCGGGGCACCGGCGGGCCGCTTGGTGAGCCATACCAGCGCAATCATCGCGACCGAGATCCAGCCGGAAATCCAGAACAGGTCGGCGGACGACAGGAGATAGGCCTGCTGCACCATCTGCCGGGTGATCCCGGCCGCCGCCTGCAGATCGGTCATTCCCAGATGGCCAACCCCCTCGACCGCCGCCCGATAGGCCGGCGAGGTTTCGGTGACGACTTCCGCCAGCCGGCTCTGGTGCAAGGCCTCGCGGCGGTCCCAGGTCGTCGTGACGATCGACGCGGCGAAGCTCGCGCAGGTGATGCGGGCGAAATTGGAAATGCCGGTTGCGGAGGGCACCTTCTCGGGCGGAATGCGGTCGAGCTGGATCGTCAGCATGGTGACGAAGAAGCAGCTCATCGCCACGCCATTGACCAGCAGCGGGACGGTCAGACTCCAGAAATCGGCCTGCGTCGTATAGTTGGCGCGCATGAAATAGGAGATCGCGAAGGCGACGAAGGAAATCGACGCCAGCAGCCGTGCGTCGATCTTCCCGCTGATCCGCGCGACGATGGGAGTGAGGACGATCGCCACCAGCCCGCTGGGTGCGGCGACGAAGCCCGCCCAGGTGGCGGTGTAGCCCATCTGGGTCTGCAGCCAGAGCGGCAGGATCAGCACATTGGCGAAGAAGACCGCATAGCCCAGGCAGGCGGCAATCGTGCCCAATGCGAAGTTGCGATCCTTGAACAGCTTGAGATCCACCGCCGGATGCGCGTCCGTCAGTTCCCAGATCAGCCACGCGAAGAAGCCGATCACTGCGATGATCGCCGCGATCACGATGGTCGAGGAATTGAACCAGTCCGAATTCTTGCCGAGATCGAGCATGACCTGCAGCGCGCCCACCCACACGATCAGCATGGCCACGCCGATCCGGTCTATCGGCAGCTTGCGGGTGGGCGTTTCCCGCGACGCCAGCATCCGCCAGCACACCAGCGCGCAGAACAGGCCGATCGGCACGTTGATGAGGAAAATCCAGCTCCAGTGGTAATTGTCGGAAATATACCCGCCCAGGATCGGCCCCGCGACGGGGGCGACCAGCGTGGTCACGGACCAGACCGCAAGCGCGGTGGCCCGCTTGCTCGCGGGAAAAATCGCCATCAGCAGCGCCTGGCTGCCCGGGATCATCGGGCCGGAAACCGCGCCCTGCAGGATGCGGAACATGATGAGCGATTCCAGGCTCCAGGCGATGCCGCACAGGAAGGAAGCGAGGGTGAACAGCGCCACCGACCAGATGAAGGTCTTCACCACCCCGAACCGGCCCATCAGCCAGCCGGTGAGCGGAACCGCCACGCCATTGGCCACGGCGAAGGAGGTGACGATCCAGGTGCCGCTGTCGGCGCTGACCCCGAGATTTCCCGCAATGGTCGGCAGCGAGACATTGGCGATGGTCGTATCGAGCACCTGCATGAAGGTGCCGAGCGCCAGCGCCACCGAAGCGAGCGCCAGCGCCCCGCCCTTCAGCGGGGTGTGGCCATTCACCGGCCCCCGCCCCGATTGGCGGCGATGATCTGGGCAATGCGCGCGTTCACCGCGGCCGTATCGCCCGGATTGTCGCTTTCCTGCCTGAACAGGGGGCTGGCCGGCTGGCCGAGCAGCGGCCCGGACCGATCGCTCGTATCCACCTCGGCCTGCACCGACAGGCCGATCCGCAGCGGATGCTTGTCCAGCTCCCTGGGATCGAGCTTGATGCGGACCGGCAGGCGCTGGACGATCTTGATCCAGTTCCCGCTCGCGTTCTGGGGCGGCAGCAGGGCGAAAGCATTGCCGCTGCCGGCGGAAAGGCCGGCGACCCGCCCATGGAATTTCACGTCGCCGCCATAGATATCGGCCTTGATGGTGACAGGCTGCCCGATCCGCAGGTCCTTCAGCTGCGTCTCGCGGAAATTCGCGTCGATCCAGACATCGCGCAGCGGCACCACCGCCATCAGCGGCGAACCGGCGGCGATCTGCTGGCCGATCTGCACCCTGCGCTGCGCGACCAGCCCGCTCACCGGCGCGACGATATGCATATGGCTGCGGCGGATGGCGGCGCGGCGATAGTCGGCTATCGCGGCAAGCACCGCGGGATGGTTTTCCAGGCCGGTGCCGCGCACCTGCGCGCTGGCCTGCGAATACTGGCTTTGCGCGAGGGCGAGCGCGGCCTGCGCGGTCTTCACCATATCGGCGGCATGGGCCACTTCCTCGCCGGACACGGCCCCGGCCGCGGCGGCCTGGCGGCGGCGCGCGAGATCGGCCTGCGCCTTGCCGAGTTCGGCGCGGGCGCTGTTCACCGCCGCCGAAGCGCCGTCGACCTGCAGGAAATTGCCGCGCACGGCGCGCACCGCGCGGGCAAGCTGGGCTTCCGCCGCCGCGAGTTCCACATCCGCCGTGGCCGGGTCGAGATCGACCAGCGGCTGCCCGGCCTTCACGGTCTGCGTGTCATCCGCGTAAATGCCGATGACGGTGCCCGGGTCCTGCGCGGTGATCGCTACCGTATCCCCCGCCACATAGGCATCGTCGGTTTCCTCGCTCGGCGCCTTGAGCACGAGATAGAGGCCGTAGACCAATGCACAGGCAGCGACCGCGACGGCCAGGATAATCAGCCACCGGCGCCGCGCGGATGCATTGGCGGCCTGGACCGTTTCCGCGGGCGGGTTGTTTGCAGATGCCTCTGTCATGGATTGGGCCTCGATGAGGGTTGCGGCGCGGATGCGAGCGGATCGTTGCGGTCGAACCCGCCGCCGATCGCCACCGTCAGCCGAATTGCGGAAACAAGGGTCTGCGCTTGCAGATTGGCTTCGTTCTGCTGCGCCTCGAGCAAGCGGATATCCGGCCCGACCAGGTCCAGCCGCGAATCCAGGCCGGAAGCGACCCGCACGCGATTGAGCCGGGTCACTTCGGCAAGACCATGCAGCGCCTGCCGCTGCTGGTTCAGTTCGGCGCGGGAATATTCGACCAGCGCCAGCGCATCGGCCGCCTCGCGAACCGCGCCGAGCACCGTCTCATTGTAATCCGCGACGGCTTGGTCGAGCCGCGCGGTCGCCCCTTCATGCCCGGCGTGCAGCTTGCCGCCTTCGAAGATGGGGAGATGGATGGCCGCGCCCGCCTCGTAGGTCACCGCGCCGGACGTGAAGAGGTTGCCCAGCCCGATCGCCTGCGTGCCGACCAGCGCCTTGAGATTGATGTCGGGATAGAACGCCTTGCGCGCCACTTCCCTGCCCGCCTGCGCCGCGTCGATCCGGGCCAGCGCGGCCATGATGTCCGGGCGGCGGGAAAGCAGATCGGCGGGCAGGACGGACGGCAGGGCCAGGGCGGTATCGAAGCGGATCGCCGCCGGGTGGATGGCGGCGTAGTAATCGGCCCCCTGCCCGGCCAGCAGGGCAAGGGCATGGACCAGCAATTCACGCTGTCCCTGCGCCTGGACCAGAGCCTGCCGCGCCTGCGCCTGCAAGGTTTCCGCCGCCCGCACATCGAGTTCGCTGGCCAACTGGCTGCGCACCCGCGCCCGAACCAGCTGGAGCGCCTTGTCCCGCTGGCCGATATTGGCCTGCGCGATGGCGACCAGGCGCTCGGTCCGGGCAAGCTCCACATAGGTCTGGGCGACCGCGCCGGTCAGCGCCAGCCGGGCCGCCGCATAATCCAGCGCCGATGCCTCGGCGCCGGCCTTCGCCTGGGCGACGGCATCGGCCTGCCTGCCCCAGAAATCGAGGTTCCAGCCGAGATTGGCCGCAGCCTGCCCGGTCCAGCGGGTCGAACCGCCATAGGACGGCGGAATGATGTATTTCTCGCTGAAGCGCGTGCGCTGCTCGTCGGCGTCGATGCCGATTTGCGGCAAGCGCGCGGACTGCTGCGCCGCCACCAGCGAGCGGGCTTCCCGCAAGCGGGCCAGCGCGGCATCGAGCCTCGGGCTGCCCGCCAGGGCGTCCTGCATGATCCGGTCGAGCTGCGGATCGCCCAGATCGGCCCACCACGCGGCATTCACATCCGGCGCGGGCTGGGCGGCAAGCCCGAGCGCGGGTTCGGATATGGGTGACACTTCAGGCTGCGCCCGAGGGGTGGCGCAACCAGCAAGCGCGAGAGCGGCCAGCGCCGGAACCTTGGCGAACCGGAGCTTCACGGGCGCTGCCCCCCGCAATTGCCTTCCAGATGCTCCAGCCGTCCGAGCAGGCGGGTCAGCAAGTCGATCAGCACCAGCACTTCCTGGCGGTCGAAGCCTTCGAGATATTCGTTCCATATCCCCATCACGCGCGGGCCGAGCGCCGCGATCATGGCCCTGCCCTCGTCGGTCACGCGCAGCTTGGTGACGCGCCGGTCCTCGGGGTCCTGGGCGCGCCGCAGCAGCGCCCGCTCCTCGAGCTGGTCCAGCACGCGGGTCATCGCCCCGGAATTATGCCCCAGGTTGCGGGCCAGCCCCCCGCAGGTGTCCGCGATGCCGGAATGCAGCAGCGCCAGCACCGCCCACTGGGTGAAGGTGATCTCCAGATCGGCGAAATCCGCCTCCACTCTCGACAGGCCGAGCTTGTGGATACGGCGGATCAGATAGCCGATCGAATTCTGCGGGCGGAAGTTGTCCGGCTGATAGAAAGACTCGGGCATATTACCTGCCTAGGCATTAATTGCCTGAGCAGGTAAAATTGCTGCGCCGTGGAGTCAATCGCGTTTCTCACACGCCTGCGCCCGGACCAGCTGGATTAACGAATCTCGTAAAAACGGGAGCGAACCGGGGGCTTGCCGCCCGCAAAAAACCCGGCGGCCGGGAAGGCCGCCGGGCAGGCTTTGCTGCGAGGGATGCGATTAACGCAGCAGCGAAAGCACGTTCTGCTGGCTCTGGTTGGCCTGGGCCAGCATCGCCGTGGAAGCCTGAGCCAGGATCTGGGCCTTGGCCAGCTTCGTCGTTTCCGCCGAATAATCGGTATCTTCGATGCGCGAACGCGCTTCCGAAAGATTGGTGACGTTGTTGGTCAGGTTGTTGACGGCGGATTCCAGACGGCTCTGCGCCGCACCGAGCTGAGCGCGAGCCGAGGTAACGCTGGTCAATGCGGTGTCGACATTGGTGATCGTGTCGCCGGCATTGGTGCGGCCCGTGGCAGCGTCAGCACCATCGACCTTGAACCCGGTCGCAGCCGTATTGTTCAGGTTGGTCTTGTCGATATGCGCCTTGTTGATGGTGATGGTGTCACCTTCGTTCGCGCCGACCTGGATCGCGAAATTGTCACCAGCAGCCGGAGCGGCCGCGCCGGTGTGGAACAGAGCCACGCCGTTGAACTTGGTGTTGTCGAGCACACTGACGAGCTGCGTGGTCAGTTCGGAAACTTCGACCTGCAGGTTGGCCTGGTCGGTAGCCGAATAGGTGGCGCTGGCGGCCTGGGTCGCCAGTTCGCGGATACGCTGCAGCATGTTGGTGACTTCGCCCAGCGCGCCTTCAGCGGTCTGAGCGAGCGAGATGCCGTCATTGGCGTTGCGGATCGCCTGGTTCATGCCGCGCACCTGCGAGGTCATGGTGGTGGCGATGGCAAGACCGGCGGCGTCGTCCTTGGCGCTGTTGATGCGCTTGCCGCTGGACAGGCGCTCCATGGCGTTGCCCATCAGCTTTTCTGCCGAGGTCGAGGCATTGCTCGCCCGCAAGGCACTGATATTGGTGTTGATAACCGACATTTGCGTGACTCCCGTAGTCTTCGATAGAGTGGCTCCGCCGGGCCCCGTGCCTTTGCGGCTGCCATGGGAAAGAGCGGCTGCATCGCGAATTTTTTTAGGGAAAAAACGCAGGGCCGCTTTCAAACCCGCGGATTTGCGTCACCACACCGTAGTTTTACGGGGCCGGGTGTTACCTCCCTGTTTTCCATGCGGCGCGCAAATGGGCTTACCGATTATAGTTAATTCGGGAGGCAAAGATGAAAGCGGCGCAATTCACGCCTGAAGCGATGCAGCAGCACCGGAACCTGGCGCACAGGCTGACCGCGCTTCTTTCAACCGGGGTGACCGGGCAGGACGTCCGGATCTGCGACGAGGCCGAAGAGCCGGTTCCGAACTGCCGGGACATGGCCCTGCGCACCGGCAGGAGCCCGGCGCTCGAGCGGATCGAGGGAACCGCCCGGCTTCGGCTGACCTATACCGACGCCATGGGCGAAGCGACCCTTTCCGCCGCAGTCGCCGCGGCGACCCGTCCGGGCATGCCCATCGCGGTCGATCCGGAGAGCCTTTCGATCCTCGCGCTCGCGGAACGCCTCGCCGACAGCGACATCCCGGTTCTCATCACCGGCCCGACCGGCACCGGCAAGGAAGTCCTGTCGCGCTTCATCCATGAATCCAGCGCGCGCCGCAAAGGCCCGTTCATCGCGATCAATTGCGCCGCGATGCCGGAGACGATGCTCGAAGCCATGCTGTTCGGCCATGAAAAGGGATCGTTCACCGGCGCCAACGCGGCCAGCGAAGGCTTTTTCCGGGCCGCCGACGGCGGAACCCTGCTGCTCGACGAAATCGCCGAAATGCCGCTGACGCTTCAGGCCAAGCTGCTGCGCGCCCTGCAGGAAGGCGAAGTGGTGCCGATCGGCTCAACCCGCCCGGTCAAGGTGGACGTGCGGATCATCGCCTGCGCCAACCGCGATCTGCCCGACGAAGTCGAGCAGGGCCGCTTCCGCGCCGACCTTTACTATCGCCTCAATGTTTTCCCGCTGGCCCTGCGCGCGCTCAACGAGCGGCCGCAGGATATCGGCGCGCTCGCCTTCTCGCTCCTGCTCCGCCACACGCCGGCGGGCCGGCCGATCCCCTGGATCAGCGACGCGGCGCTCGCCATGCTCAAGCTGCACTCCTGGCCGGGCAATGTCCGCGAGCTGGAGAATATCATGCGCCGCGCGCTGCTGCTGGCCCAGGGCAAGGAACGGATCGAGCCAGATCACATCGCATTCGATCATGCCGCGCGCAGCGTCTCGCGCATGGAAATCGAACAGCCCCAGCCATCCACCGCCAAGCTGTCCAATATCGTCCAGCTTTCGGAAGCACGGGCCATCATGGCCACGCTGGAAGCCTGCGGCGGACGCCGCGCGGCGGCGGCGAAAGAGCTTGGCATTTCCGAGCGGACGCTGCGCTATCGCCTGGCTTCGTTCCGTGAAGCCGGCCTCGCGGTCAATGGAGGCCGGGCATGAACCCGATCAATTCCAGCACGGGCGCCGCAGGCGTCCACGACATCATCGCGCTGCGCCAGCAGATCATCGACCGCTCGCAATTGCTGCAGCAGCTTCGGGCGCCCGATGCGCAAGCCGCAAGCAGCGCCGCACAAGGGCCTGCCGGCGGATTTTCGGACAATCTCCGCACCGCGCTCGACAAGGTCAACCAGACCCAGGCCACCGCCGAAGCCTTGTCGACAGGTTATGAAAAGGGCGAAGTCACCGACATCGCCAAGGTCATGATGGCCCGGCAGGAAGCCGGCCTCGCCTTCGAGGCCACGCTTCAGGTCCGGAACAAGCTGTTGTCCGCCTATCAGGACATCATGCGGATGGGGGTATGATAGATGAGCGACATCGTTCCCGCCACACAAGGTAACGCGGCCTCGCCGCTGGCCATGCTCACCGATCCGGGGGGCGGAAGCGCATTGACCCGCATCCGCGGATTTGGGGAACAGCCGGCGGTCCGGCGCGCATTGCCGTGGTTCGCCGGCGTTGCCGGCCTGGGCGTTCTCGCCCTTACCTATGCCGTGCTGTCGCCCGCGCCGCAGCGGGTCCTCTATAATCAGCTCGACGATTCCGAGCGCGCCAGCGTGGTCGCTTCGCTCGACAAGGCGTCGATCTCCTACAAGATCGACAATGCGACCGGATCGCTCACCGTCAATGAGGACGATCTGTATCGCGCCCGGATGCTGGTCGCCTCCGACGGCGCGCTGGCGACGCCGGAAAGCGGCGCGGCCTTGCTGGACTCCCTTCCGCTCGGCGCGAGCCGGACAATGGAAGGGGAACGGCTGCGCGTCGCCCGCGAACGCGAACTGACGCTGACGATCATGGAGATCGACGGCGTCGAAGCCGTCAGGGTCCATCTCGCCGAGCCGGAGCAATCGGTCTTCGTGCGCGAGAGCAATCCGCCATCCGCATCCGTCATGCTCCGCCTCGCCAAGGGGCGCCAGCTCAGCGGCAGCCAGGTAACCGCCATCGCCAATCTCGTCGCGAGTTCGGTATCCGGGCTTTCGATCGACGACATTCGCATCGTCGACCAGCACGGCCGGCTCCTCTCCGAGAAGGAAAGCGAGAAGACCGACGCGCTGGACCTACAGTCGCGCATGGAAGGCAAGCTGCGGACGCAGGTCAATCAACTGCTTACCCCGGTGCTCGGCTCGGGCAATTTCTCCACCGAGGTCCAGGTCGAACTGGACATGGACGAAAAGACATCCGCCCGGGAATCCTATGAAAAGGACGGCGCGGTAAGGCAGGAAACGGAAGAATCGTCCCAGTCCGCGAACGGTTCCGGAGCGGCCGTGGGCGTGCCCGGCATCCTTTCCAACACGCCGCCCCCGCCCGCCCAGGCCGAGGAAGGCGCGCCGCAGGGTTCTTCGCCCGCGCAGCAAGCCGCGCCGACCGCAAACCAGCCGATGGCCGGAGAGACGCGGGCCTCGCGCACCTACGAGCTGGGCCGCGAGGTTTCGGTGCTCAACAGCGCCCCGGGCCGCATCAAGCAATTGTCGGTGGCGGTCGCGCTCAGCGCGGAAGCCATGAAGAAAAGCAAGGCATCCGACGTGGACAAGATCAAGGCGCTGGTCAGCGCGGCGGTCGGCGCGGACGCCACGCGCGGCGATCAGGTCGCCGTGATGGTGCGCAGCTTCGAGACCACCGAGATCGAACAGCCGCAATTCTATGAAACCGCCTGGTTCGCGACCCTTGTCCGCAACGGCGTCGCGCTGCTCGGCGTCCTGCTCGTGCTGCTGCTGGGCGTGCGCCCCTTGCTGCGGATGCTGAGCCGCAACAGCCAGCGCCCGAATGAAACGCTGCCGGCATTCGCGGCGCCTGCCGACAGCGACGCTATCGCCCCTTCCGGCGGGCCTGATCCCATCGACCGATCCCTGCTGAACCGGCAGGTCGGGGCCGCGCAAAGGCTGGTCGAGGAACGGCCCGACCGCGCGGTCATCGCCTTGCGGCAGATGCTGAATCAGTCTCAGAACGGAGCGTCGTGACCATGGGCCTCGAAATCGATCCCGCCACGCGCGCCGCCGTGATGGTGATGCTGCTCGACGAACAGCAGGCGACCCGGCTACTCGGCCAGCTCGAACCGGAGGAACTCCGGACGCTGGGCGAACGCATGTGCGCGCTGGGCGACATCGATCCCACCGTCATTTCCAGCACGGTCGCGGATTTCATGGAACTCAGCGAGCATACGGGAATGTCCGTTTCGGATCGCACCAGGCAGGTCCAGTCCTTGATGACCGGCGCCCTGGGCGAGATGAAGGCGGAGAACCTGATGCGTTCCATCGTGCCGGATTCCTCCCGCCTGTCCTCCTCGCTCGAACTCGCCAAATGGCTCGATCCGGAAGTGATCGCTCCGCTGATCGAGGACGAGCATCCCCAGCTGATCGCCGTGCTGATGGTGCAGCTCGATCCCCAGGTCGCGGCCAGGGTGCTGCACCGGCTGCCGGACGCGATGCAAACGGAAGTGGTTCACCGCATCGCCACTCTTGGCGCGGTTTCCAGCGAGGCGATCGCCATGCTGGAAGAACTGCTGAGCCGGAAGATCACCGCCGCGCATGGCGCCATGCCGCTCACCCTGGGCGGGCCGGCCAATGCCGCCGAAATCATCAACAAGTCCGGCAGCGTCGTCGAAAAGCAGGTCATGTCGCAGCTGAACAAGATCGACCGCTCGCTGGCGAAACGCATCGAAGGGGAAATGTTCCGCTTCGAGCATCTCCTCGTGCTCGACGGCCAATCCATGGGCGCATTGCTGCGCGAAGTGGACAGCGAGACGCTGGTCGACGCCTTGAAGGGCGCCGCCGAACCGGATCGCGAGGCTTTCTTCGCGGCCATGTCGAGCCGCGCGGCCGACGGTGTGCGCGACGAAATCGATGCGCGCGGGCGCATCAAGATGGCCGAGGTCGAAGCCGCCCAGAAGGCGATGGTCGACATTGCCCGCCGTCTGGCGGCCGATGGCGTGATCGCATTCGGCAACAGCGGCGACGACGAATATGTCTAGTCTGCCGCAATCGCTGTTCGAACCGGGACAGGGCTTTTCCCGCGATGCCCGCTTCGCTCCGCTCGTGCTGGTCGAAGCGCCGGCCGAGCGC
>Ga0172382_10009813_pt1 | contig 12975 bp, 4 predicted proteins | sample Leawel138RmetaG_FD_122245 | JGI IMG/M metagenome (GOLD analysis project Ga0172382, IMG submission 122245) | Leachate microbial communities from a municipal landfill in Southern Ontario, Canada - Leachate well 138R metaG | ecosystem: Engineered > Solid waste > Landfill > Unclassified | place...
ATTCTTACGCATTTGCATTTTGATCATTGCGGCGATTGTACTTATTATGATGCAGATAAGCAGTTACAATTGACTTTCCCCCATGCTACTTATTGGGTAGGAAAGCCCCAATGGGAGAATTTTTTAAACCCCAATATCAGGGAAGCCGATTCTTATTTTCCGGAGAATATGATGCCGGTCTATGAAGCCGGTCGTTTGAAATTGGTTACGGACGAAACCGATCTTTGCGAAGGCATCAGTGTCAAGTTATTTGATGGACACACGCCCGGGCAGTTGGTTGTTTACATACATTACCCCAATCAGACTTTTGTATTTGTTGGCGATGTCATTCCCACCACAGCCAACGTTCCCTTAGCTTGGGTTTCAGCCTACGACACCTATCCCATCGCAGCTATGGAAGCCAAGCAAGCCATGATGGATGAAGCCATTGCCGAAAATCAAGTCTTGGTGTTGGTGCATGATTCCTATCACGAATGCTGCACAGTTGCAGCAAACAGAGGGAAGTATAAAGTTGTGCAGCAGGGAGAGTTGCGGGAGTTTTTGTAAATTTACCATTTACAACTTACCATTTGGAATGGATAATAGTTTCCATTTGGAATGATAGCTTTTGTTGTTTTGTGAGGGTGAGGTGGGGTTGGTTGGCATTTTTCTGCAAGGGATGCTGAAATTTTTGAACTCGGAACCCCCGTTTTTTCGACTACGCTCAATAACCAAAGAAGACTTTCTGTACAATCGAAAATCAATCTGTGCAGGCATCAGCGAGGTAATTTGCGAATATCTGCGAGAGAATATCTACAAAGATTTTCTGTGTTGATTACAGAAATCCCCCTAACTACTGCAAGCTATGATTTAAAGAAAGGAGTGGAACTTGGTTTTTGAGAAGGAAGGTGAAAAATCTAAAAGGAAGTGTTGGTGGGTGGGGAGATTTGATGTTTGCTAAGCCTTAGTAACAAACCTCATAAATTGAGGAGTGCAACCTTATTTATACCTTATTTATAAATAAAACAAGCATAGTAGAGGACTATACGTTCTCCTCTAAAACTTTATTTGTTGACATTCATGAACATACCGATAAAGATTTCCACTTTCTTAAATTGATTTGTGTAATTTGTTTTGCTGATTCAATCTTAATAAATAAAAAACTAATTATGCATTGTTTAGAGAAAAAACTTTAATAACTTTACGGCTGAGTTAGCAATAGAAGACCAATTAGAAAACTTTGAAGCTTGATACCTTCTTGGAGATAGGAAGTGGTTTTAATAAAAAATATGGATAGATGTGTTTTTCTTTTTTATTGTGACTAATGTAGGCATAATGTCGAAATGTTAATTAGGATGATGAATGGTTTGTAGTTGTTAAGAATTTTGTGGCTGAGTTAGAGATATACTGGTGATTAATAGAAGTGTAGATGACGGCACACAAATAGTGTAGACTTATGTTTTTCATATGTTTAGAATTTTGCAAGGAGTTGATTATGATGCTTTGTCGCAAAGTACTATTTGGTGAGGTTAAAGATTCAAGACAGTCAACAAACAGATAATAGATTCGATTCACCTACGATGATTAAATGGTTAATAATATTTGATGAAAAACAAAAACATGTATGTACATTAGAGTTAGAATTTATTTGAATCGGCAGACTTTACATACTTGTTATTTTTGTTTTACTTCATGATGTTTTTTTTGAAAATGATTTTTATCAACCACCTAATTATAGATTTACCTTTTAGTGTCGTACAGAGTAACATCCATACAACTAAATTAATTTTGTAAATTTAAATTACTATGAAATACTTAGAATGGAATAATGTCATTTCAGCTTATTTTTTCAATCCAGTTAATGCAGGAAAAGATGTTTATTTATATCTTACCAAAAACGATATTATTGGTTTAGCAAGTCAGAGTTTCAGCGAAGAATCAGAAGATGAAATTTGGGCTGATTTCATCAATTCTATTAAACGTGGCATTCCGGGGGCAAGTGGTAATGTAGTTGCAAAAGCAAAATTTGCTCATTCTAAAAATAACCTTGTTGGCATGAAGAGGTCGGATGGAACATATGCCACAATAGATGGTGTTCCGGTTTTATATCCACCTTACATTTGTTATTTGACTTTCTTTGTACTTCCGTTAATTGAAAATATTGACAATGCTAATTTGAGAGTAAATAATTATTACGGCAGGCTTAATACCTTACTTAAAAATCATCAAATAAATGAGAGAATCGGAACAGCCGATTTTAGCAATAATCAAATAAATTGTTTGTGGGAAGATTTAGCGCATTGGGCGAACATCAAAAACAATGGTGATTTAGGTTTGTTTAACGTAGTTCCCTTTTCAAATCAAAATTGGGTTTATGTGGGCAAAGTTTTTTCGCAATGTGTTTTACCACCAAAGTTTTTAAACCGTTTACCGGAATTATTTGAATCTATTGGTTTAGTGCCGGATACGTTTTACGATGACAAGTTTTTACAAGAAAAAATCAAAAACAGTAGAACAGATTTAATTCCGAAAAGCACGTTAGATTTTTTGAAAAAAGATGATGAGTTATCCAACTCAATCATTCAAACAATCCAATGTCAATACAAAAAATGGTCAGGCGAAACACACGAAGAAATAGAAGAAGGAACAACAACAAGAAAGAAAAGAAATCACACCGTTGCACCTTTGTTTCTTCAATTTAAGGTAAACACAAACGATGAAGTTATTTCGTTTTCTTACAGAATGTATTCTTCAAATGATTATCCGGAAGACTTGAAATTAGGCGAACACGAAAATTTGTATGAAATCAATGGTTGGTCTAAAACAATTCCGCTTGAATTTAATGAAGGACTTGAACTTAAAGACAGCTTTAACAAATGGATTGCTAAATTTCCAAATCGTAATGTAAGGTTATTTGTAAGTGCAGGAACATTTCAGCTGAGTAACGATTTTTGGATTGAAACGGACTTTCTCTCCAAAACAGACAGAATGTACTTATTATGCAAAAACGAGAAACAAGAACTTATTAAAGATTGGGGCAAAACATTTGACAACGGAAATTTTAAACAAGAAGATTTTGAAGGTTTGCCTGAAAATTATTCTTTGTTTTGGTTTCGCAATCCAAAACAAGGACTTTCAGACATTTCAATTCTTACACTTTACACCGAAAAACGTATTGAATTAATTGGTGGGTTAAAAATAAATTTCAGAACCTATTCAAATGAATTTTTACCGGAAGTTGAAATTGTAAATTCAGACGGAAACGAAAAAGTGTATTTGCATTACAAAGACACAGACGAAAAAATAATTCTTTCTAAAAGGGCATCCCTCAATAACCGTTGGTTGTTGCCCGAAAAAACGGCAATAAATACCGATTTTTACATTAAAGTTGAAGATGAAACATTTTCAGGAAATACACTTGCATACAATCTTGTTTCGCCAGATAATACAGCAATAAAAGTTGACAGCTCAAAATTGCCGAAACGTGATTCACTTGGACGAAATGTTACAACAGATGCAGAACAATTTTGTTTGGGAAGTAACATTGTTTATCCAAATAAATCAAGCCAAAGATATTTTTCTACTTATGGCTCATTATTTACATCTACATTTCAAGATGCCCAAACAAACATTACAACTGCAACTTTCAATAATCACAACGGTAATAATCTTTGCAATTTTCTGTCCTTGAAAGGCGAACTTACAACGGAAGATTTTTTCAAAGCGTTTGAATTTTTCTATTCAAAAGAATTTCCTGAGCATCAAACAAACGAAAACTATAATCTTACAAAAATCAAAAGAGCATCGCTTAATTTTTATGATTTCACCGGAATGCTTGACTACGATTATGAAACGAAAAAGATTGTTTTAAATCCACCACAATTTATTTTCATACCGACAGAAAAAGGAAGAAAGGTTTTACTGATTGGCGCAAGAGATACTGGGTTAATTGAAAAAATCATAACCACGGCACCCAAGCATAATTTGCAAGTGGAAATTACAAAGCAATTTTCTTCAAACGAAAGGTTGCTTTTGCCTGATGTAATTACCATAAGAGCATTTCTCCAAGCAAATGATAACTACGGAGAAAAGAGTTTGAAAGCATTTACAGATGAATTGCAGATAAAATTTTCTAACGAATATTTTCCACAGGTTGCGTTACAAGATTTTTCTGCAACCATTACGGACTACGAAAACACCTTACAAGAAACCAATGAAACTGACTACGATTGGGCAAGATATATTTTCAATCCTGAAACCTTAGATTTTGACAAAAATGAAACGCCCACTTTTGACAAATCATTTTCATTAGTAAGATACAAACTGAATGAATATACTTATGAGTTCAAGCTTTGGAAAAGCAACAAATGCTATAAAGTTGATATGAATTGGGGGAGATTTTTAGTTCTAAAACATTTCGACAAAAATGTGATATTATATGGAGATAGAAAAGTTGCCATACCTACTGCGACACCATTGCCAAGATTATTGGCGGAATCAATTATGCTTTTAAGCGGACTGGCACCTGATTTCAGGATAATTGAAGAAAAGAATTATAGGATTTATGAAAATATCCCTAGCATATTTGCTCAAAATTTATTTAGAAAACTCGGTCAAACAGCAATAAATACAAGATTATGAAAGACCCAATAGGTTCGTTTGAAACTATAAAAGAAAATTTTATACGCTATGTGAAAACAGCGTTTGGAACTAAATTTCAAGGTGTTGAAAAAGAGCGTTATGATCTATTGAATTATGACAAAGTTCTATATCGTAAACCTTGGATTGAGCCATTGCCAGACTATGTTTCAAGTGGCAAAAAGGTAAATGACTTAACAGCCGAAGATTTAGGAAATACTTTGAACGAAGCTGAGGCTACAATGTTTAAAGGACTTGTAAATACCGGACTTATAGGAAACTTTCCTTTGTATTCGCACCAAACTGAGATGTTAAAACAAGCGTTGCTTGGAAATAATTGTATTATCACTTCCGGCACGGGCTCCGGGAAAACTGAATCATTTTTACTTCCCTTGTTTGCCCAACTTTCAAAAGAACTTTCAAATTGGACAAAACCAAATCAAGAATCTACAAGTATAAATACTTGGTGGCGTGAAAATGGTGGACTACCTGCAAGGCAAATTGTCAATACTTCAAATTTCACGTTAAGCAACGATGTAAGACAACGTTATCACGAAACACGAAAAGCCGGTGTAAGAGCATTGATTCTTTATCCGATGAACGCTTTGGTGGAAGACCAAATGAGCCGTTTGCGTAAAGCGTTAGATTCTGACGACACAAGAAATTGGTTGAGCGAAAACACAAGCGGAAATAAAATTTATTTTGGACGATACAACGGAAGTTCGCCCGTTGCCGGTGAGTTGAAGAAAATAAAAGATGACGGAACTTTTGCAATCAACTCAAACAAAGTAAATCAGCTCAAAGAACAGTTACAACAAATAGAAACGGATTCAAACCGTGTTGCACAATACATTCAACAAACAGAAAAAACAGAAAGCGATGCAAAAGATTTAAAATCATTTTTCCAACGCTTAGACGGTGCAGAAATGAGAAGCCGTTTTGATATGCAAGTTGCACCGCCCGACATTATGATTACAAACTATTCAATGTTGAGCATAATGTTAATGCGTGATATTGACAAAGGAATTTTTGATGAAACAAAACAATGGTTAGAAGAAAGCGAAAACAACATTTTTCACTTAATCATTGACGAGTTGCACTTATACAGAGGAACGCAAGGAACGGAAGTTGCATATTTGCTTAAACTTGTCCTTAATCGTTTGGGGTTAAATCCTAATCACCCACAATTACGCATTCTTGCTTCAAGTGCTTCGTTGGAAGCAAAAGAAGAAACGAAAGAAGGACAAGAAAGTAAACAGTTTTTAAAGGACTTTTTTGGAACAGAAAAACCGTTCAAAATTATTGAAGGTAAAAATAATCCAATTACCGCATTTCCTGAAAACGGAAGAAAGCTTCCAATAAATCCTTTCAAAGAAATTGCAGAGAAATTTTCGGAAGTAAAAGGAAACATTGAAGACATAAATTTTATTTCAACTTGTGAAGCTAGTGCAACAGAACTTGCAACAACTTTTAATTTATCTAGTGATGAAAGCGGAATTCCTAAACTACTTTCGGTAATAATCGATCCAAGTTTTCAATTAAAGGAACGTTTGTTTTCACCTTGCCAAGATTACAAAGCAGTTTGTTCAACGCAAGCAAACGGTGATGATGCAGGCGGTAAATATTTTGCTGAAACAATTTTTGAAGATACAACTAACAAAGAAGATTTAGAAAACGCTCTACGTGGTTTATTGATTACAAGAGCTATGTTAGATGAATCCGTATTCAAAACTATTGCAGATGGAATTCCTGACGACAGGAAATTACCACGTTTTAGATTTCATTATTTCTTTAGAAATATTGAAGGAATTTGGGCTTCTGTAAAACCCGATGAAATCGATGCAAAATATTTGGACGGAGAAAGAACCGTTGGAAAATTGTATTCAACTACACGAATAAATTCAGAAAAAGGAAATCGTGTTTTAGAATTGCTCTATTGTGATAATTGCGGAACAACCTTGTTTGGTGGCAGCCGATTAGTAACAAGAAATGAATCGGGAAACAATTCTTTTGAAATGCTTCCTATTAGTCCAAATATTGAAGGTATTCCCGAAAAAACGCCCGCAAAATTGGTAGAGAGAAGAAGTTATCAAGAATATGCAGTATTCTGGCCTTGTGGTGACCAACAATTCACTCGACACGATCCAGCTCAAGGAATTCCTCAAAATTACTGGCGACAACCCACATTAAACGGAATTAAGCAAACTGAGTTCGAAGCAAATTGGATACCAGCTTCATTGAATTGTATTTCGGGAGATATTGATTTTTCCCACAACAAAGCAAGCGAAACTCCAACTCAATGGATAAAGGGTTATTATTTTACAGTAACAGATTCTACTAACCGAGATATCGCGTTTGATATTTTCGATTCCGATAACATTATTGAAACACATAGAGCTTTGCCAAGTGTTTGCCCAAGTTGTGGTGTAAATCATCAAAAGCTTAGACAGGATTGGAACAAACGTAAAACTTCTTCTATTCGTGGCTTTAGAACTGGTTTCGCTAAAACAACACAAATGTTTGCAAAGGAATTGATGTATCAACTTCCAAGTAACGAAGCAGAAAGAAAATTAGTCGTATTTTCTGATAGCCGAGAAGATGCAGCTCAAATTGCCAATGGAATAGAACGCAATCACTTTTCTGATTTAATGCGTGAGATTTTAGTCAAAGAATTACATACCAACTTGATGTTTCGTTTTCAAATTGTAGATGCTTTTGATAAAGGAGATATACTAAAACAAGAAGAATTAAAAGAGCAATCGCAAACAATCTTTGATGAAATTGAATACTTGGTTGAAAACTCAAATTACGCAGGAACAAATACAAATCGTTTACAAGAAAAACAAAAAGCGGAAGTTAAATTGAACGAAATCCTATCACTAACTTTAAATGTGAGAAGTTTAGTAGATATTACTAATTCGGTAAATCTCGCACCACTTGTTAAACATTTTGTTGAATTAGGGATAAATCCGGGTGGAAATGATATTTCTTTACAAACAAGATTATTGAACAACAGCTTTGTCCCTTGGTACGACCTTATTGATTTTACATATTTTCAATGGACAAATGGGGCAGACCCAACGTATATTGCCGATTTGAAAGAAGGATCTTTTAACGGACTTGCTTCGATGTTCTTTGGTTCATTATTTTATTCCTTTGAATCTTCAGCTTTAGGTTATTTATGTATAGATCCTAAATTACAAGTTATTGAAGAACAAGCGAGATCGATTGGTTTAGCAAAAAATGATTTTTTACAAATCTTAAATTCAACAATCCGAGTTTTAGGCGATAAATACAAACACAACAAGGTTGAAGATGCAAGTCCGTTCAACTTTACGCAATACAACGATTTCCCCGGACAAGTCAAAAAATACATTCGTGCTGTTGAAACAAGATATTCAAAAAATCAAAACGAAATTGGCGAAGCTGTTTTCAATACACTTTCAACAAGCGGTTTATTGAGAGGCGACACCGGTATTCAAATTGAAAATCTTTTTATCAAAGTTGCACGTCCAACGGATTCCATTTGGACAAGCCAAAGAGGAAGCCGCCCACACTTGCATTTTAGCGGTGGTATTTGCACACATTCTGTTACGGCACTGCAACAGCAAGCAGACAGAATTTGTGATGATGTTTGGAAAGAAAATTATCTTTCTTACAACGCTATAAAACAACAACGCGAACCAATCCGTTTGCACTGCGAAGAACTTACGGGACAAACAGACGACCAATTTGAACGTCAAAGACATTTTAGAAACATTATTTTGCCCGATGAAGGTAACAGACAAGTAAAAACGATTGACTTATTAAGTGTAACAACAACGCTTGAAGTGGGTGTTGATATTGGTGCATTGCAAGCGGTGATGTTGGGAAATATGCCACCCCAACGTTTCAACTACCAACAAAGAGTTGGTCGTGCGGGACGTAGAGGACAGGCGTACTCAGTTATTTTGACGTTTTGTAGAGGTAGAAGTCACGATGAATTCTACTTTGCAAACCCACAAAAAATTACAGGCGATGCACCACCAACACCGTTTTTGACAATGGGACAAGAAAGGATTTTCAAACGCTTACTTGCAAAAGAGATTTTACGTAGAGCATACGTTGAAACAAACATTGATATTACCTCTGATAACAAATCAAGTGTTCACGGAGAGTTTGGTTCGGTTGAGAGTTGGACGATTTACAAACCTGAAATTTCTAATTGGATTAATGAAAATAAAACCACCATTGAACAAACAGTTGATGCTTTGCTTACACCGCAATTACAAAACAAAAGAGATGAATTTGTAAATTGGGTATCGGATACAACAACACCAAATGGTTTAATTGAAAAAGCGGAAAGCATAATTAACAATGAAGAAATTGCAAGCAATGATATTTCTGAAAAATTTGCCGAAGGCGGAATTTTGCCAATGTTTGGAATGCCGACCACAGTTAAAAATTTGTATCACGGTATAAACAGAAAACCCGAGCCACTTTCAATTGACAGAGCACAAGCAATGGCAATTTATGAATTTGCACCGGGTGCACAGAAAACAAAAGACAAAGCCATTCATCAAGTAATTGGTTTTACAAGCGATTTTATTAAAACACGCAGAAACGGTTTTGAAACTATAACAAATGTTGATACGGCAAATCTTCTTCCCTTTTCACTTAACCGTTGGTTTGTCCGTTGTAGAGCTTGCGGATTTTTTGAAACTTATTCGGAAGAACGAAAAGCTGAATTGGAAAGCCAAAATCAATTTGATGTTTGTCCAAATTGTGGTGAAGATAATCCGAATAATTATCACCCGCCATTTAAACTAAAATCGCCAAGAGCATACAGAACAAATCTTTCAGCCGGAAGCGACACAAAAGATGATTCTGAATTTTTGCTTTCACGTCCGCCAATCTTTGCTGAAAAAATCGGTTCGGCTAGCGAAGAAACAATAAGTAACGCTTCAATTTCTATTTCTGATAATGATGTTACTTGGCGTGTGAATACAAATTCTGATAGATTTTTCACAGGACGACTTTACAATACAAATAACCGTTTCCCTTTTAATGCTAATGGTTATTGGTTCAATAATCAATGGTTATTAAATGACTTTGCGGCAAACGTTCCTGATGAAAATGGTTATTCAATGTCTATTCAACAAATCGCAATAAGTACGGAGGAGCAAATTGCGTTAGCAAGCAATAAAAACACAGAGATATTCAGAATTGCACCAACTAACGTTCCGTATGAACTTGACTTGAATATGTTTTTTAGCGAAACAGATTTGCCACACGTCAAAGCACAAAGTAACGGAGTGCGTTCCGGTTATTATTCTGCCGCATTTTTACTTCAAAGAATTTTAGCAGATAAACTTGACGTTGACCCAACTGAAATAGAAATTGCTGACATTTCAATGAAAGTGCTTGAAGACGGGACAAATAGAAGAATTGCAGAAATTATTTTATCAGACGAATTACCAAACGGTTCAGGCTTTGTTAGATACTTGTATAATAATTTTGAAAGCGTTCTTTCAGAAGCGTTAAGCCCAAGAAATGCAAACAGCTACTTAGGGAAAATTCATTCGCAAACACACCAAGAAAAATGTGATGATGCTTGTTATGATTGTTTGAAAGTATTCCGGAATATGAATTATCACAGTTTGCTTGATTGGCGTTTAGGTTTGTCAATGCTTCGTGTGATGAATGATTCAACTTTTGTTTGTGGTGCTGATGGAAATTTCAGCTTTGTTGAATTGCAGAATTGGTCTGCATTTGCAACAGAATTAAGAAACGCTTTTGCTCAAAGTTTCGGTTTCTTAAATACAGCAGAGATAAACGGTTTGCCAATTATCAAATTTGGAAGAAATCAAAGAAACGTGATAATGATTGTTCACCCATTTTGGAATATGAGAAATTTCACGGAAGCAAATCGGTTGGCGGAAATTTACAATGAAATAAAAGAACATACAGAAAGTAACGGAGGAAAAATTAGCATAATTGACACGTTTAACTTACATCGCAGACCGGGTTGGTGTTATGAAAAATTGATTGAGAGATGATGAATAAAATTAGAGAAATAAATTTTAAGGAAATCAAACGTATTTCGCCAAGCCAATTTTATTCAATGAAAAATTGTGCTTACAAATCGTTGTTGGCAGAAGCGTTTGACAAGAAGCCGTTACTTCCACTTTCGCCAAATGCGTATTTCGGAACGATTTTACACAAAATGCTTGAACTAATTACAAAAGGAATTGTAAAAAATGAAGAAGAATTTAATGTGGAGTTTGATAAGCAAGTAAAAGTGCTTGAAGAAGATCTAAAACAAAAAGGTTTTGGTTTTTTTGTTCCGTTAAAAATCAAGTTGCGAAATTTTGGATTAAAGAAAATTCAATTAAAAAAGCATTTACAAATTAAATCCGAACAGTCAATAAGTTCAGGTAATACAAAATTTTATTCTGAAAAATGGTTTGAATCTCAAGACAAATTGATTGGAGGAATAATAGATTTAGTAATTGAAAACAGAAATAAAATTGAAATAATTGATTTTAAAACCGGAGCAATTACACAAGATTATTTAGATGATGAAGGCGAAATTTATTCAGATATAAAAAACGAATATAAAGAACAACTTAAACTTTATGCTTACTTATATTTTGAAAACACAAACGAGTTTCCAACGGATTTGAGTTTAGTTGATTTGGGCAAACAGAAATTTCTGGTTGAGTTTTCAGAACAAGAATGTAAAACGCTTTATGAAGAAGCGAAAAGCCTTCTAAAATCAACTAATGATTGCATAGAATTAAAGTTATTTTCGGCAAACCCTAATTTAGAAAATTGTAGGTACTGTCTTTATAGACCGGCTTGTTCATTTTTTCACAAGGAACTTGAAAGGAACTTTTCTTTCAACGATGTGCTGGGTGAAATTAAAGATGTGAAGAAATTTCAGAATGGTAATGTTACTGTATTTTTACAAAATGGTGAAAAGAGTTTATCCATTAAAAATTTTTCTTCGGAAGAATTTGATGAACTAAACAAGAACAAGAACAAAAAAATTATAATTTACAATGTGACAAAGGAAGCAACAGAATTTGTTTATTCTGTGACTAACATAACAAAAATTTATGAGTAAGAGTAAAGAACATAAAATCCCAATACTTTCTTTTTTTTCTGGAGGTGGTTTTATGGATATGGGATTCGAACAAGCCGGTTTTGAGGTGGTTTGGACAAATGAATTTGATGAAACATTTGCAAAACTTCATGCTGCGGGTATGACTTCGTGGAGGAAATCTCAAGGAGATGGAATGAAGGCAGAAATTTTCAATACAAAATCAATCACAGAGATTAATACAAAGGAAATTATCACAGAAGCCTTTCCAAATGGAAAACCTGAATATTTTGGAATGATTGGCGGCCCGCCTTGTCAGGACTTCAGTATGAACGGTTCTCGAAAAGGTTTTGATGGTGAAAGGGGGAAACTTACAATTGTTTTCTTTGATAAAATTTTGGAATTGAAACCAACGTTTTTTGTTATGGAGAATGTAACTGGTTTAATGAAAAGAAAAGATACAAAAGAGTATTTACAAACGCTTTTAAAAAGAGTTGAAAAAGAATATTACGTTGACCACGAAACACTAAATTCTTTGAATTATGGTGTACCACAATACAGAGAACGTGTTTTTTTTATTGGGATCAGAAAAAAATCCATGAGCAAAAAAACTATTGAACAAGCACCGTTTGGTAAATGGTTTCCGTTTCCTGTAAACGACGAATATCATGATTCGGTGATAAAATATAATTGGGGGAAGCAAACTCCTTTTGGGAATAAATTGGAAAAACCGAAAGGCGTTCCTTTTGAATTGTGTGTTGAAAGTTGTTTGATTCCTGAAAATATGATTTGCAAAATTCCAAACGCAGATGAATTTTTTATCCTACACAAGTCTATAACTGAATTAGAAAAAATTGATGAAGGAGAAACCAATAGGCCTTCATTCAAACGGCTTCATCGTTTCAAATACAGCCCAACAGCATGTTACGGAAATAATGAAGTTCATTTGCACCCGTATTTACATAGACGTTTATCTGTAAGAGAAACATTGCGAATACAAGGGATACCTGATGAATATGTACTTCCTATTGAATTTCCATTATCAAAAAAATTTAAAATGATTGGAAATGGCGTTCCCGTTCCACTTGCAAAAGCATTTGCAAATGCTATAAAAGAATTTCTCAATCAAAATATTCGAAAAATTAAATAGTCTTTGGACTTCATTTGTCCAAAATTAAAAAGAAGTTGTATCTTTGTGCAAAATAAAAACTATGTATGATTTTAAGTCAAATAGAACTTTTGGAGAGCTTCTCAGGCAGATGCGTGAGCATGAA
>Ga0172382_10009814_pt1 | contig 12975 bp, 12 predicted proteins | sample Leawel138RmetaG_FD_122245 | JGI IMG/M metagenome (GOLD analysis project Ga0172382, IMG submission 122245) | Leachate microbial communities from a municipal landfill in Southern Ontario, Canada - Leachate well 138R metaG | ecosystem: Engineered > Solid waste > Landfill > Unclassified | place...
ACGGTGGAGCGGGGAATTGTGTCGATGGAAACTATGGCGGTCAGCACGTTTTCCGCTATAACCATATCGTAAACGAGTCCGGCTACTACAATATGCAGGCCCACTCGATCCAAACTACCTACAATAGGGCGTTCAAAAAGTTCGAGTTCTACGGGAATATCAATGAGGTTGTAGCGGGGAACGACGTTAGCGCGTGGATTCCTTTCTTCCTGCGCGGCGGAAGCGGGCCTGTGTTTCTCAATTATACGCCGGGAAACTGGACCCAAAACTATGTAGGGTTTGATATCGTCCGGGGCGGTTTGAGCATAGGAGGAAACGGCCTCAAGTGCAACGGTATGTCCCAGTGGGACGGGAACTACACCGAAGACAGCGGCACAGCCGCAACCGGAAGCGGCGAGGGCGTAATGGTATCCGGCAACGAGTCCGAAGGATGGGATGCCGGGGAATATGCGGGTTGCTACATCTACAATGAAACCGAGGGCGGCGCGGGCGTCTGCCAGGCCGAAATCACGGGTGCGTCCGATGGGTACAATATCGGCCACGGCGAACTCGGCCCGTCATGCAGTGGGGACGGGGTATTCGGGGATGAGGAGGAGTGGATCATATCCTGCGGCTATCCCTGCCGGGACCAAATCGGACGCGGCCACGATGCCACACTGTGGGATGATAAGAGTCCGACCGAGTATACGCAGGCCTCTTTCCCGATGTACATCTTTGGGAATCGGAACGGGAGCAACGGCGAAGTAACAGCGAATGAGCGTGGCTCCGAACTGAGCATGGAATACCACCTCAAAGAGAACCGCGACTATTACGAGTACGACTCCGGGTTTGACGGCGCCTCCGGCGTCGGCATGGGAACGCTGGCAGCGCGGCCCGCGACATGCACGACCGGGACGGCCTACTGGGCCTCGGCGCAGGACTACACGACTATCACTGATTATGTCGGCAATGATCCGACCACGGCAATTGACGGGACGTTGTACAAATGCACAGATACGGACACATGGACAGCCATATTCACTCCCTACACCTACCCGCATCCGCTTAGGGGCGACGGCGACATCACCGACCCGGTAGTCGCCATCACCAGCCCGACGAGCGATGCAACATACAATACATCGTCCGATTCGATCAACGTCGGCGGGACGGCTTCCGATGCTGGCGGGCTTGCATCTGTAACATGGGAGAGCAACAAGGGCGGGTCCGGCAGTGCAACCGGCACGACAACGTGGAGCATCACCGGGATCACGCTAGTGAACGGCGAAAACGTCATCACCGTAACCGCGTGGGACGCATCCGGCAACTACAGCACCGACACGCTGACTGTGACCTACACTCCAGAGGCTCCGGCAGGCGGGGCTAAGCTCATCCTACGGAAGGGGGACTGAGGCAATGATCTGCGACGTATGCGGATGCGAATATGAAATCGGGCAATGGCCTTATTGCCCGCATCCATGGGTGAACAAGCGAAGGCCGTTCGTGCCGTGGATAGACGAGCACATATCGGACACGCCCGTGGAGATTAGAAGCCTCGCGCAATGGAACCGGCTGCTGCGCGAGAACCAGTGCGATCTGCGCGATCAGCCTACTAAGGGCGATATGGCGGCCAGAGCGGACAGGTGCAACGAGATGCAAAAGGAGGCGATGCGTGGATAATAAAGTGAAAGCCCGCCTCACGGCCCTGAAGTTTCGGAAGAAGCCCAGGAAGGAAAAGAAGGAAGGATTGGGGGATCTGATTATGGGCATGGTCAAACGGGGAGAAGTAAAAGCGAAGTAACTGTCTTCATATGTAATGAAGTGATCGGGGCCGCGTAGTATTGCGGCCTTTTTTATTGGGTACGACGTAGGGGGAAGAACGGAACAAGGATTATGCCAGACGAAACTGCCGGACAGGTTTCTGTCGACGATGCTATCGACGCTGGTTTTGCTGCTGCCATGAAGGGGAGTGAGGCGGCAGGCGAAACGACAAGCGCGGCATCGGGAGAGAAGCCTGCGGGCGACACGGACGGGCAAGCAGCAAGCGACCAGTCTGAGTCAACCGACAAGGCGGCGGATCAGACTGACGACACCGCCGATGAACACGACATCCTGAGTATCGAGGAACGCAAGAACCTAACTCCTGAGCAACAGAAGGCGTACAAGAAGCTTATGGCTTCCTACACGCAGAAGACTCAAAGTCTTGCGGAGCAACGCAAACAACTGGAGAGTGAGCGAGACAGGTATGGCCGCTACGCCGACCTGATCGAAGCCTTTGAATCCAATCCCGAAGAAACACTGCGCCACTTAACGCGGCAATACAACATCGCTCCTGAACAGGCGCAGGACACGAATGCGGGCCAGCCCGAACCGGCTGGATTGAAGGTGTACCTCAAGAATCTGTTGGGCGAGGGCAACGAAGCGTTTGCCGAAAAACTCGCCGAGGGTCTTGAAAAGTACGTCGAAAGCCGGATCGATGAGCGCACGGAAAGCAAGCTCAAACCGCTCATGGAGACTCAAAGGCAACTGACCGAACGCGCCGCGCTGGAAAAAACGCAGACGGAAATGAAAGCGTTCGAGACACGGCACCCCGACTGGAAGGAATACGAACCTGTGATTGTTAAATTGGCACAGGAAAAGATCCATCCAGCACCGGGCATGGCCACAACCGACTATCTCGAAATCCTCTATCAGCTGGCGACTGCGAATAAATCGAAGGCTGCGACCACAACAGAGGTGGTGGAGAAACTCAAAAGGGCAGTTTCCGCAGCCGAACCACGAACTCAGGGGGTCAAGGATCAGATTGTTTCCCCGGCAGCGCCTGTGTTCAAGAATCTTGACGATGCGATGGACAAGGCGTTTGAAGCCGCCAAGCGCGGCGAGGTGTGGGAACAATAGTCTATAAGAGGTAGATTATGACAGTGCCTTCAACGGAAACAAGGAATTGGGATGCCCTTGTCTCCACGACATTAACTAACGCTAGAGCGGCGCTCACGGATGAGATATCCAAGACCAACGCCCTGCTTTTCACGTTGATGAAGAAGCAGAGCGGCGGGTACGTTGGGGAATCGTCCCTTGGCGACCGCCTGGGGCTGCGCCTGATGTACGAATTGGGGCAGGCCGACGTCTACAGCGGGTATGACCAGCTCGATGTCACACCCATGGACGGTATCACCACCGCGTTCTTCGATTGGCGGCAGGTTGCAGTTCCTATCGCCATCAGCCGGATCGAAGAGCGGAAGAACTCCGGCGAAGCAAAGCTTATCGACCTCCTGAAGAGCAAGACCAAGCAGGCGCTCCTGGGAATCCAGGATCTGATGGGGAAAATGCTCATGCAGGGCAATGGGCCGAACAGCGCGACGGATATCACCACGGCGTACACCAGTACGACCAACGGCGCATACGGGATCGACCCGCTTCCGCTTCTGGTTCAGTACGATCCCACGTCCAGCACGGTTGTGGGCAACATCAATCAGAGCACCTACCCGTGGTGGAGGAATCAGTACACGGCCTCTATCGCCACTACCTATGCCGGGTTCCTCACGGAGATGCGGCATCTGTACAACAACTGTTCCAAGGGGCCAGGCGGCGGGCCGAATCTGACCGTTGCCGACCAGAATGTCTACGAGCTGTACGAAGCCGCTCTTGCTGCCTCGCACAGGAATCCATCCTACCAGAAGGCTGACATACCCTTCGACAACGTGCTGTTCAAGGGGAAGCCGATGGTATGGGATGAGAATGTCCCCGATGTAGCGAATGGGACAATTGCGTCGATCCCGGTAGCGGCCTCCGGGACGCTCTATATGCTCAACACCCAGTTCTGGCAGATTCGCTACGACAAGGAAACCAACTGGATCAATACTCCGTTTCAGCGTCCGGAAAACCAGGATGCCAAGGTGGCGCACATTATGTGGTACGGCGCAGCGGGCATCTCCAACAGGCGCAAGCACGGAGTCATGGGGTCCATCGGTACCGCGATCACATCGTAAACCAACGCTAGTGACGGCAAAACAAAAACAATAGTCGAAAAGGGCCGGGGATGTCACGACACTCGGCTTACAAAAACGGGGCTTCGGCCTGTCAGTGAAAAAGACTATCACAAGGAGAATTCAGTCATGTTGATGCAAAGAGTTAATCGAAGCGACCCTGAAAAGCTTTTCGTGGTCGCGTATAACTCCTATAGCACGGCAGCCATCACTAACGGTCAGGCTGTCATATGGGATTTCGCCGGGGATGCCGATGGCGTGAGTGTTACCAGGCCGTCGGCCAGGGCCACCAATGCCGGAATCGCTGCTGCGGGCGTAGTCGCCTCGGCCAGCATCGCGGCGGGTGCCTATGGGCTGATTCAGGTCTACGGCTTCCACACCGCCGTGCGTACCAGAGCGGCTACTGGCGGGTCACCGGCGATTGTTGCCGGACGCCCGCTGGCTCTTAATGCGGCTGGCAGTGTTTTCTGCCTGGAGTCCGTATCGACTGCAAGCACTGCGGTCTTAACCTTCCCGTGTGGCTTCGCGCTTGCCGCGAATGCTACATGGACCACCGTTGCTATCGACGCCTTTATCAAGGCGCTGTAGCGGCTTCAATCAAAAGGGGGGAACCCGTGGAAATACGAAAACAAAAGTACAAACCATATTATGAAAAACTCGGGGAGAGTCACGATGACATTCTCCGCTGCCAGGGATGCAGCCGGTTGGTCCCTGCCCGAACGCTCTTCAAAATCGGGGGGTGTCCAAAATGCGGACACCGCCGCATGGAGGAAGTGCGTTACCTGAGCTTATGGGAGTGGTTCAAGATTAAAGCGGGTTTCCTCCGGTTTGAAAATTCCGGTCTTTTCCTTGAGGAGTTCAAGTATGGGAAGTGACCGGAAGAAGATATTCCTCGGGGTTGTCGCGTATGGTGCGGTGGACCCCGAGATCCTGGAAGACTACATGCGCCTGTCGTTTCATTGCGGCAGGCGTATGCCGGAGTACGACTTCTTTCTCGGCGTGAAATCGAAGTCCGAGCAGTTCCGAGCTAGAAACGCGATAGTAGACGCCGCGATGAAGGTTGGCGCGGACTACCTGTACATGGTAGACGATGACATGCTCCACGACACGGACAACAACGTGGGGCCGACAGAATCTTACGACATTATCGCAAAACTCATCGCGCACAAGAAGGACGTATGCGGCGCACTGTACTACCAGCGCAAAAGCCCGCACGCCGCCGTGCTCATGCGTAAGGTGCATGACCGGGGATACAGGTTTCTGCGCGACGATGAGATCGAAGGGAAATTACAGAAGGTTGACGTAGCCGGCGGGGGCTGTCTGCTTATCAATATGAAAATATTCGATAAGATCAAGTCTCCCTATTTCGGGCCGGAGTTCGAATTCGGGACGGATATACAGCTCGCAAGAAGCGCCTATGATGCCGGGTTCGAGGTATGGGCCGACACGTCAATCGAACTGGGCCACTTGCGATCCGAGAAGGTTGCCGTCACGTCGAAGAACCGGCATCACAGCCTTCTGGATACCGTCCCTGGCGAGGTCCGGACACAGTTCACTGCGGGGGACATATACGGTCCCCTCCTCGCCGATGTGTTGGATTATACCGGGTACAAGGATATCGATGATCTGGGCAGACACGACAACTTTCTTGGGGTATGGGATAAAGCGGACAAAACGGAAGAAGAGGTCTACGAGTGGTATCGGCGATTTCCCATGGAGCGCGTTGCCAGACAGTATGTCTTCAACACATCATACCAGTTCAAGGCCGATGCGACCATGTTCATACTGGCATCCGTTCAGGACGGTCAGGCGGCTGACATTATGGACTACGGATGCGGGATAGGGATTACGGCATTCGCGCTTGCACAGCGCGGCCACAATGTCACCGCGGTGGACATAGCCGGGACCGGGACGCTGGAATTTCTCAAGTGGCGTGCAAAAAAGCACAATGTCCGCATGAAGTTCATCGAGCGCACCGGTGGACCGGTGGATTACGGCACGGCGGCATTCGATGCGGTGATTGCCATGGATACGTTTGAGCATACCCCCGCATGGAGAGAAGAACTGGGCAATATCGCGGCACACATAAAGGACGGCGGGGCGCTGTTCGCAAACAACGCGGTCCTTGATGATCCGGCGCACCCCGAGCACTACGAGTTAGACAAGCGTGAATTCGTATCAGAATGCGTCAAGGGCAATCTGATGCCGTACAATCAGATTACTTATGTAAAAAAGGAGATGAAATGCCAAGAAGCCCAATAATCAATCGTGAGATTTTCTACGATACCAACAAGGACGGATCAATTAGATTTCTTGACTTCGCCTTGGTCAACACCGAATTGGGAGCCATGGTGGAAATGCTGTCAAAGGTTACTGGGCTTGGCGACAGCATCGCCGCCGTGGATCTTATCGACGCCGGTGCCACCCGGGTGTCACCGATGGATGAGGACCAGTTCTATTCGCGGATGGGCACCTACGGACATCAGTTCCCACCGGATTACTCAAGCTAATGAACTTCGGCGAAATGCAATCAGGGGTTCGTACCAGACTGGACGAATCTACTGCGGTATTCTGGAGCGATCAGGACATAAAGGACGCCCTCAACGAGGGATTGTTCGAGTTATCCGACGCTACAGAATGGTACGAGCGGATGGCCACTATCCCCCTATGGTCTACCCGCTCGTACCTTGATCTTCGCTGTATACTGCCCGATACGTTCCTGGGGCCAAAGCGGATGATCAACAACCAGACCGGCAAGTGGTTGGTCCCGTCAAGCGTCAAGACCCAGGACCATCGGGCGGCGCAGTGGGAGAAGACTTCTGCCGAGCCGGAGGAATTCTTCACTCGCGGCCTGTGGTGGATGGGGTTCTATCCCAAGCCGCCCAACGATCTTGGAAGTGCCAGGATGTATTTCTCCGCACTTCCGCCCCTCATGGACGACGATACGGATGAGCCGGAGTTGCCGGAAGAATATCATATGGGGATCATCTGCTACGCCGTGTATGACCTCCTGGCACAGGATGCGGAGACGGAAAAGGCTCTTATGTGGTGGGCGGAATACGTCCAGTATGAAACCAAACTTCGGGACTACGTGGAGACGCGCATAACCCGAGACAAGGTCGGGCGACTTGGCTAAGACGCGAACCGAACTATTGAATGAAGTGCTCAACCATCTTGGTGACACGGAGCTTGCCGTGTGGACTGCGGCAGAGGTTATCTCCTACCTCGACGAGGGGTACAAGCGCATGGCGGAATCGACGCTGTGCTTCTGGGACATCGGGTATATTGAAAACCTCCCCTACAGCGGCTCCTACACTGCGAGTTGGGAGGCGGACTACAAGGCCGTCGAAGAGTATGACGAGACCCCGCACAACTACAACTATACGTGGGAGCTGGACTACTGCGCCGGGTATGTGACCTACAAGCTGTTCGATTACTGCTACGAGTGGGAATTGGCGTATCTCGACACGCTCACCGCCAGGGGCGATTTCACCGCGCACTGGGAAGTGGAATACGCCACGCTGGAGGTGAAGTCCCCCGACTGGGTCTATTACAATCAATTCAACTACACGCATGACTGGGAGATAAACTACATCGATAACGGCATCGGCCCGGCGAATCACTCGTATCCGTGGGAATGGCAGGATGAGTATGTCGATACGGAATATATCCGCGCCGTAGCCAAACTGCCTACCGACTTCTACCGGATGGACCGCGTTACGAACGACTGGAGCAAGATTGATCCGCACATGTCCGCCACGCTCGAAGTTGATGACAGAGTATATGAAACGCAGCAGGGCAAGGTAATCGGCTACCTCATGGACAAGGACGGTCTCCGCACTATACGCAAGTACAAGGTGCCGAATGCCAATGCCGACTACTATGACGTTACGGGCGACTGGGGCATCCTGCGCGATCCGTCCGACATAACCAGTGACTCGGTGAACGGGTCGTGGGGGATCCCCCGGTGCATTACCGGGGAACATCCCATCGGGCCGTACCGCTGGGGCTTGCCGCGCAGAGTGTATCAGGATGGCGGCAACTTCCGCATAGAGTACTTCCGGCGCGGTCGCCCGGTAGAATCCGGCGACGATGAGTACGAGATGCCGGATGCCTACTGCAAGTATCTGCGGCACTATGCCATGAACAGGGCATTGGCGCGGGAAGGCGCGGGCCAGGACTTGAAGCTGGCCGCTCACTACGAAGAGCGGTGGTTGGTGGGGCTGAAGCGCATGGGTGCCAGGCAAATCACCGCCAGAGTCAGCAGGACGCGGATTCTTGGGGCCAGGAAGGTCGTGCGTGGTGCGCGTCCTCCGAAACCTGTGCTGCCTTGGGAGTACGGGAGGGTGGTTAGATGAGCATCATATACGAGAGGATTCTGGCCGAAGATCTTGACGTAGGCTTCGGCGAGGCCACACGGACGGACCCCGGCGGCGGCACTATGGTCGGATCCAAGATACACGGGTTCACGGCGATCGAGAGTCTTACGCAGACCGAGATAGACGCAATAACCGGTTCCGACCTGCGTCTGGTCTACAACTCTACCACGCAGAAGCTGAACTTCTACAATGGGTCGGCATGGACCGAGATATGTGACGGGGTACTTTAATGGCTGTCCGTTATCAGAAGATCGTTGAGCAGGATCTTGACCTGGGCTATGGCGAGGTGACCGACATCACCAACCCTGCCGGTGGTACGATGATAGGGAACAAGATCGGGCTGCATACGTTCACGGACATATTCACGCTAAAGGATTATGGCGCAGCCGGGAGTGGTACCGTAGACGATTCCGAGGCGCTCGTAAAGGCCACAACCGATCAGGGCTATATCGTCATTACGCCTGGGACGTATTCTGTCGGCCAGGACACGGAGATAGTGAATTGCGTACTCTCGTTTGAGGGGGGCATCATTTCCGTTGCCAGCGGCAAGACTTTGACGCTGGGGGCGGGGTTGCGGATCAAGTCTGCCAGAGCGCAGATATTCGCGGGCGATGGGAGTGTCGTGTTTGGTGCCGATGCCCCGGCGGAGACCATATATCCCGAATGGTGGGGCGTAACGAACGACGGAGAGGACACTACGGACAGCCTGCTGGCGATGAGAACATCGCTTAGGGGATATGACGGGCACAAGCGGGTTGTTTTCGCTGCCGGGAACTATAATTTCACCAACAACAAGTGGGTCAAGGGCATCAACAATATGCACTTGATTGCATATGGCGCGGTCTTCGAAAACGACTATACTGGGGACTATGACAAGGATAGAAAGCAGACTCTGTTATGGGAGGATTATTTCCAGGAAACCGGGGACTCTCAGGGCGCACTAGGCCCATATGTCTATGGGTCGCTCATAGATACCACGTCGGCATTCGATAGCAGTGTCACGCTGAAAACCACAAGCGAGGCATCCGGCTATTCGGAAGACGATTGGATTCTTGTCTTCGGATACGACAATCAACTGACCGGGTATCCGCCCAATGCCAGGTACTTCGAGATAGCCCAGATTGATTCCGTTGATACGGACACCGGCGTCATAACGCTGAAACACGAACTGCGGAACGTGTACCGGGATGACTGGTACGAAGACGCCACCAATGAGTTCACCAACGGGCGGGCGCGGATTAAAAACCTCACGCGGTCTGACTTTCAACTTTTGGACACGATGACCCTCGAAGGCGTTGAGATTGCCGTGAACCCCAATTACGCCGAGTCCGGATCAAACGGCGGCGTCAGCCCTTGCGGGTTCCGGTCATTCAAAGCGCTGAATTGCAAGTTCGCCAGTTCAGCCCCCACGATGATCGACCGGATATATTACGAGAACTGCACTTTCAAGGGCGTGGTGGAGCCGGACAAGCTGATAGATCGGGCAGAATTCAGGAACTGCATATTCTACAACGATGTCATTCAGGCCACGGGCGTCAACAATCTAGTGTTCGACGGGTGCACTATGATGCAGGAGGGGGCCACTACGAGACTGGACTTCCAATCGCGTAACGTAGTCCTGAAAGACACTAACATCTATGGATACTATAACAGCAGCGGATCGCATTCCATGGTCCGTTTCGGGGCCGCGTGGGGCATGAACAGCGTGCTGATGCAGAATGTCACTCTGCACAATAACGACTCGGCATTGAAGTACTACCTATCGGATGCCGTAAAGCAGACGCTGACTGTATCGACGGTGGTGGACGCAAATACCATCACCATAGACACGGCTGACGCCGTGATTACGCGCTCCCTGCTGGAGGGGGCCGTCATACGTGGCGGGTATGATAACTCATATAACCGTGGCACGGTCACTGCCATATACCAATACGACGCTTCTCACATCGCCATAGAGGTTGACCACTTCAACACCACGCCAAGCCCCGCGGATACGTTCACGTTCTCATCTATCCAGAAGATGGAACTAGACGGAGTTCATAGGCGGGGATTGTATCCCGCAAAGCCGCTATTCCCACTTACCACCCCGACAGGGTCGCCGGTTGGCGTAGAGTTCTTTGCCAAGCCGAATACCGATTCAACTGTAATAAGTTCCGATGGATGGATACTGTCCGGGGACACGCTGAATTCATTCGGCAACGTGAAGGGGATTATCACCCGCATAATCGTCAACGTACAGCGAGCATACAGTGGTTCCGATGTCGTAGCCTGGTTGCACATAAGCGATCAGACATACGGCGGCGCGATTGCCTCGATTGATCTGTTGACCACGGGTATGCGCGAAATCACCACCTGGGGCGCGAATGTCCAGTCCTCGGATACCTGTGTTGCCCTTGGCAATGAGTTTGTCAGCACGGTCTTGTTGCGGATATGCAACGCATCACTAGCCTCTGCCCTCACCTACACAACCGATGATGAGCTTCCGATTGTCGCCATTTACATCGAAGCTTGCCGGTTATTCTAGGAACGCCACGGATGGGACAACTCTACAGGAAGGATTTCAGCCTCGGATGGTATCCGAGCGCGGACAGTACGAACTGCCCGAAGAACGCCCTGTTGCGTATGGACAACTGCGTACTGGACGAAACGGGCGTAGTGTCTGTGCGCCCCGGCAGCTCGAAGATCAACAGCACTGCGCTTGACGATCTCGACGTTCACTCGCTCTATACCACCTATCTGTCCGGGACGCGCTACAGGATGGTCGGTGCCGGGGCCGACGTGTATGCGAATGGATCATCCCTGAGCCAGACCATGGCCGGGACCGGTGACGTGGCGTTTGGGTCCGGCATGGGACAGATATTCTTCGCCCGGTCCACTACCAAGAAGAAGTACGACGGCACTACCGTGTACAACTGGGGGATTGCCCAACCCAACGCGGCTCCCACCGTATCCAGCAACGCATCGGATAGCAAGACCTTCTCCACCTGCGCTACGGCTGATTACGCGAACTGGGCAGAGAACGAAGGCACGAAGTCGGATAAGACCACCTATATCGAACTGGTCACAAGCGCGACCACTGGCCGTGGAACCATCACCAATACCTTCTCATCTGCGACTGACTACACCACATACGACGGCGGGGCAACCGGGGCCGACACGGACTTGTTCCAGTTCCATTTCCTTGTCACTGAACCGCAGCTTCTCGAAGAGTTTCAGGTACTGGTGGACGTGAACAGCGGGGATTTTACCACGGACTATTATGTCTATAAGTGGAACCGCGATGCGGCCAATATAGCCGCATCGGCCTACTTTGCCCCTCCGCCCACCTATGAGCAGTTCTCCGCCATATTCGAAGCGGCAGCCGCATCAACGTCCATCGCGCAGCAGTACGAATCCGTCATGGCCGCGTATGAGGACATGCTGGCCCAGTACGAGGCCCAACGCCCCGCCGGGATCAAGTCCGAACTGTCCAGCTCCGAATTCAATATCATGGGGATAGCCCGGTCGGCATTCGCCCGAGTCGGCGCGACCACGGGGAAAAACTGGTCCACCGTCAAGGCCATACGCCTGACCGTATCCGGGACCACGTCCATTACCACGGGCTTCAAGACTATCGCCCTGTACGGCGGCACTACGCGGCCCATCACCGGCACCTATCGTTACAAGTACGTGTTCGTGCGGAATGCTTCTGGATACTATGCCAAGAGCCAGCCAAGCGCCGCCAGCAGCATTATCGACCTGAAGAATCAGAGCGTAGCGGTAGTCGTCCCGGAAGCGGCACTGACTGCCATGGACACCCAGGTGAATCAGATATGGGTGTACCGGACAGGCGGTTTGCTGAACAACTGGTATCGTGTCGCCACGTCAACCGATGTCACTCACCCGGTGTCTATCGCCGACGAGATGAGTGACGTAGAGGCGATGATTATCAACGAGAAGCTGGAGGTCAACAACGGCCTGCCGCCTGACGATGTGATCGGCATCGAGGGGATGCATTACGACCGGATCTATGCCCTGACCTCGGACGGGTATCTCTACCCCTCGCGGAAGCTCAACCCCGATTCATTCGATTCAGGACAGGTGATCCGCGTGTGCGGGAGTGACGAGACGCCATACTGGGTCACGAAACTGGGGCAGGAACTGTACATCGGGACCAGCAAGGACATCTATCGGCTCAGCGGCACCGGAGCCGAACTGGACGATGGGACCATTGACTTCACGAAGATCCCGCTCGGGATCGGCACGGCACCTATCTCCGCCGCAACGGCCAAGGAAGGGAATTCCCTGTGCTACCTTGCCTCGGACGGGTGGAGGGCGTTTACCGGGTTGGCTTCGGAACCCCTGCGCGGTGCTACGGACCTTCTTTGGCGCGGCTACACTCGTCACGGCGTGTCTCCTATCAACATCTCCTCCGCTACCGCACGGTTCCGAGGCGCTATATCCAAAGGAGTCCTTACGTCCATCGTGCCGGAAGGGTCAAGCACTACGTCCAGCACGGTGCTATATCGCTACGACTTCAACCGGCAGAGACACTACCGGCACTCGTATGCATCCTCGTGGCGGTCCCTGTACCGCGAACCTGACGGTACGCTCATTGCCGGCGACTCTGCCGGGTACGTGTGGATACTCGATAC
>Ga0172382_10009815_pt1 | contig 12975 bp, 11 predicted proteins | sample Leawel138RmetaG_FD_122245 | JGI IMG/M metagenome (GOLD analysis project Ga0172382, IMG submission 122245) | Leachate microbial communities from a municipal landfill in Southern Ontario, Canada - Leachate well 138R metaG | ecosystem: Engineered > Solid waste > Landfill > Unclassified | place...
TAGCAATATTAGCATGGGTGATGTTTTTATAAAACCTAAATTATGTAAAATTTGAACAGAAGCAAATAAATTATGACAGCTCTCTTTTTGACACTGTTTTTGCCGCTTGCCGGTTCATTATTATTACTTTTTTACAAACGAGAAAGTTCGAGTTTGATAAAAAATTCTGCTCTCGGGATTTCGATTGCGACATTCCTAATGTCTGTATTTCTGTTTCTCGGATTCGACAGTTCGAAGACGGGATTCCAGTTTGTATATGAAGTAGTATGGATTGATGCTTTCGATGCCGGATTTAGAATCGGTATTGACGGTATGTCGTTATTAATGGTAATGCTGACAACATTTATCACGCCTATTGCCATACTTTCATCATTTGATGCCATTAAGAAACGAGAAAAAGAATATTACGTGATGGTGCTGTTATTACAGTTTGCAATGACCGGTGTATTCGTGGCATTAGATTTGTTTGTATTCTACATATTCTGGGAATTGATTCTTATACCTATGTACTTCATAATAGGTATTTGGGGTGGAAAAGATCGTCTGTATGCGGCAGTGAAATTTTTCCTGTTTACCGCAGTAGGTTCTCTGTTCATGTTAATTGCGGTTGTTTGGCTGGGTTATTATGTCGGTACTGAAATACTCGCAGTCCCGAGCGGCTTTACCACAAATTACTTTTTGATACAAGAAGTTGGCGCTCAAATCCCAATAAATCTACAAGAATGGATGTTTATGGCATTTGCCTTGTCATTTTTGATAAAGGTTCCAATCTTTCCGTTGCATACTTGGTTACCGGATGCTCATACCGAAGCTCCAACTCCCGGTTCTGTAATCCTTGCAGGCGTACTTTTGAAGATGGGTACTTATGGTTTAATCAGGTTTAATCTTGAGCTATTCCCGATAGCTTCCATGAACTATGCCGGAATCATATCAGTTCTCGCTGTGATAGGCATAATTTATGGTGCATTAGTTGCCATGGTCCAAACAGATATGAAAAGACTCGTAGCGTATTCTTCTGTGTCACACTTAGGTTTTGTTGTACTCGGTATTTTCTCAATGACGGCTGAAGGTGTACAAGGTGCAATCATTCAAATGGTTAATCCCGGATTGTCCACAGGTATGCTCTTCCTTTGTGTAGGTATGCTTTATGAAAGAAGACACACCCGACTTATAAGTGAATACGGCGGTGTTGCAAGAGTCATGCCTAATTTTGCTGTAATGTTTGCTATTGCAATGTTTGCTTCGGTTGGATTACCGGGGCTGAATGGTTTCATAGGTGAATTTTTAACCTTGAAAGGTGCATTTGATTCCAAAATATTGAATTCATTTTGGTTTACAATATTTGGTGCTTCAGGAGTAATTTTTGCTGCTATCTATCTGCTATGGATGTACCAGAGAGTAATGTTCGGCACCATTGATAATCCTGCCAATAAGAGCCTCAACGATTTAACAGCAAAAGAATGGACAATGCTTGTTCCCATAGTTGTATTTATTGTTTGGATAGGTCTCTATCCTTCTACATTCTTAAATATTTCCGATACTTATACAAAGCAATTGGTTAATAAAATTGAAATGATAAAATTTAATAAACCTGCTTTTGAGCTGCCACAACTACAACCGGCAACTCCAAGCACTCCCAATAATAATGAATAATAATATACAGGTAATATAAAGATGACAAATGAAATATTTTACGGTATGCCTCTTTTACTGATGATGATATTATCGGTGGTTATTCTGCTTGTAGATGCCTTCAGCGGAAAAAACAAACAGATAGCATATTATTTTTCAATTCTTTCATTATTAGCTGTATCTATATCGGCAGCAATGACTTTATTCCCTGATGTAGCACCGGAAAACATCAGCACTCCCCTAACAGGTAATTCGATGGTTTTCGGCACTTATGCATCATTTTTCGATATCCTGTTCTGTGTTGCCGGAATCCTTACAATTTTTGCATCCAGACCTTATTTACAGAAAGAATCGTATGAATATAAAGAGTATTATTCACTGATTATGTTCTCAGTCGTTGGTATGATGATTATTGCTCATGCCAAGAGTTTATTAATGATTTTCATCGGTATTGAACTAATGTCCATAGTATTCTATGTTCTGTCTGGATTTATTAGAACACGGATTACAGCCGTAGAATCTGCTTTAAAATACTTTTTGCTGGGTTCGTTTGCAACCGGTTTTTTACTATATGGTATGGCTATGCTTTACGGAGCATCCGGTACACTTATTCTTCCCGAGATATTATCGTCTATCATGTCCGGTAACGCCGATATGACCTACGTCAGAATCGGATTTGCTTTAATCCTCATTGGGCTTGCTTTCAAAACTGCAGCTTTCCCTTTTCACCAATGGGCACCGGATGTTTACCACGGAGCACCAACCGTCTCTACGGGCTTTATGAGTACAGCAGGCAAGGCTGCTGCATTAATTGCTTTCATAATTGTAGCTAAATCAATTATTCCGACTAACATCAGTATCACAAGTGTTTCCGATGGCAGTCTCCTATTATCTGAATTCTCTGAAACTTCAAGAACCATAATTGCTGTGATTGCTGCTTTGACTATGTTAATCGGTAATATCAGTGCCGTTGTCCAAAAAAACGTCAAAAGGATGCTGGCTTATTCTTCGGTTGCTCATGCAGGATATTTGTTGATGGGTATTGTCGCAAATAACGAGAACGGCTGGAGCGGAATAATGTTCTATGCTACTGCTTATATGTTCATGCAAATTGGTTCTTTCGTCATTGTAGGTATCATTGAAAAAGATAATGAACGTATGAATTTTGAAGATTATTCAGGACTTCGCAAGAATCATCCTTGGCTCGCTGCTCTTATGGCTATATTTATGTTCTCTCTTGCCGGAATTCCTCCTTTTGCTGGTTTCCCCGGTAAATACATTCTCTTCATTTCTGCCATTGAGTCCGGATTTACTTGGCTCACAGTTGTTGCTGTTATTTCAAGTGTTATTTCAATGTATTTTTATATTGGTTTAGTCTTGTATATGTACTTCAAAGATAATGAGAATGGCGTTACGGTTAACAATATTTCCTCTGCCAAAATTTCATTGGCAATATCGGTCATCTTCGTATTCTTATTAGGTATAATGCCAAATACATTAATTAACCTCGCAAAACAGCTTTTCTGATTTTTTTTTGAAAATTACACTTTATTGAGCCTCCCGAACAGGGAGGCTTTTTTTATTACTGAAACATATTTAAATAGGATGCGTATAATAAAATGTAAATTAACTAAGTCATAATCATAAAGGAGTTAGAGATGAAATCGAATTTCATGATTTCGTTCATATACGCATTTGTTTTGCTTACATTTTCATATTTGCCGCTTCAATCTGCTATGCCGGAAACATTATTCCTTACGACAAAATTCAGGAGTATTAACACAATTGAAAACTTTACGAATCTAATAACTGAAACGGAAGGAGTTATTGACTTCTACCATAACAATACTAACGGGTTGGTCACCATAATATATGACAAAGAATTATTAACGGAACAGGAATTGTTCGAAGATATGGAATCAGCTGGCTTTATATTACAGAAGAAACATTCATATTCTTCAAATAAGACAAAGAAACAAAATGTTGAAAATATCATGACATTATATCAAAAAGATATAAAAATCTAACACTCAAAAACATCACATGTCTTTTAAGGAAAGTGAGGATATTTTATGAAATTCTATTAAGATGCATTTAACCCACTCATGCTACAAGACTATCAACTCGGAAGTTCCTTTATCGTCAGGAAGAGATTTAATCTTGTTTTCTGAAAAAGTGTCTCCAATTTTCAGATGGATATTTTAAACATTTTAGGCTATCGTTTTTTGCCGGAACTTTTACTTTGATATGTGAGAAAGACAACAGACAACTCAAGTTCTTGATATCAATATTAGCCAAAATTAATATTCTTTACTTTCTGATGAGATTTTTATTTCAGTTTAATATGTTATTGTAAACCCGATAATTTGAAATTCAACCCGAATCTGAACTACAAAAGCATTGGAATCGAGCCTCAAAATATATTATATCCAACAATTTATTTATATCAGGACAAAAGTCAGTCAGAACAATCCAAGTTCTGACTTTTGATATTCCAAAACTTGTACATATAACTGCATCTGATTTGGGATTGTTTTTTGGACAATCCCCTAAATATCATTGTATTCATAAAACTTTGATTAAGAACAAGTTCTCCCCTAGCACCTTCAAAAGCACAGATGACATGAACAATTAATTATTATAAGTCAATAGTTCCTACTGCCGGTTCATAAATTCTTATATCATAAAGGTGAATATGAGACTTGAGAAAAAGAAAATTAGAACAGCTTTTAATTGTTACAAAATATAGTCAATCTTGATATAAATGAATTGCATCTTAGTACATTATTAGTGGTATGCAATTTAATTTATGTTCGTATTTTTTATCCTATAAAAGATAACAATCATGCTCAATATCAATGCAGATGGAATGTATATTTCATTATTATGAGTTAAAGCAAACTAAATTATATTTATTAATAACTCAAAACGAATGGATGATGCAATGATAAAAAAATTATTAGATTAATCTTATTGCGGCTTATACCGACAAATCATCATTGTTATTGTCAAAGAGTATGAATATAATTATAATATACCGGTAAGAATTAAGTTTTGTAAGATTGGTCTAATAATCTCTTGCTAATCAAATATAAAACTCTAAATCAATTATTTATAAAGATGATAGCTGTTCAATTGATGTGAATATTATGAATATCAATGATTAAATATCTAAACAGAATTAATATCAGATTAATTATATTTCACTTGTAATAATCGTTACTTTTATTTAATATTGTAAAATTTTTTTAAGTAATTTTATTAAAGGTTTATACAATGAAATTTTTGCTTACAAATTTCTTAATCTTAATATTTATAAATGTGGCACATTCTCAATACGGCAATTATTTTGTTGACGACGGTAGAGTACGCGGCTATTATGCGGATTTAGCAAATTTTGAAGAAACAGTGATATTAAAACCGGAAGTACCCGGAATTGCCAATAAAGTATATCTATACCTAAGTGGAAGTCAGCCCGCAAAGGATACTATCTGGATTGTTGGAGATCCTGCTGACGGTACGTTTCCACCATCCTTATGGTGCCGATATATCAATACACACGGAGCTTATATCATAAATTATCAGGGTACTCCCGGTTGGTATGAAATTGATTTATCGGACATAGCTCCACAGACAGGTAAGCAGGGCTTACCAGTTGGCGGATTAAACGCAGTAGCCATTCAACACACAATCAAACCTGGTGGACCATATTTCACGATAGACAAGCAAAACCAGGCCGGACAATCGGCTAATTCATTTCTGAATGATGTATATAAGCCCAATCCAAACTTTTATAATATCGCCGGAACGATAGTCTCTACAACTGAAGGCAGATACATCGTCCGATTGAATGTAATTTATGATTATCATGATGATTACGACAAACCTTTCCAACCCGGTACACAACCACCACCGACACTGAAAGATATAACATACGAACAGGGTTTGGTACATGGAACAGGTAGTTTATTGGCATCAGAAATGGCTTCTGTTGCAGATATAGATGGTGACGGATTTGATGATGTAGCAATAAAGGAGAATTTCTTTATCAATGACGGCAGTGGTAAGTTCTCTAATATGTCAGATGTAAATATTTCAAACTCAGGTACCGTTTGGGCTGACATAGACAACGATGGGTATATGGATTTTTATGCAATTCGGGGTGGAATAAATGACAGAATATTCTGGGGAAATGCTGATGGAACTTACGAAGAAAGTAAATCGAATAATTTCGCAACGGCAGCACCTACGGTTTCTCCATTGTTCCTTGATTATGATAGTGACGGTTTGCTTGATTTGTTCATTGCGTATGGTCGTACTGAATCAGGTGGACAAGAGACATTTTTTCCTGATAAATTATTCAAAAATTTAGGCAATAGAGAATTCAAGGATGTTACAACAGAAGCAGGGATTTCAGCAGCAGAACCACCTCCCTATTATGATACTTGGGGAGCTACTGTTTGTGATTATAATGCAGATGGTTTACCGGATATTTTTGTTGCTACTTACAGACTTGCACCGGATTTACTTTATAAAAATAACGGTGACGGAACATTTACTAACGTAGGTGCAGGCACCGGGATACAGGGAGCTGCCACTAATTATGACAACTATTTCGGACATGGAATGGGTTCAGACTGGGGTATGCTGTCATTATCAGAGTATCCTGATGCTGTTGTTGGCAATTTAAGTCACCCGGATTCAAGAGCATTAGCCTCTAATCCATCGCTTGTTTGGATTAATAAGAATGCCGATAAATTTACAGATAATACAAGACTGTCAATGCTCGGATTCTTTGAGATGAATGCCGGAGTCAATATTGCCGATTTAGATAATGATGGCAGACCGGATTTAACACATGCTCAATATGCTTATTACAAGAAGAATAGTGGACTCGATAAATTCACAAGAATTTACCTTAATAAAGAGGGGAATTCTCAAACACCATTTGTTTTCCGAGATATTACTTGGGAATCCGGTGCCAGAATACACGGTGCATGGGTTCCTGTAAGAGGTGATTTCGACAATGACGGAGGAATGGACTTACTCATAGCAAGCAGTAACGAGAATGTTAAGTTATTCCATAATGATTTGACCCGACAAAACTGGATTTCTTTCAGGCTCAAAGGTGACGGAATCAATGTAAACAGAGATGCTTTTGGAAGTATTATCACTATCGAACTCGGAAATGGTGAGATTCGCAAAGGATTATTACCCGGTACAATTTTAAACGGAAGAGCAGGGCAAAGCTCAAATGAACTACATTTTGGATTAGATAACCATTATTCTGTCAATAAAGTAAGAATAAGGTTTCAGGACGGCATTGTAAGAGAATTTGATAATTTGGCAGCAAATGTGAAGTATATTGTTGATTACGATGGTAATATCGAAACACCCGATTTAAAAACTCCTATCTTGGTTAGCCCTGCAAATGGCGAATATTTCAAAACTGGAGGCAATATTCAGTTCAAAGTCTATACACCGGAAAATTATAAAACTCTCCGCATTGAAATATTCGATGAGACAGGCAAGAAGGTTAGTGAGCAAATTCTGGATGATATTACTGTTGGATTATACGATGTAATTGATTGGGCAGCCATTGATGTTGGAGAATACACATGGTCGGCATCTGCAATTGACTCAGAAGATAAGATTTACGAGTCCGATATACGTAAATTCTTTGTTAGCGGTAATTTGGGGAAACCAGTGCTTATTTCACCTGCCAACGATGCTCAAAATGTTAGTCTCGAGCCTACTTTCGTATGGATAGTAAAGGATGATACACCCAAGGCTATTAATCTTCAATTGTCAACGGATTCTGATATGAGTAGTATCGGGTTAGATTTGAGTGTTCAAGAAGATGAACCATTTACAAGTTTGAAAGTTGATGAACCTTTGATTGAAGAGACTACTTACTTTTGGAGGATTAGAACTGCAAATTCAATTAATTTCGGAGGTGAAAGTAACTGGTCTGCTTGGTCTGAAATATTCAGCTTTACTACAGGCAAAAGTACTCATGTTGAGGAGAGTAAACGAGCTAAATTCTCGATATTATCGGCATACCCAAATCCGATTAGGGATAGAGTTAATATTGATTTCGAGATTCCTTATTTTGCAAATCTCTCATTTGCTTTATACGATATTTCTGGGAATCTCGTAAAAATATTAAGCGAATCATATTTCGAGCCAAGCGTACACAGTATTAGTTTTGACCTGTCAGGATTACCAATCGGCTCTTACAGACTTTGTATTACCGATGGAGTACAAATTATTTCAACTCCCGTTAATATAATGAGATAAAGTGATTTACATAAAAAATCTTGAAAAATCCTTTGATAACGTAGATTTTTCATAAATACATTATCTGTTTTATAAATAAAAGGACTCGGTTACAAATATCTGAGTTCTTTTTTTTTCAGTCGGGACATTACTATCCTCACTGATTATTTATATATTTTTAAATATTTACTGTCCTTTTTTAAATTCAATTTTCAGATAATATCACATAATTAACCAAACTATCTAACTATATCCATTATTTCTATTTTCACTATAAGCGAAACTTATTGATAGTAAAGACAGTTAATGTTAGATAGTATGTCAATACCCTAAGTAAAATATACTTACAATAATTATTAAAATATTATATCGGTAAGAATCATAATAATTATAAGAGCAATTAATTTCTTAGTCACAACTAAGCTCATTGGTTTCTATAAGGGATATGTTAGATTCGTAAGTCCCTGCTAAACGAATTAATTTCTCAATAGTTATACCGATTAATTGTTGACTTATCAGACTTAGGTACTCAGAGCTGAAGCCAAGTTTATCAGAAATATAATCAGGACTCATTTGTGGGTGTTCATGATATGAAAGAATTAAAGCAACAACTTGTAATAAATGCTTATTATCAGAATCAAAATTAAGAACATGAGCATTTTTTTCTAAGTAATCAAAATCATAAAAGCACGGCATAAAATCAACTCTAATTAATAAAACTCATAACTAAGCGGTAATTTAAAACACAATACTCTATTTAAATCCAATTTATCCATAACAACTAAGCCAGAATCATCAATAGTAATAATTTCTACAATAGTATCAGATAAGGAAAATAAAACTCCAACTTTCTTACAAATATTAAACTTATTGTCGGCTTTACTATCTTTAATCAAAGCAATACAACCGGGGCAAGGTTTTCCGACTTCACGCCCCCAATATGACCATGAGGAAGCATGAGAGGAATCAGTCCCTTCATAGCCGGATTGTTCGAGACACCAATTAACAAAAGCAGCACTTCCGAAGTCTTGGACATCAGTGTTTAATACTTCTCCTGAGCTGGTTGACGATAAAAACTTAGCCAGCAGGCTGCGATTATGTGTCTTAGTGTCGGAACAATCCCAAAGTTCGGCAATGGCAGCAGACAGCCATGGAAAGGTTTTGTACATATCTTTCGTGACATGACAATTAAATTCAGATTTGACAGCAAATTTTTTTGATATCCATCCAAAAACACCTTTGGGATAAAAGATTTGATACCAACATTTATCATCGGATATACCTGTAAGATAAACCAAATCATCTCTTTTAAGAATACCTGTTACCTCACTCGACAAGGTTGGTGACTTTCTTACGTGAATACTGTTTGCCGTCATTCTGAAAAATTGTTTATCCATGCTGCTGCTCCATTGATTAAGAAAGTTTATAGCTCAGTTTTTAGAACTTTAACAACCTTATCACCTGCAATTATGATATAACATCCTAATTGCAAATCACTAAACTCAAGTATGCCGGACCTAACTGTCCCGTTGCATATTTCAACACCCATCAGGTCAAAAAGTTTCCAATTTGTACCATCATCAATGTCTAAATTAACATTATTACCGGTGATTATTAATGACTCAGTCTTTTGAATAGGCGAAGCGGAAACAGCTTTTTTACTGAGGATTTTTCTCCAATTAAACATATCTGATGAAGCAAATGTAGTTCCATCCTGTCTAATGTAAACAAAGCTCTTGTTTTTGAAATACTTATCAGCAGTACACAAATTACCGGAAAAGTTAATGGAAGCAGCGGATGAATTATTTAGGCTTTTCGTGCCTAAATTGTTTTTTATCTCCACTGTTTCGGTGAAAGAATTCTTACTTTTACTATTATCTGTGCCAAAGCAACTGAGATTCAAAGCAAAAGTAAGTATAAGCGTCAATATGAATGTATTATGTAACATAGAATCCTCCTAACAACCACTTTGGCAAGGTTGTACGAATCCTTCCGGATTAGAGCAATCACCAATTTGGGTTTTAATCAAAGATTGGATTTGTATTGAATATTCTCCACTTGGAGCAAATTTTCTGCAAATCGAATATTCTTTCCTGCAACACGTAACACCGCAAGATTGCCATCTCCAAAGATTTACTTTTCTGGTACCTCCGGCAGAGTAATCCGGATATTCACCTCTCCAGTCAGGATCACACTCACGCTCTGTCTCTTCAATTGAGTATTCACATTTCACCCATAAGCCGCAAGTAGCTGTGTAGAAAATAACCTTTTGCGAACTTCCGGGGCAATTTGCAGGGGGGTAATGCAGTGATAATTCTGCTACTTCTTCAATCATAACAAGGTCAATCCACTCTTGAAATGCTGCTGCACCAATTCCTTCATACAAGTAATCGCAATTTCCTGACTTTTGTACATTATCAATATAGATTTGATAATTCATGTCACAATTCCTCCATCTGTAGTTAATCCTCAACTCACAGCCGGGTGTCTCGGTATTTGCTACATAAATACCTATTTCCCAAGGCGAACAGTTTATTCCTGTGTCCGGTGGACACTGAAACTGTGAATATGAATATTCACTCGAAGTTAATGTGATGATAAACATCACAAATGACAGTATCAATACATTACGCATCTTAAAAACCTTTTAATTAGTTTATTATACTTACCCGGACATATAAGCCGGCACTCTCGTCGTTGTTCAATATTACTTTATTCAAATACAAACCGTTTTCCAAGTCCTCTGTTTTTATTTTTAGTGAAAACAAATTCTTACTGCTCATTTCTCCCGGGTAAATACTGATAGGCAAAGACCAGTTAAATACTAAACTGAAGTTATCTTCATTCAAGAGCCTTATACTGTTGATAGTTATTGGCTCGTTGTCATGCTCATTAAAAATGTAAAATGGCTTACCCCATGCGGCATTTCTATATGTCTGCCAGATGCTTGTCGAATCATTATTAAAATAAGTCAATTGTTCGTTTGGAAAATAAAATGAAATATGATCAGACCATCCGAGTAATGTCGAATCTACTATCATCACAAGTTTTGGGTCACTTTTGATTATATCTTCACATGAACACAAAAATATCAATCCAATTGATGCGATTATCACAAGTACTTTTTTCATTAAAATTTAACTCCTAAGCCATAATTTAAACTAAATTTATTTGATGTAAATGATTCAGCATCGTGCTTAAAGAATAATTGGTTGAACTCTGCTCCGGCTAAAATGTAAACATTATCAAACGGATAGTATTCAATACCTATCATCTCTCTTGTTGTATAACCGAATTTATTGAATCCGCCATTGAATTGTACGAAAGGTTTCAGCTTACTTCCTATGTCAAACGGATTATATCTTAGAAATAAACTGTACGATGACAGATTCGGCTGTTGATAAATAAACACATTTTGATCACGGCTGTTGAAACCTTCATATTCGAGGTAAAACGTTTCTTGTCTGAAGTCTGCCCCGATTTTCAATCCGTCGAAAATAGGATATAACAATGATATTGAAAGATTGTTGAACCTGTTTAATTCATATGGCTGAACAATAGGGTCTTTGGAGAACCAAGAAGGAGTATTTTTAAACTCAAATCCGAACTTCTCATCACTGCTTCTGATTATCATCAATGTGTCGTATTGTTTGTCGGGATCTATAATCTTGTTGCCGCTAAACTCAAAATCAGGCTTATTATCAGGAATTGCTTCATACAGATTAGAAGCAAGTATCAATGAGCTTTCTTCATCATCGAACATAAATGTCTCCTTTTCTCCTGAATAGCTTAATTGTGTTCGATTAACATCTCCATGCGAAGACTTACCGATAAATGGTTTAGAACTAAACTTTGATAATAAGTCATCAGTCGAGTTAATAAATTCAATCTCCCTACCGCTGTACAACCCCGAATCATCGTATTGCCAACTATTTGAATTATATGAACTGACTGCATACCCTAGCATGAAAGCCGCAATGGCGGTAGCAGTAACTGCGAACATTTTTGATAAACGGAATGTCTTCACAGGCACTGAGCTTGTTGTTGCTACCAACCCTAAACTATTGAAAACATTCCTCCTAATCTCATCTGAAGGTACGAAATATTTTGAACTTTCATTCAGAGTCTTAGTCAGAGTAATATATTGACGAAAGCTCTCCCTGAACTCTCTGTCATCGCAGAAGTCTTTAATGAAGGTTGTTTCCTGCAATTTGTCTTGATTGTCATCAAGAAAATCAATGAATCTTTCCACAGAATTCATTTGATATCCTCCGATTTTTTAATATTATATTTTGGTTTGATTAAATCAATTACTTTACTCATACCGCGTGTACATTTCATCCGTACAGAATCATAACTGACTTCAAAAAGATCGGCTATCTCCCTGAAATTTAATCCGGCGATCCAGTGAAGCAGTAAATATTGTGCTGTACTAAATTCTAAACAATTTACAGCTATATGAAAGTTAGCAATTAATTCTTGGTATTCGATTTCTTCAATAAGGTTTGTGCTGCTCATAAACTCATCTGAGTCAACGTTACTGTCAAATATTGAGTTAGCTCTTTTACTTTCTTTGTATTTGTTGAGGCTTTTATAGTGAGCTATTTTAAATAGATTAAACTTAATATTCTTTACTTTTGTATCATTGCTTGCAATTTCAAAGAAACTTATCCAGGTATTCTGGAATAAATCCTGAGCGTCATCACGACTTGTCGTGCTGAAGCGACAGTATTGCATCAGTTTATCTGAGTGTCTGTCCCATATAATCCTGAAAGCATGACTTTTTATGGGCTCATTCTCACGTAGAAGAGTCAAAAGCTGCTCATCATTATATGTACTATACTTGTCCAAGCAAGAATCTCCGTTTTTTTCTCGTTACAAATTGCGAAAAACTTTTTTAAAAATTGTCATCGTACTATATATAAATTTCCTGAAAACCGAAAACCGAACACTTTTTTTCCATTTTTTTTCAAATTATTTTTCCACATTTTTATAAGCAAGTGATATTATATACTATTAGTAGTTTTATCTTTCTTGAAGAAAAATTGGGGTGTGGCTTACAAA
>Ga0172382_10009817_pt1 | contig 12974 bp, 8 predicted proteins | sample Leawel138RmetaG_FD_122245 | JGI IMG/M metagenome (GOLD analysis project Ga0172382, IMG submission 122245) | Leachate microbial communities from a municipal landfill in Southern Ontario, Canada - Leachate well 138R metaG | ecosystem: Engineered > Solid waste > Landfill > Unclassified | place...
TATCAAGGAAGTAATTGGACAATTAAGGGGCATAAGGTGTCATACAACTTTAAGGCAGAAGGGACTCAAGGTATTATCATGTCCGGATGCAATAGGAAGGACATTGGAAAAAGTGTTGAACATGCAAGTAGATGTAAAAGATGTGGAAACTATTCAAGAGCTTACAAAAGCAGTTGAAGAAGAAGGTAATGGATGTAACGGTGAGGGTTGTTCAGGATGTTCTACAGGATGTGAAGGTAACGATATTCCCGGTAATGAAGTGACCGCTTCACTGGACGAAGGCACACCTTGGAGTATGTTAAAGGTTTGTCCTGAATGCGGTTCAAAGCTTCAACATGAAGGTGGCTGTGTAATATGTATGAATTGTGGATTTTCTAAATGTGGTTAAATGAGAAGAGAGATGTGAGAAGTGAGATGTGAATGAAGTAGAGGAATTTCAATGGCGTGCAAGTTCTAAGAATTAGCACGTCATTTTCTTCTATTAAAATTGACATTGTTACAAAACTTTAATATACTTAGATATGACAATTCGTTAAATTTTAAATTATTATAGGGGGTTATTCGATGGCAAAAAAAATGAAATCCATGGATGGTAATACGGCTGCTTCGTATGTAGCTTATGCTTTTACTGATGTAGCAGCTATTTACCCCATAACACCATCATCTAACATGGCTGAACTCATTGATGAATGGGCAGCACATGGTCAAAAAAATATTTTTGGTCAAGAAGTAAAGGTCGTTGAATTGCAGTCAGAAGCAGGTGCTGCCGGAGCAGTACACGGATCATTGACAGCCGGTGCTTTGACTTCTACCTTTACAGCTTCTCAAGGGTTACTTTTAATGGTGCCTAATATGTATAAAATTGCCGGAGAGCTGCTACCGGGTGTATTTCATGTGACTGGTCGCGCTGTTGCAGGACATGCTCTTTCCATATTCGGTGATCATTCAGACGTAATGGCTACAAGACAAACCGGATTTGCACTTTTATCTGCGGGACCGGTACAGGAAGTTATGGACCTAGCGGGAGTGGCTCATTTAGCAGCAATTAAATCTAAAATTCCATTTTTACATTTCTTTGACGGATTCAGAACATCTCATGAAATACAAAAAATAGAAGTAATAGATTACGAAGATTTTGCAAAACTTGTTGATTTTGAGGCTGTTAAGGAGTTTAGAAATAATGCGTTAAATCCTGAACATCCTGTAATAAAGGGTACTGCACAAAATCCTGATATTTTCTTCCAAGCAAAAGAAGCTGCTAATAAGTACTATGAAAAAGTCCCGGATATAGTTGCTTCTTATATGGATGATATAAGTGAACTGACCGGAAGAACATACAAGCCTTTTGTTTATTATGGACATCCTGAGGCAGAAAATATAATTATTGCAATGGGCTCTGTAACAGCGGCTATAGAAGAAACAGTTGATTATTTAATTGAAAAAGGTGAAAAGGTCGGGTTGTTAAAAGTACATCTATATAGACCATTCTCACCAAAATATTTCTTTAATGAAATACCAAAGTCTGTTAAAAGAATATCAGTCCTAGATAGGACAAAAGAACCGGGTTCAATTGGAGAACCATTATATTTAGATGTTAGGTCACTTTACTTTGAAAAAGACAATGCACCATTAATCATTGGCGGTAGATATGGATTAGGCTCAAAGGATACCACACCGGCTCAAATTATAGCTGTTTATGAAAACTTGAAACAGCCTGAACCGAAGAATTTCTTCACAGTTGGTATAGTAGATGATGTAACATATACCAGCCTGGAAGTAAAGGGAAGCGTAAACACAGCTCCTGAAGGCACCATAAGATGTAAATTCTGGGGTCTTGGTTCAGATGGTACTGTTGGTGCTAATAAGAGTGCTATAACAATAATTGGAGATAAAACTGATTTATATGCTCAAGGTTATTTTGCATATGATTCGAAAAAATCAGGCGGAGTTACTATTTCTCACTTGAGATTTGGTAAAAAACCGATTAAGTCCACATATTTAATAGATGAAGCGGATTTTGTTGCATGCCATAATCAAGCCTATGTATATCAATACGATTTATTGAAAGGCTTGAAAAAAGGCGGAACGTTTGTCCTTAATTGTATGTGGGATAAAGATGAGCTTGATGAGAAACTTCCGGGTGCTATGAAAAAGTACTTGGCGGAGAATGATATTAATTTCTATACAATTAACGCAACAAAGATTGCTGATGAGATAGGTTTAGGGAGCAGAATAAATATGATAATGCAATCTGCATTCTTCAAACTTGCAGATGTTATTCCGTTGGATGATGCTATTACTTATCTAAAAGAAGCAATTGTTGATAGTTATGGAAGACAAGGTCAAAAAGTAATAGATATGAATTATGAAGCAGTTGATAAAGGAATTGATGCTCTAGTAAAAGTTGATGTACCTCCTGCTTGGAAGGATGCAATTGAAGAACAAGCAGCTGCAGATTCCGATGCACCTGACTTTATTAAAAACGTGTTAATTCCCATGACTAGACAAGAAGGAGACTCATTGCCGGTAAGTACTTTTGTAGGTAGGGAAGACGGACATTTCCCCATGGGGACTTCCGCCTATGAAAAACGCGGTGTCGCCGTCCATATTCCTGAATGGCAGGTAGATAATTGCATCCAATGTAACCACTGTTCCTATGTTTGTCCCCATGCGGCAATTAGGCCAATACTTGTAACAGAAGAAGAGCTTAAGGATGCTCCGGAAGGCTTTGAAACTAAAAAGGCTATTGGAAAAGAACTCGCTGGATTGCAATATAGAATGCAAGTAAGTCCGTTGGATTGTACGGGATGCGGCAATTGCGCAGACATTTGCCCTTCCAAGAATAAGGCATTAGTTATGAAGCTTCTTGATACACAGGTTGAGAAACAAGTTCCTAATTGGGACTATGCGATGGAAGTACCTGTAAAAGACAATCTTATGCCTACTACTACTGTAAAGGGAAGTCAATTTGTACAACCGTTATTAGAATTCTCCGGTGCTTGTGCAGGTTGCGGAGAAACACCATATGCCAAACTCATTACACAATTATTTGGCGATAGAATGTTAATTGCAAATGCGACTGGTTGCTCATCAATCTGGGGAGCTTCTGCACCGTCTATGCCGTATTGTACAAACGCTGAGGGTAAAGGTCCTGCTTGGGCAAATTCTTTGTTTGAGGATAATGCGGAGTATGGATTTGGTATGGCTATTGCGACAAAACAAATTAGAAATAAGATAGCTGATCTTATGAATGAAGCGATAGCATTGGATATACCTGATAATTATAAAGAGGCATTTAAAGCTTGGTTAGCCGGAATGAACGATGCAGATGAAAGTAAAAAAGCTACCCTCACAGTGTTACCGCTTCTTGAAGCAAAAGATATCACTGATGAGAAGGCAAAGAAAATTATTGAAGAAATTAAAGATAATAAAGATTTCCTTATTAAAAAATCCGTATGGGTATTTGGAGGAGACGGATGGGCTTATGATATTGGCTTTGGTGGATTAGATCATGTGCTTGCTTCCGGTGAAAATATCAATGTTTTGGTATTAGATACTGAGGTTTATTCCAACACTGGTGGTCAGTCCTCAAAGGCAACACCAATAGGTGCGGTTGCAAAATTTGCTGCTTCAGGTAAAAAAGTTACAAAGAAAGACTTAGGCATGATTGCGGCCTCCTACGGTTATGTATATGTCGCACAAGTAGCAATGGGTGCCGACAAAAATCAACTTCTTAAAGCGTTGATTGAAGCTGAAAAATATGACGGTCCGTCATTGGTTATAGCATATGCTCCTTGTATAAATCACGGTATTAAAGAAGGAATGGGGCGTGCACAAGCCAATGAGCAACAAGCTGTTGAAGCCGGATATTGGCATCTATACAGATACAATCCAGAGCTTAAAAATGAAGGAAAGAATCCGTTCATATTGGATTCCAAAGAACCAAAAGCAAGCTTTAGAGGATTTTTGGATGGTCAGGTAAGGTATACATCTTTAGTAGGTTCATTCCCAGAAATAGCTGAAGATCTTTTTGCAAAAGCGGAAGAAGCAGCTAAAGAGAAGTATGAAAAATATAAAGCAATGGCTGAAGATAAATAATAAAACAAATAGGGCGGCATATGCCGCCCTATTTACTTTATATTATATTATCCATAGCTTTTTTAATAAGTGCCGGAGCCTTTTTGCACTTTTCTTTAGATACTGCACATACTGCAAATCTCAAACCCATTTCCAACGGTATTAAAAATAGGTTTTCTTTTATCATTTCATCACTTATTGCTTTAGCATTTTTACATGGAATACTGATAAAGAAACCATCCCTATAGGGTAAGATTTTTAATCCTATTTCTTCCGATGCCTTTACAAAAGCATCTGCCCTATCTTGAAGCATGTTTTTATATTTATGTAATTCTGCTTCATAGGCCTTTAACTTGGTTTCATCATTTTCTATCTTAGTCAGAACCTCCATAGCCCCTCTGTTACAATTTGACCAATTTGCTCTGCTGGAATGGGAGCATGAATAATAAAATTCATCAGCTATTTCTTTATTAGAAGATATGCAAATAGCTGCCCCTATTCTCATTCCATACATGGTATGGCTCTTGGACAAACTATGAGCAATTACAACTAATATATTACTCGGAAGATCAGAAAACAGTTTAAAAAACTTTCTTCTTTCATCTCCTTTACCTGCATAGGCTATATAAGCCGTGTCTACTAACAAAGTAATACGATTTTCTTTATTTTCCGCATTTTTTTTCATTACATTTAAGACTTCTATCCATTCATCATCATTTAAGCTATAACCTGTAGGATTATGTGCAGGGCTATTTATTATTGTAACTATTCTTTTTTGTTTATTCAAAAGTCTTTCGAAATTATTTTCAAAAGATTTCACATTGAATTCATTCTTATCATTTAGTAATTCAAAGTTTTCCACTTTCCTGCCGTATTCTTCAGCAATAGTAGCATATGGTTTCCAATACCAATCTGATACTAATACTGAATCGCCAAGGTTTGTATAATTGTATATAGTATGCCTAACGGAACCGGAGCCACCCGGAGTAGCTACTGCTTTGATGTATCCATTTGGTTTATAATCTTTAAAGCAGTTTTTTATTATAGCCTCTAAAAAATCGGGTTGGCCTGCTACCATTGCATACGAAGCTATTGCAGTATTTGGTAGAGTTTTTAATTCATTATAAACGGTTTCTAAACAGACTAAATCCCCATTATCATTCATAAGTGCTCCTAAAGTAGAATCAATGACTTTATCCGTACCGTATTCTTTTGTCGCACTTTGTGCTTTAGCTGCAAGAGCAAAAATTATATCGTCTTTTTTAGGCCAAGCGGCATGTTTTGCAACCATACTATCTATCACAATATCACCTCGCTTTTTTATTAGAAATCAAAAAAAATTCAAATATGATTTTTAAATATAGTTATTATTCTAACCTTTTAATTATGCCCCGTCAATAAAATTGTATTTATATTTTTATCTTTACAATTACACTGCATACAGATAAAATTATATTACGATATATTTTTAAAATCCTTAAATATAGTATATACTTAATAGAGTAGACTTTGGTCAAATAAAAGCCATTTAAATAAATCAAACTAGGGGGAATTTATTATGAAAGATTACAAAACGGAAAACTTAAGGAATGTCGCATTAATAGGACATGGCAGTTCTGGAAAAACTTCTTTAGTTGAAGCTATGCTTTACAACACAGGAGTTTTAGACAGACTTGGTAAAGTAGATGATGGAAATACAACAACGGATTATGATCCTGAGGAAATAAAAAGAAGAATTTCAATTAGTGCTGCTGTAGCACCATGCGATTGGAATGACATAAGAATTAATTTGATAGATACACCCGGATATTTCGATTTTGTTGGAGAGCTTGTGGCAAGCCTTAATGTGTGTGATAGCGCTATGATAGTAGTAGATAGTGTTTCGGGAATCGAGGTTGGAACTGAAAAGGCATGGGATTCAGTTGAAGAAAGTCAGGTTCCACATCTATTATTTATAAATAAGATGGATAGAGAAAATGCAAACTTTTCAAAAGTTGAATCACAACTAAGGGAAGTTTTTGGAAATAAAGTAGTACCCGTTCAAATCCCTATAGGAGCAGAAACAGATTTTAAAGGGATAATTGATTTAATAGATATGAAAGCTAGAGTCTTAGAAGGAAAGAAAATTGTTGAGACTGAGATACCTGCAGGATATGAAGAACAAATAGAAGAGTTCAGAAATATAATTATAGAGGCGGCAGCACAATCTGATGAGGAATTGATGGAGAAGTATTTTGACGGAGAAGAACTGACAGAAGAAGAAATAATAAAGGGATTAAGAATTGGTGTTTTAAACGATGAAATTATTCCGCTGCTTTGTGGTTCGGCTTTAAATAATATAGGTATCGATAGTATAATGGATACCATAGAAAGACTTTTTCCTTCTCCATTAGATGTTAAAGAATATGAATTGAAGAATTTAAAAACTGATGAAAGAGAAAGTAGAGAATACGATACATCTCTTCCATTTAGCGCCCATGTTTTTAAAACATTAGCGGACCCTTTTGTTGGTAAAATTTCTATGTTTAGAGTTATGTCAGGTTGTATAAAAGCTGATTCAGAAGTGTTTAACTCTAATAAGGATAAGAAGGAAAGACTAAGCGGTATATTTTTATTAAGGGGTAAAAAACAGATTCCTATGACGGAAATAATTGCAGGTGATATTGGAGCCGTTGCTAAGTTACAGCATACAACCACCGGTGATACACTTTGTGATATTAATAACCCCATTATACTGGATGATATAAATTTCCCCAAACCTAATATTTCAATGGCAATTGAACCGAAGTCAAAAGGAGACGAAGAAAAAATAAGCAGTGGTCTCCAAAGATTAATGGAAGAAGACCCAACGCTTCAAGTTGAAAAGAATATAGAAACACGGCAGACTTTGATTTCAGGTATCGGTGAGCAGCATTTGGAAGTAGTTACTAGGAAACTTGCAAATAAGTTCGGTGTAGATGTTATACTTAAGGATCCAAAGGTTCCATACAGAGAAACTATTAAAAAATCCGCAAAAGCAGAAGGTAAGCATAAAAAGCAATCAGGGGGACATGGGCAGTATGGCCATGTTTGGATTGAATTTGAACCGGGAACCAATGAAGAAGATTTTGAATTTGTTGATAAGATAGTAGGCGGAGTTGTACCCAGGCAATATATACCTGCAGTTGAAAAAGGATTAAAAGAGAGCTTGGAAGAAGGAGTCTTGGCAGGATATCCTGTTGTAAATATTAAATGTACATTATATGATGGGTCTTTTCATCCGGTAGATTCTGCGGAATTGCCTTTTAAAATAGCTGCTTCTTTGTCATACAAGAAAGGTATGGCAAGTGCAGAACCCGTACTTTTAGAGCCTATATACTATATAGAAGTAACTGTCCCGGATCAGTATATGGGAGATGTTATTGGAGATTTAAACAAAAAAAGAGGCAGAGTGCTTGGAATGGAGCCATCGGGGAAATATCAGAAAGTCACTGCAGAAGCACCCTTAGCTGAACTTTTTAAATATGCGACAGATTTAAGGTCTATGACCCAAGCCAGAGGCGAATTCACAATGGAATTTGTCAGGTATGAGGAGGTTCCGGCTCAAATAGCACAAAAGGTAATTGAGGCAGTTAATGCCGAAAAGGAAAACTAATATAATTTTTTAAATATAGTTTCTTATGATTAAAGTTTTAAAATACGGTAAATATATATTTACCGTATTTTATATTATTGTTTCCGCCTCAATCGTAACTATGAATCAGATTATTATATTTACTACGATTACTGAGTTACAAGCCTAACAGTCTGTATGCTTATTCCAGGCGAAATCAAAATTATCCCCGATATGGAAATGGAGACAGTTAGTGACAAGCCCTCTCTGTGCCATGATTTCGCTTATCTTCCATTTCGCTGACAGACTTTAAGCCTTTCCACAACGTAATCTTTAGCAAATATTAATAATCTTTCCGCCTCAATCGTAATTATGGATTAGATTACTATATTTACTACGATTATGTATCAAGGAGTAATATAGGTGAACAGTAATTATTTTTAATTTAACTAATTAATAGTAAATTAAATGCTTGTATTATGCTTTAAAGTGAATTATAATAATATTTAAGGTCAAGGAAAGTCAAAGTCAGAAAGAGGGATTTGAATGTCAAGAATAAGCGATATAATAGAAGAATTTATTAATGAGCTAATAGAAGATGCAGAGGGCACCATTGAATTTGGTAGAAATGACCTAGCTAGTCAGTTCAATTGCGCACCTTCGCAGATAAATTATGTTTTGACTACAAGATTTACATCCGAAAGAGGATATTGCATTGAATCAAGAAGAGGCGGGGGAGGATATATCAAGATATCAAAGATTGATATTGATAAAAATGATTATCTTAAAAGCATTTTATCGAATGAGTTAGGAGATAATCTAAATAAAGAAAGCGCTTTTCGCTTTATAGAGTCTATGTATAAAGAAGACTTAATTGATGAAAGGATTATGAAAATTATTAAATCAGCTGTTGATGATAGCACTCTTTCACTTGTACCAAGACCTTTAAGAGATGCTATTAGGACTGAAATTTTTAAAGCAATGATAGTATCATCTTTAATATGATATCTATAAGAGAGGAGGCTCATTATGATATGTGATAATTGTGGTAAAAGAGTTGCCACTGTTCATATTACAAAAATAGAAAATGGTAAAAAGACCGATTTTCATTTATGCGAACAGTGTGCAATATCGGAAAATACCATTTCTATAAATACTAGCTTTTCCATAAGCGATTTGTTAACGGGGATATTGAATAATACGGAATATTTTCCTCTAAAATTTGATTTTCAGGAGGAACTGAAATGTCCCGTTTGCGGTTTGAGTTATAATCGTTTTAGAGAAACAGGGAGGTTTGGATGCAGTAATTGTTACAAGACTTTTGGTGATAGACTGAATCCACTGTTTAGGAGGCTGCATGGTAATATTAACCACCTTGGGAAAATTCCTGTCAGAACGGGTGGGAAAATGAAAAAGGTAAGGGAAATTGAGAAATTGAAAGCTGCACTAAATTTTGCCGTCAAGAATGAAGAGTATGAAAAAGCCGCAGAAATAAGGGATAGAATTAAAGAGTTGGATAGAATAAGTAAAGGGGAGGAGAATAAGTGAAAGGATGGATAACGGAAAAAGGCCCATTAAATGAGATAGTTTTGAGTAGTAGAGTTAGAATAGCGAGAAATTTAAAGAATACTCCATTTCCTACTTATTTAAATAAAGAACAATCCGCTGAAATCATAAAAATGATTGAAAACACATTCATTGATTTTCCGGGTATTGAATATAAGTTTCAAAATATGAATGAAATAGAAGGCCAAGAAAAACAAATTTTAGTTGAAAAGCATTTGATAAGCCCTGAACTTGCAAAAAGTAATAAAGGAGCAGCGATTATAAGAGAAGATGAGTTCGTAAGTATAATGATTAATGAAGAGGATCATATTAGAATCCAAACAATTCTTCCGGGACTTCAAATAAATAAAGCGTGGCATATGGCTGACGAAATTGATAATAATTTGGAACGTAATCTTGACTTTGCTTATGATGAAAAGCTTGGCTACCTGACTTGTTGTCCCACTAATGTAGGCACAGGTCTGAGAGCATCTACAATGGTACATTTGCCGGCCTTGAATTTAACAGGTAATATAGGAAAGATATTGCAAACTGTAACTAAAATCGGGTTAACAATAAGGGGCTTATATGGTGAAGGAACAGAGATTTTAGGGAACCTATTCCAGATTTCCAATCAAGTGACATTAGGCCCGGCAGAAGAAGAAATCACGGATAATACAAATGGTGTGACAAACCAAATTGTTGAAAAAGAAAGAGAAGCAAGGAATATTTTACTAAATACAGGAAGAGTTCATTTAGAAGATAAGATTTGGCGGTCTTGGGGTATTTTAAAAAATGCTAAAATCATTTCCAGTCAAGAAAGTATGAATCTATTATCTGATTTAAGATTAGGCATAGATTTGAATATTATAAGAGGATTATCAGTTTCAACACTGAATGAAATTATGATTGAAGCACAACCTGCAAATATTAATAAATATGCCAATAAAGAATTATCACCTGAGGATAGAGATATTCTTAGAGCACAGATTATTAAAAATAAACTATAACTTATAAAGAATAGGAGGAAGCTTATGGGTATCTTTGATAGATTTACTGAAAAAGCGCAAAAAGTTTTAATGCTGGCACAGGAAGAAGCCTTAAAACTTAAGCATAATTATATTGGAACAGAGCATATACTATTGGGTTTACTAAAAGAAGGAGAAGGGGTAGCTGCACAAATACTTGCAAGCAAGGGTGCAGATATAGAAGATATAAGAAAAAAAGTTATCAATGCCGTTGGAGTAGGAAAAGAACCTGTCAAACAGGTAATCGGATATACAGCGAGAACAAAAAATGTTATAGAAACCAGTGTAAATGAAGCAAGGACCTTAGGCCATAACTATGTAGGGACTGAGCACCTGCTGTTGGCTTTGCTAAGAGAGCGAGATGGCATTGCCGCACAAATTTTAAAAGTAATAGGTATTAGTTTTGATAATACCCAAAGTGATATCGTAAAAAAAATAGGTGCTGATGATAACAAAAATATCGGCCAAGGAAAACAAAATGAAGAAAGTAAGAAAACACCGAATCTAGATAAATACGGTCGTGACTTAACGGAATTAGCCACAGAAGGCAAACTGGATCCTATTATAGGCAGGGATAAGGAGACACAAAGAGTTATACAGATTTTAAGTAGAAGAACAAAGAATAATCCGGTACTAATAGGCGATCCCGGAGTAGGTAAAACTGCTATAGCAGAAGGATTGGCACAGAAAATTGGTGAAGGAAATGTTCCTGAAATATTAAAGGATAAGAGGGTTGTGACTTTAGATTTGTCTTCAATGATAGCCGGTTCAAAATATAGAGGAGAATTTGAAGAAAGATTAAAAAATGTAATGAATGAGATTAGAGAAGATAAAAATATAATACTATTCATTGATGAAATGCATACGATAATAGGTGCGGGGGCAGCAGAGGGGGCAATAGATGCCTCGAATATTTTAAAACCTGCATTAGCCAGGGGTGAAATACAGACTATAGGCGCCACAACCATAGATGAATATAGAAAATACGTAGAAAAAGATGCAGCATTGGAAAGAAGATTCCAACCTGTTATGGTAGAAGAACCTTCTAAAGAAGAAACTTTCCTAATATTACAAGGCTTAAGAGATAAATATGAGGCCCATCATAAAGTAAAAATTACTGATGAGTCATTAAAGGCTGCTGTCGAATTATCAGATAGATATATAACTGACAGGTTTTTACCTGATAAGGCAATTGACCTAATAGATGAAGCCGCATCCAGAGTAAGGATTATGACGTTTACAGCACCACCCAATGTAAAAAAATTGGAAGAAGAAATATTGTCACTGAGCAAGGAAAAGGAAGAAGCAATCAATTGCCAAAACTTCGAAAAGGCTGCTGATATAAGAGATAAGGAACAGGAACTAAAGAAAGAATTAGAAAATGTAAAAAAAGAATGGAATGAAAAATCAAATCAGCAAGAACCCATAGTGGGCGAAGAAGAAATTGCACATATTGCTTCTGATTGGACGGGGATTCCGGTTACAAGGCTTGCAGAAGAGGAATCTCAAAGGCTGATAAATCTGGAAGAAATATTGCATAATAGAGTTGTGGGACAGGATGAAGCTGTCAGTGTAATATCTAAGGCAATAAAAAGAGCTCGTGTAGGTTTGAAGGATCCGAAAAGACCCGTTGGTTCATTTATTTTTCTTGGCCCCACCGGTGTAGGAAAAACTGAATTATCAAGAGCACTGGCGGAAGTCTTATTTGGTGATGAAGAAGCAATGGCCAGAGTCGATATGTCAGAGTATATGGAAAAACATACGGTATCAAAATTAATCGGATCGCCTCCCGGTTATGTAGGTTATGATGAAGGTGGCCAGCTTACAGAGCAAGTTAGAAGAAAACCTTATTCCGTGATACTCTTCGATGAGATAGAAAAAGCTCATCCGGATGTATTTAATATATTATTGCAAATATTAGAAGATGGAAGACTCACCGATGGTAAGGGCAGAACTGTAGATTTTAAAAACACGGTAATAATAATGACATCAAACGTCGGCGCCAGTACAATAAAGGGACAAAAAGTCATGGGCTTTACTACGGCAAAAGATGAAAAGGAAAAAGCTTATGAGCGGATGAAAGACAATCTTTTAGATGAATTAAGAAAATCTTTTAAACCTGAATTTATTAATAGAATTGACGATGTAATAGTATTTCATGAACTTGAAAAAGAACACTTAAAGGGGATAGTAGATTTGATGCTTAAAGAATTATCAAAAAGGATTGAGGAATTAAGCATAAAGATTAAAGTAACAGATGATACAAAAGATTTATTAATACAAAAAGGATTTGATCCCCTTTATGGTGCCAGACCTTTGCGAAGAGCAATTCAAAAAATGATAGAAGATAAACTATCCGAGGAATTATTAGCCGGTAATGTAAAAGCCGGTGATGAAGTACTTGTTGATTCTGACGGAGAAGAATTAATATTTAAAAAAACGGTTATAGAACATTAAGGATAAAGCAAATAAAAGCTAAGCAGTTGTCTCTAGTTTCATAGCAATAGTATGGCAACTGCATGGCTGTTTGCTTTTTAGCCATCAAAAAGTTGCCCAGCCATTGTTCAGCAACTGCTCGGTTATTATGTGGCAATCGCCCGGTTATCATTAAAAGACCAGCTAATTAAAGTCAAGGGTTTTTAAAAAATAATTTTGAAAGATTTATTGGGTGGTTCCTGCAAAAGAGAATAAAAAAGGGCACAACCAAAAAGCCACCTAAAGACAAAACTTAA